>UMGW01015659.1_pt1 | contig 21203 bp, 14 predicted proteins | sample 1965371 | NCBI WGS metagenome assembly UMGW01 (sample SAMEA4836082, study PRJEB28245) | human gut metagenome | biome: gut microbiome; material: fecal sample | place: Denmark | collected 2008
ACGCTTCGCGCTGACCCCGTGTGGGGTATGCGCGGTAGTTGTATCGCCTGTACATGCTCATACTTGGTATTATACTCGGTCTTATGAACGAAAACGATGATATCCGCAAAGGCAGGCATTGCGTTTACGACTTGCACGTCCACTTGGTATTCGTCACCAAATACCAGCACGACGTATTCACCAGCGAACACCTGACCGCACTGGAACACGTGTTCGCGGACGTATGCCGGTCATTCGACTGCCGGCTGGAAGAGTTCAACGGCGAAACCGACCACGTCCACCTGCTCATATCATTCCCGCCGACCGTAGAACTCAGCCGTCTGGTCAACAGTCTCAAAGGCGTGTCAAGCCGTATCATGCGCCGCGACTACCCGGAACTCGCCCGCCACTACTGGAGGGCGCAACGTCTCTGGTCCCCCAGCTATTACGCGGGCACCAACGGCGGTGCGCCATTGGACACGTTGAAACGGTACATCGAAAACCAGAACCGGCCCGAGTGATTCACCACCGCCCTGAAGGACGGTGTACCCTCACTCAAAAACGATTGCGGTCGGGATATTTTTTGGCTCTGTTAAACCAGAATTGACATGCTGATGAAATGAGGTAGGAGGCATCGATGCCTCCTACCTCATTTCATCAGCATGTCAAAACTGGTTTAACAGAGCCTATTTTTTTTGGATATCGCCACCAACCGAAAAAACGGTTATTTTCAATAGAACATCGGTTAATAACAACATCAAAATCTATCGTGGAATATATGCCACGAGGAAACTTCTACCGTCCAGAAAGCTTTATAAGCCCGGCCAGCGAATACGGGCTACTCCGTTCTGCCACGCCGGATCGCACCGTATGGCTGTACGCGCGCATCCCCTGGAGCACTGCATTGCTGGATGGAGCCAACGACCGGAAACGCAACGATGCCGCGCAACAGCTGATGGCGTTCTTCGACGGCCTCGCCAATCAGGTCACGGTTGCCGGCATGCGCTACCGTTACATGCTTCAAAGCGAATATCGCGAATTCCATCTGCTTACCGGATCCATGCCCGTCCGATACAGTCCGCCGGCCAGCATGAGGGACACCGACCTCGGCCGATACCAGGCGCAGTACTACCGCAGCCAGAAGGTATGCAAGCAGTTCGCGGTCATCGGCGTTCCTTTGAAACTGGTCGGGGATCATAGCAACAATCGCAAGCCCGGCATGCTGCAACGCGCCCTGACCTGGTACGACCGCATGTGCTATTCGGTGGCAAACGGATGCCCAATGTTCGAAGAGTATCTGCCAGACGCGCATAATATCGAACGAATCATGCTCAACGCCGGGCTGGAACCATTCACCATCATGGATGAGCAGGAACGCGAACAGCTGGTCGCCATGATGGAATCATGGTGGGTGGGGCGCGCCAACTCGTCGGCCCTGCCTATCCTGGCGGAGAACGCACACGTGCATTTCTTCCCGGATAACGCGACCTGCGCCCACGCCAAAAACCTGTACGACAATGGCGTGGACTGCACCGAGTGGAATATCGACGAAGAATATCCTGCCAGCATCTGCTTCGCACGCACGGCGGATTTCAACCAAAGCAGCATCACGGATCCAAACAACCTGTGGATCGCCCAACTCATGGAAGTCGGACGAGCCGGCGGAGCCAATGCCGTCGCCACAAGCATCCGAGGCAAAGTCGAGCCGGCGAAAGTCACCGCCGACCAGATTCGCCGCAACAGCCGGACCATCGACGAAAGCATCAAGGAACGGTACGAGAAAGGCCGTGAAGCTCCCGGCGACATGACCGAAATCAAGGAGCGTCTGGATTATAAGAAGGCAATCTACAATACTCCGGATATGCCGCCCAGCATCATTGATCTGAGCGTCGCCACCTGCGTGGCGGGCAACGAGCAGATGGCCATCGACGCTTTGGGTCGTATCCCCAACATCGAGTTCGTCAATCTGACGACGGCTAGCGAACAGTTGATGGCGTTCAAAAGCATGCAGGCCTGTTCGAACGTACGCATGACCCCCTATGAGATCCACTGGGCCGCAACATGCGTCGCGGGAGGAGGCGTGAGCAGTTTCGCCAAAGCAGGCGACAGGGACGGAGCTCTTGTCGGATTGTCCGAAGCCAACAGGCAACCGGTGTATATCGGGACAACAACCGTGCAGGACAAGGACAGGCGTCCAATTTTGGCTATTATCGGAGATACAGGAAGCGGGAAGGCCGTTCACATTTCCTCCACAATTCCGGTTCCCCCTCAGGCTAGCTTCCCCCATGGAAAAATGGCTAAAATCAGCGATTTGCATGAGGGAGACCTCGTCTACGGGCGGGATGGGAAACCCTATCCACTCCTCAAGCTTCATCCGATTCACACGGAAGATCTTTACGAAGTCACTCTCAGTGACGGTCAAACGATAAAAGCCAGCGGGAACCACCAGTGGATCGTCTCCGATTTCAAAGATCGAAACAAATTCAGAAAACCAAAACATTTGAAATCCCAACAGCGTAAGAACATGCTGTCGGAGACATACGATGAGCTATGTCGGATGTCTGATGCGCTACCGGCCCAATCAACCATGAGCGTGAACGAGCTTGCAGAGTTTGTCCATCCAGTAACGAGTCGTTGGTGGAGCGGAGAGAGCAATGCCAGGACCATTGCCGCAGCGCTGCGATTTATGGGAGTTGAATCTCATCAAGAACAGCGAGACCGCGCGATAGCGGATACAAAAAAACCTTTTAAGACTCGGCAGAACTGTAGGCGCTATAACATGCAGGAAGCTCTTCGGGCTTTGATTGCACATTATGATGGCGTGGCGCAGCATGCGAAAAGATGGAACGATCTCGCCAGGGAGCGTGCGGATGTCCTAAGAAAGCATTTGGAAGATAACTATCCGAAGGGTATCAGCATCACTGACATACAGAAGATGCTCGAGGATCGTTCACCAAGCCGTTCCTCTATCGCATCTGTCATAAAAACGCTCAATCCAATCAGTGAGTGGGATGCGGAAGGACGAATTCACTCCGACAGAATGCGTCATGATTCGGTATCCGTATACAACGTTCGAGAAGCATGCAGAGCCATAGGGCAACGCATGATGCTTCGTTATGAGGGGGCCTTCAACGAGACCAATTCCCTTGGATATTGTGAACAGGTTGTGACTACGCGAGACATGCTTGCGTCTGGTCTAAAGGATTCAGGCAATCGTGCGCAATGGGCAATCCGAGCCGCGATGCCTGTTGCCAACCCGCAAGCCGACCTGCCACTTGACCCATGGGTTTTAGGGGCTTGGTTAGCCGACGGTAGTATCGGCACTGGAATCATCGCTTCAGATAACAGGAATGGTGATTTGCAGCATGTGAAGTCCTGTCTCACCTCTGCGGGATTTTCTCTAGGAAGCATCAATACGCCGATGGTCGTGAATGTGAAGGGGCTTGTCTCCATTCTTCGCGATATGGGGATACTCCGCGAAAAACGCATTCCTGAGATCTACTTCTCGGCGAGCATCGAGCAAAGACTCTCCCTCGTGCAGGGGTTGCTGGATCAGGATGGGACCATCTCCTCAAATGGGAATATAGAATTCACCCAGTCCGCCGATCATCTGCCGATTGTCCGAGGAATGGTGCGCCTGCTGAGATCTCTGGGAATCGTCGTTCACGAACCCCATCTCAACAAAGCAGGATACACGGCTGATGGTGTGCGTCATGAGGCTCAGGATCGTTATCGCATCACCTTCACGACGGATCTGCCGGTATTCTCTTTGCAACGCAAAGCGGCTTTAATCCCTACGACGTTGAGACAAACCCAGCAATGGCTATACGTCAAAGACATCAGGAAGATATCCAACGCGCCTCATCGTTGTCTGACCGTTGGAAGCCCTGACCATTCGTTCCTCATCGCTGATTACGTGCCGACCCATAATACGATGGCGGCGTTCAGCCTGTTTCTGCAATGGTCGAAGATTGACGCGCGTGACGGTAAAGGCAAGACCCCGTGCATTTACATTAATCCGAAGGCCGGTAATGATTTGGAGGATGCGACCCGTTCGCAGGGTGGTACGGTCATCCGGTTGGATTCCGATGTGGCTAACGGCACATTCGACCCGTTCAATGTGATTCCGAATGTGGAGGAGGCCAAGGAAATCGCCGTCCTGATGATGACGAACATTCTTGGCGGTGACACAAAGATGGAATCCGCCATGACAGCCATGCTGGATTACGGCGTCAAACACGGGGCGCGTTGCGTAGGCCGGGCTCTGCTTGTCGCCGCCCAAGCTGTTGCGAAGACCATCAAAGCGGGGAACACGGCGGAGTCCATTGGGTTGCCTTCCAACACCCTCGAGGTGTTTTCGACAATCAGCATGAACCTGAAGGCGAACCAGGGACTACGTCTTATCTTCGGCACCGATAATGACACCAAGCCGTTGACGATCAGCCAAAACCTGACCCTCATCAATGCCGGAGACCGTTCACTCATCCCCGAAGGCCAAGATGATTCCATGACCGCTCGCATCCGCCAGTGGACGTTGCGAATGGTCGTCATGGGAGCCGGCACCGCCGTTCGAGGCCGCGATGGCATGGTAGGTGTCGATGAGGCATGGGTGTTCATGGGCAAGGACAAGGGAGCTTCCCGAACCTTCGAACAATGGGTGCGTATGGGCCGTGCGCAACGATTCACGCCTGTCATCATCAGTCAGAAAGTGCAGGAGTTCATCGATGCCGACTTGACCGGAGGTATCAGCCGCGCCCTCCTTCTGGCGTTGGACAACCCGGAAGAAGCCAATGGCACGGTCAGTCCGGCCAAATCAGCGGAACGACTCCTAGGCATCGAAGACCCCAATGGTCGGATCTTGCAGCGCATGGGAGCCGATGATACTTTGGACAACGGTCAGCCGAACCCGAACAGTCTGAAGCGCCTGGTAAGCGCATCGACGAGGAAGACCGTTCGCGGAGCCGTCGCCTATTTCAAAGACGGGTCCAAGCAGCCTATTCCAGTGGAAATCGTGATTCCTCCGGCATTGTTGAAGGAAATCAGCACCACTGCCACGGACAAGATCGCACGAGAACAACGAAAGAACAAGGAGCAGTGACCCCTTATGGGATACAAAGACATATTCGATGACTCATTTTCCACACCGGCTTCCGACAAGTCGGAGGAATCATCTGCCGTTACCCCTTTGACCCCGGAGCCGGAGGAACAGCAGCAGTCGAAACCATTGCTGTTCCCTGGTTTCGGTAGCGGACGTCCTCTCCTATTGGAACGCCCCAGCAGATACATCCAACGTCTCAGCGATACCGCATCCAAAGTGTATGCGGTACCTGACGGAGACCCATACGGAGGAGTGGAAAACCGTATCCTGTACTCCCCCGTGATCAGCCTCCCCGTATTTCTGCTTCAGGGGAATGAGCTGTTCGCGAATCATGACGTGCTCAAGTATCCTTTGCTGAATCCTCCACTGAATCACGCTTGGGATGGAAGCGACATCAGCGTGTACATGCTCACCATCATCGCCGCATATACTTCAGCGGGCATCCTGCATGAGGATGTAGACGGTGATGTGCTTGCATACGATGTCGAATATCCCCTCTCCGTTGCAGACGAGCTTTGGAATGCGGCATCCGATTGGGCTTCCGAAGCGGCTCCGCTGTTGAAGGATCTGAACACCGCACGGCTTTTGGGATTCGCGTTGAAGAGTCCCAACGAGGAAACCGATGCTTTGAGGGCTTTGTTTGAATCATGGGATGAGAATCGTTCTTCAGGTGAGATCATCGAAGCGGGGAAACATGCCGCGAATCTTCTTCGAGACGATTACAACGTGTTCGTCGACGTGGAATTCCGACCATTCCAAGAACGGTAATTCACCGAATCATTCAAAGTCGGTAAATTTTTACCGACTTTTGCCTTCCGTAAGGGGGTCATCCTTTGAAAACCAGTACAAAACTCATGGCTGCGGGAGCCGCATTGCTGGTGGGGTTGAACGGTCTTATCGTCATGAACGTGGTGAGTGCCGTTTCCGGCAGTGTCGCGGCCCTTACCAGCAACGTCGGAAAGTCCTTATCAGCCGCAGAATATGATTGCGGCACCTCATCAGATGATGATTCGACAACCGGGACCACATCGATAGCCCCCAACAAGGTCGCGGTGGCCATAGCCGAGGCATTCGCCAAAGCCGGGTATTCGAAAGCCAGCACGGCAGGCGCTCTTGGTGTGATCCAATTCGAATCTGGGATGAATCCGGAACAGGAGCAGATAGGCGAGACCAATCCCGCATTGCGTGGCTTCGGTCTGAATCAGTGGACACCGCGCAGCAAAATCCAAGCATGGATGGATCAGCATAACGTGTCTGGCAAAGACTCTGATGCCGACGTGCAGATAAAAATGCTGGTTGACACGTCCAAATCCGATTGGAACAACTTCTATCTAGATAACATCGAGGCCGAAGGGTACAACGTCACCGACCATGACCTGCACAAATGGTGGCTGCATGCGGATAATCCGGAGGACGCCTCAATCGCATGGCTTGCCGGGTATGGGCGCGGAGCGTGGAACGATCGGCATGAAGAGGAACGTAAGAAATATGCGCGCTCCTACTATGATTCACCGGAGATTAGTGCGATCGAGTTCACTGGGAAGGCAAGCGACGATTCCAGTGGTTCCGACAATGTCGTTCAAGCTTCCTGCTCATCCGACGACGATGGTGATGGAGGCAGTGCCGTCGTAGGTTCTGTGGGCGGGGCTCCTATAGGCAAAACCCGTAATTTTGGCTGGCTGTGCGATACGGATGCAAAAGTGTGTCACGACGGGGACTACGGGCCATTCACTTCCTTCGCCAGCGGCGGACATTACCAGTGCTACTGGTATGCACTTGTCAGACTATGGGTGATTCACCATCATGACGTGGCAAACTGGAACACCCCCGTGGGTGGTGACGTCCATGTGCATCTCGCCTCCGACCCTGCATACACAGTCGATTCCAGCCCACACCCGGGGGATGGCGTCAGTCAGTTCGGCGGTGCTTTGGGAGGTGATATGAGCTCCGGGCATATCGCCGTGGTCGAAGAAGTCAAGCAGGACGCAAACGGATGGAGAATCCGAATCAGCGAAGGAAACTACGGCACGAACGGAAGTGGCCCATGGGAGGGGTACAACAGTCGCTGGCTCACGCAAAAGCAGTTCGATGGCGCCGGCAACGTGTTCTTCCGGAAGAAAAGCTGGAAGAACTAGCCGCAGTATCCCGGATTCTGGCAGCCTCCCCCAACCGATGCCATGGGAACGCTATCCCAAAGATGCCAGTCAACCTTGCCATCCAAGTCCGACTGCGTGACAGGTCCCTTAAGGATGGGCGTCATGCTGGAATGGGCGAGGCCCATCTCGGGATCGCCTTTCACTGGGATGGCTATTCTGGTTCCCTCGCTCAAATCGTCGGCCATGTTGTTGTCCCAGCGTGTCAGCCAAGGATTAATCCACCAAGGGTTGTCGCCGTTGATGTTCATGCCGCTGATTTTCCCGTTTGCGATGGTGAGTTCATCGTTGATGTCGTAGTCTCTCCAAGCTGGAGTCAATGCCCAGATGCTCCCATTGTTGAAGGAATCACCGTCCTGCAAAAGCATGGATTCGACCTTTCCTGTGACCGTGACCGTTCGGTCTTCGTTGACTGTCACGTGAGGTCCGTCCGTCCACCGGCTGCCGGTCGCCAACGCCTCACTGTTCCACCATGCTTTCATTGTCGGATACGCTTTACATGCGTTTTCATATTCCTCTTCGCATGGATAGCTGACGGCATCAGGCCCATCGTTCTTATCCGCTGGGATAGCGCTCAGAGCGGGTAGAGGATTGCTTCCGATGTCCGGTGTCCGCAACTGGTCGATTACCTGTTGAGCATCATGTTGGCTGAGTGAGTCCAAATTGATCGTGGGGTCACTCCCCCAGTTGCGGGCTGCCTGTTCGAATTGGATGGCCAGATCCGTGTACTGTTGTTTCTCCTCATCGGTCAGCTGATTTGCGGCAGCCTCAGCGGCTTTCTTGCGTTCCTCCGACTTATGTTTTTTCAACTGTTGGGCTTGCGCCTGCTGGCGTTCCTCAGCGGTGACTTTTTTACGCCACGTACTCCAAGCCAGGATGCCAGCGACGAGAACCGCCACTGTAATAACACTGGCGAGTATTTTCATAGGCCTGCTGAATGTTCCGTGCATCCTCAACTCCTAATCCAAAAAAAAACGTGTGGTTCCAGCGTATCCTTCCCAGAAAAGCGAATGCCTCCGATTATCCGAATCGGAGGCATTCTGTCCACTGAGAGAGGTTTTCGGAGCGAAGGATCAAACATCCTTCACGTTCTTGTTTTCCTTGATTTCCTCAAGCTTGACGTACACGTTCAAACCCAGGTTGTACAAGGCCGGCAATGCGAAGATAAGAACACACAGGACACCAGCCCACCGATACTCCAAGCCCCAGGCCGTGAAGAAGAACGTAGGAATCGGGATGAGAACAATCAGTTCGATGATCATTTGGACGATCAACGGGAGCGCAGATTCCAACATCCTCTCGCTGACGAAGAACCAGATAACGGCTTGTATTGCGAAAGCCGCAAACAGGATGATGAGCATGACCCCAACGGTCACCAGATCAGCGATCCCAGTGGAAGTCGCATAGTTGAACACGTTCACGAACATGCCGCCCATGTCGCTGCTGAAGAACATTCCCATCAACAGGACTATCACCAATCCCAGAACGAGAAGAAAAAGTCCAATCATTGCCAGCAAGGTAAGCATTGCGACCACCTCCAATCCATGCTCAGCGTTCTGTTATATGCAGTTGCATTGCTTCGTTTGCCTGACCTTATTCTGTGACAGAATTCATCGACAAACAAATCAACACCAGCAGTGGCCGCATTGTCCTATCTGGATGGTTTGCGCCGCCAATAGTCGTGCACCGGATGCCCATCACGATCGTGGGAGACGACATGCACCATGCCATTGTCCGGCAGGACGAAGCGTTGAGGGCTTGGCATGCCACTGTTTGCGACACGAATCTTGTCCAACAGTTTGGCCTGCAGTTCCGGGGCCAGATCCATATACGCAGTATGCGCATTCAACCGGACCAAGTCGCTGATGCGGATAGCCTCGTCTCGTGCAGTGTCGGGATCGAATCCACAATAATCGGCCAACCTCGCATAATGGTCCGGCGTCACTTCACTGGCATGCTCCGCTCCTGAGAATGGCATCGCGAGCTTGTCCGTCAACCCCGGCCACACAGTCGTGGTCATCACATCGTATGCGGGACTCAACTTCCAGGATTCACCGTCAGGCGAAGTGGGCATGACAGAATAGTTACGGGCATGCGCATCGCAATTATCGACAGCCACGTTGAAGGCCAATCGTCGCAGCCACTCCTCCCCCAGTCTGCCGGACGGATCCATCTTCCGTAGGGTGGTCAGCGTATCGACGGCACTCACCTTGTACTTCTCGGATGATGGTAGGCCCAATGCCTGCACCATATCCTCCATCGGCAGACGAACCGGCATACCATTTTCGATACGACGATCGAACCGTTCCACGATATAGGTCTGCTGGCCGTTGAATTCCTGGATATCCGACTCCGGGGTTTCGATGCCGACCATCTTGGAAAGCATCATGGTCGCATGTTCTACTTCATCAGCGTCATAAATGCCGGCCGGTTTAAGAATATGAGTCGACGGAACGGCGCCATTGGGCCACACCCATTCATCGCCTACACGGGACAAGGAGAATTTGCCTTGAGCTCCTGCCAAGGAAAATCTGGCACCTTTGTTCCTGACGAACCATGAATCAGGCGTCCGTTTGACGGCAGCAATACGTGTCGCGATTTCGTCATCGGTTGCTTCTGCAGGAGGCACACTGGCAATAGTCGGCATCTCATCGTTCCGAGAGAACACCAGCGCACCAGCTGAATCCACGTTTTCCAGCAAGTCGAAGGATTCCTGAGATTTCGCGCCGACTGCCTGCATCATGGCATACTTGGCGGCACCTGATTCCGGGAGTAAATTTTCTAGAAAATTCTCCGGTGCATCCTCGCGCCACTCTCCATCTTTCGGGAGGCTGAAACTTATCCGTGGAGCATTCCAATCATACTCAAACGCGACTCCTCGTTTGAGAGAGGTGAACACGCCAACGTGGGAGCCGTTCATCCAGACGTTTAGCCGATCACCTTTTCTCATGCCGCCACGCATTCCGCAGGCAAGGCAGTGGCATCCACTCCAAGAACCTTCATTATCCGTCGAGTCGGAAGATATGGTGCAACGCCGGTGTCAATCAGCCGTTGCACCACGCTTGAATCGACTCGTGCTTTCTCGGCCACTTCATCGACGGTACGGTGCTGCATGAACTCGGCCATGACCCTGCGCATACGTTCCGGTGATTCGATGAATCTCACGTTGCTGGCGGTTTTCGGCATGGCCTGCTTGATGCGCTGACGGTACTCGTCGCTAACCTGCCATTTCTCGTATATCATTTTTTTGCCTATACATTAGCAAGGTGTCTGCGAATGTATTCGCTACGACTGATGTGGTACCGCTTCGCGGCGGCAGTGACCTGTTCGAGCTGGCTTTCGGGCATCTTTATGGTGACGGTGACCATGCGCTCGTCCCGTTTCGGCAGCATGTGGAGACCGTAGTAGATAGGGCCGGTGATACCGTGTCCAGCGTCCTCGCTTTCCATTCGTTCCACGTCACTGCTGACCTGCTCCTCGGTCATTCCGAATTTCTCCAGCAGTTCCTTGTCTCGTTCGTTGAAATCGCTCATCGTTCACCTCTTTTGCCTTCCAGCTGATTAATTTCCTTTAGTGTTTTCTTCGTTGGAGGTGTCATCGCGTGGTAGATCAGTACGCTGTCGTTCAACTGCTTGTAGACCATCTCCACGTCACGGCCATGTCCGTCAAGACCTATTGCCATCCAAGTGCCATCCGCCCTACGCGCGTCTTTCATGACACTTCGAAAAGCCGTCAGCACGTCCTCTGATGTCAGCTCCGGATGCCGTTCATGCACGCGCGACAGCACGTAGATTTTCAAAAAACAACCTCCACTCCTCTTGACGAAACTATTATAACACGCAGGTAATACCATTAGAATACCGCAGAAATGATACATGCCAGCAGAAGCCACAAAAAAACCGAGCCACCTAATCAACCCAACAAAACCCGAGATACAGCATCCTCACCAGACAACCCGGAATCCAACAATTCAGCCAAACGCGACGCAACACGATCGGCATCAACACCGGTGAACATGCCACCCATCCATTCGGACATCAGCGTCCGGACATGCTCGCAGTCGGCGGAATGCACGTGACGTGCGGGACCTTTGCTCTCATCCACTACTTCAGCCTCAAGGGGAATATCAGCCGACTCGCTCTGCGCAGTCTGTCGCGTTGGAGCATCGGTGCGAGGATAATACTTGATCCCATGTTTGAACGGTTCGGCCTTCAAATTCGGAGCCGCCTCCAAGACATTCGACAACGCCTGTTTGAACCTGCGCCGGAAGTCCTTCATCGGCAGGCCGGTGCCCTCGAACTGGTCATACAGTTGACGCCATGAAACGTAGGCGACGTGGTCGAGCCGGTATGTGCGGTACGTCAACCATATATAGACGTCCAACGCCCGCGCCGATTTGCCCAGACGCGAGATGACATCCATGCTGAGTGGGACGCTTGGCTTCGACAGCTCGGCCCACATCTCGTCGGTGAACTGGATTGATGCGATGATGTCCTGTTCTGGCCTGAACTGTGTACGGCCTTTTCTGGCGACGGTGAACGGCGTGCATTCGCCTTTGTTCTCGCGATTCTCGTCGGTGTTCATGATGGAGATCGAGGTTCGCGCCAGGTTCATCAGCGTGTCCTCCGTCTCTTTCTGGCATCCGGAGTGGTTGGATATTCCGGTGTTGTCGCAGAATTCCTGGAAGCTGCCACGAAAGACAACAGTGTGGGTGTCCTGATCCACGTCGGGATTGTTCTTCATGCGAATCATGGACTGCACGTAGAGGAATATCAGTCGCGGGGTTTTCCCGTAGACCCATTCCTCGGGGCGACTGGGGGTTATGCGGACTGTTTCCCGACCGTTTGTTCTCTCTATGTATGAGGCGTTGGGTTTCGATACGGGGAAGAGGGAGAGTTTCGCCATGAGCGGCGGTGCTCCGGTGTTCATTTTCGTTGTGGCGATGGCGTTATTATTGGTCATGTAATCGCTCCGTTTCAGCGGTTGCCAGATACCCGGCCGGTACGAACGGTGCGGGTATCTTTTTTCTTTTCGTCGTTATTTTATCGCGTTTTTCTTAGAATTCTGACACTTTTCTTAGAATTCTGACACCATATTTAGAATTCTGACACCTTTCTTAGAATTTTGACACCATCTTTGCGAATGCCATCGAACCATACCCCGATTGCCTGCGATCAGAGCGGTCACAGCCTTAGAATTTTGACACCCGTTCTTAGAATTTTGACACCGACTCTTAGAATTTTGACACCCTCGCTTAGAATTTTGACACCGACATGGCCTCTCAGCCCTTATGGCAGTAGGGCCAAGCGGCACCCCCAAGTGATATTACAAGTGATATTACAAGTGAATATACAAACTCTCTCTTAATCTCTCTCCCCACTTCGACCCGCGATCCACCGGGATGCCGCTGACACGGCAAATGCCACACGCTCTCCTGCACCTGTTTCGACCTCGGAAAAGAAGAATCCAGTCGGTTCGCTTGGCAGCGAACCTCAGAGCAAACAAAAAAAGACTGAATCTCGGACGAACAGGATTGCCGTACTCGTTCTTTCTAGTATCGGTTAATTTCAATAAATCTTCGGTTAATAACAAAACTCGAAGATAGATTGACAATCATGGCAAGCAGAAACAGCAGGAGCAGAACACAGACCCGTCCTATATCGAGCGGCGTCTGGTTTTCGCTGTTTCTTGTCTTTGGAATTATCCTCTGGTTCTTTTGGCGCCTGCCCTTGGTCCCGTTCCTTTGGCTTGGCATGCTCGCCGGAGGAATCACACAACAGTATCCGGTCAACGCTTCCGGAAGCCGCAAGGATTCCCCATCCGACAAGCAGATGATGGTCTACCACCGTTGGAAGGACATGCTTGCCGGTCTTATTCCGAACGCGGATTGGCTGGAGATTCGACGTGTTTCCTGGTGGATGGGCTGGATGGCCGGCATGCTGCTGGGATTGAACAGTGCCGTCTGGATTGCCCTGGTGAATGGCCTGTTCGGTTTCATGCTCGCCCAAGGCTGGTCGCATTACAGGAATCGGCGCGTTGACCGTAGGCATGTCTACAAGGGCGTCAGTATTCCGGCGTTCCTGACCAAATCGCCCGCCTGGGCGCGGCTTTTGTCCGTCTCCATGGCGTTGCTGGTTTTCGCCGGGGTCCTGGTTTTCGTGTTGGCGGGATACATGAGCTGGCTGAGCGCTGTGACGCTTCCGGGGTTCGTGTTCCTGCTACTCGTATGGATGTTGGGATGCAAACCGCAGTCCCGATATTGGCGTGAGCTGGTCGAAGGGCAACAGCTGCTTGATGGTTGGCTTGCCGGGGACGATTTGCAGAAGGCATGGTCGGGAGCCTATCTGACGCAGGTCAACAAAATCGGTTCTTCGGATAATCCTCTGATCGTCTACCGGATTCGTCTGCAGGGGTCGGACGGTAAGCCTCGCTCGAACGAAGGAGTTTTCAAGCTCGGCGTGGAAGCGTTGCGGTCGCCGGCATTGGCGGACGGATACCGTTTCGTGTGTCTACTGTCCGCCAAGCAGAAGAAGAAAGGGGCGGAACAGTTCGACCCGTCCAGTGTCCGTCTGGCGCTTGGCATGGACGAATCCTGCATCCCCTCCATCGTGGAGAGAAAGGCCGGCGAAGGTCTTGCCTCTCTCGTCGCCGACATCGCCTATGCGCAAACCGCTTTCATCTGGCATAAACGCGCCCCGTTGACGTTGGCTCATGATGTGAGCGCCGACGAGAGCAAAGCCGCCTGGCTGTTGGAGATCATCACCCCACCGCAGGGCGGGGATTCCATCGACCGCATCAGCTTCGACTGGCTGGAGGGAGAAGGATCGCCTGCCGAGACTCTGCGGATGCCGGTGTTCGCCGACCTGCAGGACAAGTTCCACCTGGTCGCATTCGACGATGTGAAACTATCCGACAAGGGCAACAAGTGGCGGCCGGACGGCATGACCCACAAGAAAGCCTTTGACGATTACATCACCATTTCCAAACGGTTCAAAAGCGACCAGTCCGCTTGGGTCAAATGCCTCCCGTCGAAACTCAATCCACCGGCACCCATCTACGACTATGAGAAAACCCAGGACTGCGACGGCTGGCAACTGCATTACCTGCCATTGGTACTCACCGCACCAGCCACGCCGGCCGACTACGAGCGTTGCGACCTTGGCCCATTGCAGCCGGAGGCACGGTTCATCGGACTCGTGGACGAAGGCTCCGACATGGCCGGACTGATCTGGTCCACCGGAAGCGCGCCCGTACGCATCGACCAGCTGACCGGCAACACCCCCCTTCACCGCAAGTACGCGGAAGCGTTGATATTCAAAACCCTTATCGACGTGCTTCCCGCAAAAGCGTCCGTGAACATCACGGCCTGCACTCCGCAAAGCAAAGACAAGCCGATTTGGAGCATCCAATTCCAATTAGGCAACGGCGCGACCGTGGAAGACGCCCGCAAACAGTCCGCCAGAATCCAATCGTCGGTCGGGGCGAAACATATTTACTGGGAATGGCGGTCAGCCGACAGCGCGACCGTATGGCTGTGCGACGACCCGTGCCTGGATGTCAGGGACATCAGCCACTGGAATCGCAGATCAAAGCAAAAGCATCTCATCGAACTCGCCTTAAGCGACTCGTGGGGCGTGGCCGGAGTCAGCGATCCCAGCGGACGCACCCCCGATGTGGTCAGTCTCGGCGCGTTGCCCAGCAACCATGACGTGTTGTTGGCACGATTCCAGATTCCGGCCGGGTTGGACGTGGACAAGCCCTCACGGAACATCGGCAAATTCCTGACCAGCGCCGACTACGCCTACGGGCGTATCCTCCCGCGTGGTGAGGAACACGGTTCGAACCTGTACGACATGGTGCTGGCGAAACGCAGCCCGTTCCCCACCATGGTCAACGCGGACTGGGGTTTCGCCCGCCAGTCGAAACCACGCATGTTCCCGTTGGGCGTGGACGATATGGGCAAACCGGTCTACTGGAGCATGAAGGACACGTTCCACCTGCTCATCAGCGGCAAATCCGGAACCGGTAAATCCTCCATCGCGCAGATCGTGGTCGCCGAAGCGCTGCTCAAAGGCCATGACATCATCCTCATCGACCCATCCAAAGGTTGCATCGACTTCACTCAATGGGCGAAACCGTTGGCGTTGGCGTTCGTCGGCTTGGGCCAGATGCGCGAAACCGAAGCCGTCATCGCCTGGCTGCGCGACGAGATGGCACAACGGGTGAAACTGTTCAGCCAGTATGGTGTCGGCAGCATCTACGACCTCGACAAAAGCCAGCTCAATGAAGAAGAGCTTGCCCACACGAAACCCATCGACATCGTGTTCGACGAATTCAACTCCTACCTTCAGGAGGCCGGCAAGACCACGCAGAACCCGAACAGGGACATCCAGCTGGCCAACGACAATGCGGCCGTCAGCGCGACGAACAATTCGATACGACGCACCATGAGCGCTCTCGGCAAAATCGTCGTGCAGGGACGAACCGCAGGCATCAGCGTCATCCTCGGCGCCCAGCGTCTGACCATGGACGACATGAAGCCGTACAACGCGAACGCGTTCTTCCGTTCGCTCGGCCGAATCCTCCTGGGCATGGACTCCACGGCGGGCATCATCAGCGCGCAGAACCTGCGCGAGGCGAACCGGCTCCAACAGTCGCTGAAAGGCGAAGGCGGGAAAATCCCGCAAGGCCGTGGAATCTTCGAAACCGCGCAAGGCGAACTGCTGGCCGTCCAAACATGGTGGTCGGGAGGCCAAGAAAAGCTGGCGGAACTGTTCGCCGACCGCATTCCCCCGCAACCCATCGACTATTCGCGGTTCATGCCATCCGAAGCGGAAACCTACGGCGAAGTGTCCGAAGACGAACTTTCCAAGCTGCTCAGCCAAGGAACGGATCCACAGACAGCCGGCGAGGAAATCAACGACATGGACGAACTCCACGACATGCTCCACCACCCAGACAACAACGATGCCGATTCCGAAGACGGGGACGACATCGAAGAAGTCGACTGGTAGCCAAACACAAAAGGGGAAACAACATGCTCATCAACCTGGGAACAGACGTTCACGGGAAAAACCTTGGATGGGACACGTCCACGGGAACGCCACTCACCATCACCGGGCCCGACGGAAGCGGGAAAACCATGCTGCTTGACAGCATCATCCGACAGGCAGATTCGGACGGCACGCTCGTAACCTTCACCGACCAGTGGGACAGCATCCCACCCTCCCCCACCGTCATGTGCGGACGCTACCGGCAACCCTATGAGCTGCTGGAAATAGTGCAACGGGTCAGCATGGAACAGCGACGGCGCATCAAGGGCGAACCCGAGCCGATCAAGCCGATACTGCTCGCCTTCGATGACTATGACGTACACAACGGCTACCCGGACATGAATCTGCTGAACGTCAACAGTCAAATCTCCGACGAACTCAGCCGAATCATCGAAATGGCACCCGGAACGAACGTCAACGTGGTCATGGTCCGCAGCAGCATTCACCCATCCACAGTGGGTCAAAAGCTCTACGACCGTCTTATCGCCGGCAACCATGTGCTATTCCATCCGGCCGGACAGCTCGACCCGCACACGCAACCTCTTTTCCACGCCGAAAACACCCGTGAAGCCGAAACCCTCACCTATCTCAACCGGCATTTGGACTTCAAACAGGCCCGCAATTGCCTGTACGAAACATCAGACAGGCTACTCCAGGCCTTCCACACCCCCATCTACAAGAGAAAGGAAAACTGATGGCCGACCGTCGAAAGAAAATCCCTCTCGAAAAATTCTTCCCCAATGGTTTTGATAAAACCAATCCGGACGACATGATCAAACTCACCGTCCTCATCCAAGAGAAAGCCGCAAAGAACCCTGAGTTCGAAGGCTACAGCGTATTCAGCGTCGATTCCGACAACCGGTACGCGATCATCGCGCCGATGGATATGGATTCCGATGATATCAACAACGGAATCAAAGCCGTCAGACTCAGCAACAGCGAATGCGCGGACACGGCTTCCCAGAAGAAGACGGTGCAGAACCTGGAAAGCCAACCCCAGTACGAAGGCTATTCCGTCGTCGATTTCGTTCGAATCAGTTCCAGCGAATTCCTTGTGCTGCTCCAACAGTTGGACGAGAAGGCCGCAGCCACCCGGCGTATATTCGCGAACGTTCTCAAGGTCAAGCCTTGGGAAATTCGTATCTCACGTACTCCTGAGAACGGTTGGAAAATCCGCATCAAGGAGAACACCGTCACCTATCAGGCTTCCGTATACGACAAGCGAATGCAGGAAGCCGTCGAAGTGGTCGGCAAAAAAGGCTGGTTCTTCAAGGCCGACCCCGAAAAGGGCGTCATCATGGTGTACCCCGGCACTCCCCCGACTTTTCCTGCGATGATAGCCTGCCCGAAACAGCTGATCGGTAAAAACGACCTACGTCACGCCTATCTGGGCATGAAGCTGCCCGAACGAGGCCGCGAGACCGGCGACTGGCTGTCACTCGACTGGAAGTCCGGCCCGGGAATCATGGTTGCCGCCGCCGCCAACAGCGGGAAAAGCGTTGTCATCAACACGCTCATCGCCGCCGCGCTGGAAGCCGGATTCCAGCTTGCCATCTGCGACGACGAGGACAAAAGCGTCGATTTCCAATGGTGCCGGCCGTGGATCATCCCCCACGGCTGGGGTTGCGATAGTCCTGAATCAGCAGCCGCGACATTGATCCATGTGCTTGAGATCTGCTCCTACCGGTCGAAACTCATCAAACAGTATGGGGTCGAGAACTGGTGGGGTCTGCCTAAGGACGAACAGGAAAAGAACCCCCTGCTTTTGCTTGTGTGCGATGAGGTCGCCCAATGGGCTGGGAGCGTCACCATACCGAAGGTCAGCAAGGACAATCCGATGCGCATCCGGGCCGAGTATGAGGCAAGCATCCATGCGGCGAACATCACCTATGCGATGAAGATCACGCAAAAAGCCCGGTTCTCCGGTGTCTGCTTCCTGTTCTGCGGGCAATCGACCCGCCTGCAGGACGGTTTCGACCCCGGTATGCGAGTCAATCTGACCACGGTCATCTCCCCCACCCTGCAACCCTCCACCGCTGTCGAAGAGCTGCTGGGAGGGGCAAAGGACTTCCCCGAGATACCGGAAAACATCATGCAACCGGGAATCTCCAGAGGAGCCGGCCTTATCAGGCTTCCCGGCATGAAACCCGTCATCTACAAGGGCTTCTACGAGGAGAACCAGAAGCAAAGGAAATCATACAGCGATCTGCTGCGTGAACGTCTGACCGCAATCCGACCGCCGGAAGGCGACATGAACTCGGGACACTGGTCATGGGATGAAATCGTAAATGCCCTGCCAACCGCCGCAGAAAAACCAGATGACGGCATGATTGACCCCGGCGGGGATGAGGACGACGGGTTCCCCACAGACGGTTTCGGCGAGGACGGGCGTGATGTCGCAGACCGTGACAAGCCGTTGAAGGGTGCCGCCGCTGCGGCGCATGCGAGCAAACTGTATGCGGCTGGCGTTGATGTGCCGCACATGAGCGCCATCGATGCCGCTATGAATATCGGGCGCCTATCTGCCGAAAAAGGTCTATGACATAGGATGTGTTGATGTTGGCGAAGGATGATGATTGGCTGACGGCGGGGAATCAGTTGGATGATTCCCTGTTGATGGATGATTTGTGGGATGATGATGCAGCTCCACAGGATGACAAAAGCGCAGCGTCACATTCCACTGGTTCCGCATTCCCACAGGACAATGCGGAAACGCTTCCACAGAAAAGCGATGGTACAGGAAGTAGTTCCAATGTGCCCACAGTTTCGCAATCCAACAGGGAGTCCATTCCCGGTGAAAATGCGAACACGTTTCCACAGTATTTTGATGACTCATTTCCACAGTCTGACGAAAGCACAACCCATCAGTCCGACAGCGACCCATTTCAACAGGAAGACGTAGACCCATTCCAACAGGAATACAATCAATTGTCTACACAGGAGAAAGAGGAATCGTTTTCACGTTCCAATGATTCCACTGTTTCACGTTCCAACAGCGCATCACTTTCACAGGAAGACGCGGAAACGATTCCTCATTCCACTGAACACACAGTTCCACAGTCCGACAAAACGACAGATTCGCAGGACAGCAAAGGCACAGTTTCACGTCCCATCAGGACGACAGCCCCCCAGAACACTGTCGACCCAGTTCAACAGGACACTGCGGATACGACTCCACAGGAGAATGCGGAAAACCCCGATCAGATAGACCTACTCGCCAACGGCTACGACCCGTTCAAGGAATTCATCGACTCAGCAGAAGACCATAACGACAAGAAATCAGAAGAACAGTCTGCTGTTTCCGCATTTCCGCAGAACAATGAGGAAACACGGGAACAAGGAAAAGGCCCGGAGGAATACGACCCGTTCGAGCAATTCGACCTGCAATCGGACGATTCCAGCGAACCGACAACGGAACAGAACGAACGTCGAGACGACAACATCATTCAAGACAGTTCCGCAGATTCAAAGAAAAACGTTGATATGCAGGAACAGGGAGACATTGAAACTGTTTTCCCATCCAATGTTCCTATGCAAAATCAATGGAACAGCGAAACAGAAGAACAGTATGACAGTTCGTCCTTCCAACAGGAAGACAGTTCCCCAGTAAGACAGGACACTGGCGAAACATACCCGAAGGACACGGACTCTGCGGATCCATTCGACCTTTGGGATGACCCATCCGAACCTCCGGAGGGGGGACCACAAACATCGTCCCCATCCGCCGGAAGCCCTAGCGCGGATGATTACCCAACGCAAACATTCCAGACGGGAGATGACTTTTGGAGCCAGACGGACGACGAATCGAACGGTCAGTGGAATACAGGCCAGCAAACGAATGGCATGCCCCCGCAACAATTCGATAATCCGCCATTCCCACAGGAAAATGTCTTCCCAGTTGAACACCAGTATGATTCCCCATTCCCACAGGAAAACACTGATACAGAAAATAGGGGAAATGGTGGAACGCTGATAAAGATTATCGCAGTCGCGGCCGCCATACTCATAGGCCTCGGAGCACTGATAGGCGGGGGAGCGTACGCCTATCACGCATACACCACTCACGTCGCGGAACAGCAGGCCGAAGCCGACCGCAAACAGCGCCAACAATCCCTGGTGAAGGCACAGAACAAATGGGACGGGAGGAAACGGAAGGCCGATGACCTGGTCTCCACGATCAAAGCCAGTCCCGTCGCGGAAAACAGCGACGTGCAAAAAGCCATGGAAGCCCTCCAGAAAACAACCACAGGGAATCCGATGACTGAAAAAGACATCACATCGGCCCTGGAAAAACTGGACGGCGAATATGAGAAAACCAACAGAACCTACACGGATGCAATGCAGGCAAAAGCCAAGGAAACCAGAACGACACTCGACGGTCTGGTACAGCAGGCAAATGGTCTTGCTGACGCTCCTGACGGCAACGACAAGAAGCAGATGCAAAGCCTCGCATCCCAGTGGAAAAGCACGGAAATAACGTCTGACAACCTGTCCGACGCTATTTCGGCTTCGACCGAGCTGAAGAACCTCATCTCCAAAGTGGATAAAGCCAAGAAGGATGCGGACGCGAAGAAGAAAGCCGAGGAAGAGGCCAAGGCAAAAGCGGAAGCGGAACGACAGGCCCAAGCCCAACAGGAGCAGCAGCAGGCGCAGCAGCCTCAGCAGAATCCATACGGGAACATGTACTACTGGGGCGGGGGATATGGTTCGACTGGTGGATCAACCGGCGGATCAACCGGCAACAGTGGGGGAGGGGTATCCCCGCAACCGCAGCAGGAGACGCCACCCAAGGGCAACAGTGGCGGCAACGTCGGCTGAAAAAAACGGGAAAGCCGAGGCAATTGACCTCGGCTTTCCCGTTAATCCCATCGTTTTGCTGTGAGGGTGCCCCCGCCTTTAGGCGTGGGGAGGAATCACGGC
>UMGW01078914.1_pt1 | contig 21140 bp, 20 predicted proteins | sample 1965371 | NCBI WGS metagenome assembly UMGW01 (sample SAMEA4836082, study PRJEB28245) | human gut metagenome | biome: gut microbiome; material: fecal sample | place: Denmark | collected 2008
AAGTCGTCGTGCTCGTGCCCGAAACGAACGGGAAGGACTGGGAAGACTTTTGCCGCCGCACCGAGGCGCTCCTCAAGACCCGGGACATCGTCCTGAAAATCGTCCCCGCCGAACTCTGGGATACGACGCCCGAAGCGGTTCTCGAGCGCGTGCAAAAAGAAGGCGCTTCGGAGCGCCTCTTCTGGGTGGCGCTCGACGCTTCCGCCACGCCCGAGGAAGAAATTCACGGCCGGTTCCTTACGGCCCTTTCCGAAAACGTCGTCGCGCTCCTCAACGTCTCATCCGTCTATGCACGTTTCGGCAAAGACGCGCCCAACGTCCGGAGCCGCCTGGCGCTCTGGGAGACGTTCGCGCACGACCACGGCGCCCGCATTACGGCATTCGATCTTGCGAACGCCTCCCCCGAATTCATCGACGCCCTTGAGGTGTTGGTCGGCTCGAGCGCCGACGCGTTTCAATCCCATTGAGAGCCATGAGCACAACCGATCCGCTTCGCATTCATCTGAGTCTCGTCAGCCACACGAACATCGGCAAGACCACGCTCGCCCGAACGCTGCTCATGCGCGACGTGGGTGAAGTGGCCGACCGGGCGCACGTCACCGAAACGACGGACGACTACGTGCTCGCCCGCGGTCCCGCGGGGTGCGAACTCGTTCTTTGGGATACGCCGGGGTTCGGGAACTCCGTGGCGCTTGCGAAACGTTTGTCCGAGCGCTCGAACCCGGTCGGATGGTTTCTCTCCGAAGTCTGGGACCGCTTCACGAACAAGGCCTTCTGGCTCGACCAGCGGGCGGTCCGCCACATTCGGGACACCTCAAGCGTCGTGCTCTACCTCGTGAATGCAGCCGAACGACCGTCCGTCACGCCCTACATCCCCGCCGAGATGCGGATCCTCTCTTGGATCGGCAAACCCGTCATCGTGCTTCTCAACCAGATGGGGAAACCCCGTCCGCCCGAAGACGAACGGGCCGAGCTCGAACTCTGGAAGAGCGAACTCGCACCGTACGATTTCGTCAAAAGCGTCCTTCCCATGGATGCCTTTGCGCGGTGCTGGGTGCAGGAAGCGGCGCTCTTCGACGCGCTGGCCGAAGCGCTTCCCGCCGAATCGCAGACGACCTTCGATACGCTTCGCACCGTCTGGATTCGCGGACGGCGGGCCGTCTATTCGAGTTCGCTCGACGCCATCGCCCTGCACGTCTGGCGGCAGGTCACGGCTCGTGAAACGGTGCCGACCCCGACCCTCAAAGACCACATGCTCACGATGGTCAAGCATTTCGGTCTCATGAAAAAGGAAGAGGATCGTCTGTCGGACGCGCAAACGGCTCTTTCCGCCCAAGCGGCAGACAGCTTCTGCGCGCTCACGAACACGCTCATCGAACTGAACGGTTTGCGCGGCAGCGGCGTCTCCAAAGAAATCCTCCGCCGCATGAAGACCGACTGGGAACTCGCCGCCTACTCGATCGATCCGGGCAGCGCCGCCGCGGTCGGCACCGGGATCGGCGCCACGTCGGGTGCGGCCGTCGGGGCCGCGACCGACTTCGCTACTGGCGGCCTCAGTCTCGGTCTCGGGACCCTGATCGGCGGCTTGATCGGTGCGATCGGCGGCATCGGTGCCGCAACGCTCTACAATGCCCGTCACGAAAAGTCCGGGATTGAAATTTCCTGGAGCGAGCACGCGCTCAAGGGCTTCATCCTCGAGGCCGTGCTCCTTTACCTCGCGGTCGCGCACTTCGGGCGCGGTCGCGGCGACTGGGCCGAAGGCGAAAGTCCGGAATTCTGGAAGAAAGCCGCGACGGACGCCCTGAACGCACAACCGATGGATCTTCCGGACTTGAAAAACATGGCGGCCGAAGAAGGGCTTCCGCTCCTCACGCAGTGCATCGACTCCGTGCTTCGCGCCGTCTTCACCATACTCTACAACCGCTCCGTCTGAGCTCGTCCGCTATCATGCTTACGAAAGGCCTTACCACCGTCGGTCTTCTTCTCGTCTCGAACGTCTTCATGACGCTCGCCTGGTACGCCCACCTGAAACTTCAGAGCGCCAAGCTGATCAGCAGCTGGCCGCTTTACACGGTCATTCTCTTTTCCTGGGGGATCGCCCTCTTCGAGTATTCCTTCATGGTTCCCGCCAACCGGATCGGCTTCGTCGGCAACGGCGGCCCCTTCACTCTGGTGCAGCTGAAGATCATCCAGGAGGTGATCACGCTCTTCGTGTTCACCGTCTTCTCGCTCGTCGCCTTCCAGAACCAGGCGCTCGGTTGGAACCACCTCGCCGCCTTTGCCTGCATGGTCGGTGCGGTGTTCTTTGTATTTCTCAAATAAGCAGCTTCAGATAAAGGCTTTTTTAACATCCTCGCGTGATGATTCGGACAAGTCATCACGCGAGAACACAGTTAAAATCGAATCAAAGAAACAATTATTTAATGCTTCAACTTCCTTTTTATCCTCCAAAGAAAGCGACAAAAAGAATAAGTCCCAAAGAAAACTCTCCTCTCAAACTCTCCTTGCGAAATCAGCCTTATAAAACACCCAATATATGAAGAGAGAATAATACTGCTTTTATCCTGGGATACAAAAATCCCCAAAAGAGTCTTGATCAATGACCACCTTTGAGTCACTACCTCTTCAGCATCCCCTAGTCCCTCGATGAAACGATCAAAACTCGCCTTTATCTGATCGTCAGCATCAAAAAGATTCGGAACTGGCATCTGCAAAAGCAAACTTGCTTTATTACCAAACAGCTCAGCCATTTCATCAAAGTTTTTCCACCAAACGGCTTGAAACTTATTGGACTTTGCGTACCAGGGTTTGTACTTCCCTGCAAAATGCAAAATGCAACTGGAAGCGTCTCCGTCAAAAATAAAATCGTTGTATTTCCGATCGACACATAGAACCCCTCCTGAACAAGCCACATTGATTACATCTTGATCTCGATAGGGAAATTTATTTTTAACATCCAATTCCAAAAATCTAGACGTTGCCTCTTCCCTTCTCATATTCCTGAGATTCATCAATAGAACCCCAGCATTCACGTAATTCTTAACGCCAAACTTTCTCTGGAGTTCTGCTCCCCAAGGGGTTGTAGAAACATAGCGATCTCGCACCCCGGCGATCAAATTATCCGAAAGATCCAGCGCAAAAATTCCACCAAGGTCTCCGACCACCACAAGATCGGAATCAAGATACAACACCGTATCGCAATCTTGAATGATCTCTGGGATAAGATAACGTACACACGTTGCAGTCGAAGTGACAGAGCAATCATCTCGTTGCTCGAACTTTCCTGGATCCACTTTATGAGCAACAATCTCACTATCAGGAGAAATTCGACTCGCAATCATCCGCAAAGAATCGAGATGCTCTTCGCTTAAACTCTCAAAAAGCACATGGACTCGGGTAGACTCCGGATTACTCTTGAAATAAGAATAGATGGCCACCTTTAAAGGAATTGCAAAATTATCATCCGATGCAAGAGCGATGTTTCTCATGTTTTCTACCTAAAAAAGAGAGGGGAATTTCCCCTCTCTTTTTTTGAAGTTATTTAACTCGTCACGGAACCATCTGTTCCACCTCATCCTTCTTGACGGTCTTCACGAGGTCCTCGCGCTTGACGCCGAGGTAGAGCGCGATAGCCGCCGCCACGAAGACGGACGAGTAGACGCCGAGCAGGATGCCGATCGTGAGCGCGAGCGAGAAGTAGTGCAACGCCGGGCCGCCGAAGAAGAACATCGAGAGCGTCATGCAGAGGGTGGACGTGTGGGTGATCACCGTACGCGAGATCGTCGCCGTAATGGCCGAGTTGATCACTTCGATCGTGTCCGCGCGGCGCATCTTGCGGAAGTGCTCGCGAACGCGGTCGAAAATAATCACCGACTCGTTGACGGAGTAGCCGAGTACGGCGAGGACGGCCGCGAGCACCGGAAGCGTGAACTCCCACTGCATCACGGAGAAGACCCCCACCACGATCACCACGTCGTGCAGGTTTGCGATGATGGCCGCGAGAGCGAACTTCCACTCGAAACGGAAGGCAAGGTAGATCATGATGCCGACCACGACGAGCGCAAGTGCCGTGCCGCCGTCGCGGGCGAGTTCGTCACCCACCTGCGGACCGACGAACTCCGTACTCTTCATGTGCACGCCCGGGGTCGTCTCTTCGAGGACCTTCATCACTTCGGCGGCGACCTGACCGGAGGTCTGGCCTTCCTTGGTCGGGACGCGGATCACCACGTCGCGCGACGAGCCGAAGGTCTGAACGAGCACTTCCTTCGAGACTTTGGCGAGGTCCGTACGGATCTGCTCCGTGTTGGCCGCCTGCGGGAAGTTCACTTCGATCTGCGTGCCGCCCGTGAACTCGATCGAGAACGCCAGCCCGTGCACGAAGATCCAGTAGACCGCCACGATGAAGCTCACGAGCGAAATCGAGTTCAGCACGTGGCGGTAGTGCATGAAGGGGATCGTTTTATGAATGCGGAAAAATTCCATTTGCGTAGTTCTCCCTCAGATCACTTGGCCGACGCTTTGTCCGCATCCGGACGCCAGACCTGACCGATGTGAACGGCGGTCAGCTTCTTCTTGCGGCCGTAGATGAGGTTGATGAGCGCACGAGACACCACGACCGACGTGAAGATCGAAGTCGCAATGCCGAGGCAGTGGACGACGGCAAAGCCGCGCACGGGGCCCGAACCGAAGATAAGGAGCGCCAGACCGGCGATCAGGCTCGTGATGTTCGAGTCGAGAATGGTCGCAAACGCGCGGTCGTAACCTTCCGCGATGGCGGTCTGCGGCAAGCGGCCGATACGCAACTCTTCGCGCACGCGTTCGTTGATGAGCACGTTCGCGTCGACGGCCATACCGAGCGTAAGCGCGATGGCCGCGATACCCGGCAGCGTGAGCGTCGCCTGCATGAGCGAGAGAATCGAGACGAGCATCATCACGTTGCAGATGAGCGAGATGCCCGACACCAGACCGAACACCTGGTAGTAGAGCGCCATGAAGACCGCAATGATGATGAAGCCGTAGAGCGTCGAGCGGAAGCCCGCTTCGATGTTCGCTTCGCCGAGGCTCGGCCCGATCAGGCGTTCTTCGACGATTTCCATCGGCGCGGCGAGCGAACCGGCACGCAGTAGCAGCGCCGTGTCCGTGGCTTCGATCGTCGTCATGGCACCCGAAATCTGCACGCGGCCGCCGCCGATTTCCTGGCGGATCACCGGCGCCGTCACGACTTCGCCCTTGCCCTTTTCAAAGAGCAGGATGGCCATGCGCTTGCCGACGTTTTCGCGGGTCACTTCCTGGAAGATGCGGGCGCCGCGGTTGTCGAGTTCGAGGTTGACGGTCGGTTCCTGCGTCTGGCTGTCAAAGCCCGGCTGCGCGTCGTTGAGACTGTCGCCCGTGAGAATGACGCGGCGCTTGACGAGAATCGGACGACCTTCGCGGTCCGTGTACTTTTCGTCGCCGAAGGGAACGTTCCCCTGGGCAAGCTGCGCGAGCGCTTCGGGCGAGTCGTCGACGAGGCGAACTTCCAGCGTCGCCGTACGGCCGAGAATGTCCTTCGCCTTCGCCGTATCCTGCACGCCCGGGAGCTGAACGACGATGCGGTCGGCACCCTGCTGGGCGATCACGGGTTCGGCCACGCCCAACTCGTTGATTCGGTTGTGGAGCGTCGCGATATTCTGCTTGAGAGCGTTGTTCTGGACGGTCTGAATGGCCTGCTGCGTAAGCGAAGCGCGGATGATGAAGGGAGCCTTCGTCGCTTCGGGAAGCGTCAGCTGCAGATCCGTCTGGGTGTTGCGCAGAAGGTCGTTCGCGCGGGCGCGCTCTTCTGCGGTCGCAAAGCTCACTTCGACGTCGTTGCCGACGCGGTTGATACCCGTGTGGCGGATGCGCTTGTCGCGCAGCTGCGTGCGAAGGTCGGCCGCGGTCGCGTCGGCGCGCTTCGTGATCGCCGCGCGCATGTCGACCTGCAGAAGGAAGTGCACGCCGCCTCGAAGGTCGAGACCGAGGTACATCGGCAGACCGCGGATCGAAAGGAGCCACTGGGGCGTGTTCGGCACGAGGTTGAGCGCCGCGATGTAGCTCGGATCCTTCGGATCGGCATTGAGCGCGTGATCGATCACTTCGCGAGCCTGAAGCTGCTCTTCGGTCTGCGTCGGATCGAAACGCACGCGAATCGTGTTTTGCTGGGCGCCCTGTTCGAAAAAGACGCCGTTCGGGTTGAGCTTGGCGTTCGCCAGCGCCGTCTGCACGCGACTGAGCGTGTCTTCGGTCACCTTGACGGTAGCCTTGCCCGACGAGATCTGCACCGCAGGCGACTCGCCGTAGAAGTTCGGCAACGTGTAAATGAGCCCGATGACGAGCACGATGCCGATCATGATGTATTTCCAAAGAGGATAGCGATTCATCCGCTTACTCCGTCCGTTCAATGCGCAAAAAAGGGCTTTACCGGCCCTTTTGTCCGTCGGAGCCCGTTGCTCCGACCTTGCCCGAGCCTTCCGGCCCAAGCTCAAAAGGCGCCGAGGGACGCGCCCTCAACGCCTTTTTGAATTCCAGCGGGAATCAGAACTTGATGGAACCCTTCGGGAGAACCATCTGAACCGCCGCACGCTGCATCGTCACGACGACGGGCTTGCCGTCGCAGGAGGCGATCTGCAGATTGATCGTCTGTTCGCCGACGCTTTCGATGCGACCCGAAAGACCGCCGAGCGTCATGACTTCATCGCCGCGGGCGAGCGCTTCGCACATCTGCTGATGTTCCTTCTGGCGCTTCTGCTGCGGACGAATGAGGAAGAACCAGAAAACCACGAAGATGACGATCAGGGGAACGACCTGAAGGAGGAAACCCTCCATACCGCCGGGGGCGGCTTCCGCCGCCAAGGCGTCAGTAACAAAAAACATTTCTACTCCGGAAGTGGCTAGTCCAAAACCCGCTTCGCGCCTGCGAGAGGCCCGAAGCGAGCGATTTTTGCATTATAGAGGGGAAACCTTCCGCGAGACCTTAAGGATTTTCAAGGGTCCGTCGGGACTTACCGAAGGCTGCCCTGCGCGAAGCACGGGGCGAAATCACTCGATCCCGCGGGCGCGATCCTCGCGGAAGCGCGCCTTCCACTCCTCGAACGTCCCCGCTTCGAGCGCGTCGCGCATCTCCTGCATGAGGTTGAGGTAGAAGTGGAGGTTGTGGATCGTGTTGAGTCGGGCCCCGAGGATTTCGCCCACCTTGTGCAGGTGGTGCAGGTACGCGCGGCTGAAGTTGCGGCACGTGTAGCAGTTGCACGACGGATCGAGCGGGCGAAGGTCGTTGCGGTAGCGGCTGTTCTTGAGCTTCACGTCGCCGAAGCGCGTGAAGAGCCAGCCGTTGCGCGCGTTGCGGGTCGGCATCACGCAGTCGAACATGTCGATCCCCGAGGAGACGCCGTCGACGAGGTCTTCGGGCGTACCCACCCCCATCAGGTAGCGGGGACGGTCGTCGGGCAGCTGGTGCGCCACTTCGTCGAGAATGCGCAGCATCTCTTCCTTGGGTTCGCCCACCGAGAGGCCGCCCAAGGCGTAGCCGTGAAAGCCGATGCTCTTCAAACCGTCGAGCGACTCTTCGCGAAGCTTCGTGAACATGCCGCCCTGAACGATGCCGAAAAGCGCGTTCGGATTTTCGAGGCGCTCGAACTCGTCCTTCGAGCGCTTCGCCCAACGAAGGCTCATGCGCATCGACTTCGCGGCTTCGAGTTCGGTCGCGGGACGGTCGCCGATCTTGTAGGGCGTGCACTCGTCGAGCACCATCACGATGTCGGAGTTGAGCGTCTTTTGAATCTGCATCGAAATTTCGGGCGTCAAAAAGAGCTTGTTCCCGTTGATCGGGTTGCTGAATTTCACGCCCTCTTCGGTGATCTTGCGCAGTTCCCCGAGACTGAAGACCTGGAAGCCGCCCGAGTCGGTGAGGATGGGCTTGTCCCACTGCATGAAGTCGTGCAGCCCCTTGTGGGCTTCGATCACTTCAAGCCCCGGGCGCAGCCACAGGTGGAACGTGTTGCCGAGAATGATCTGCGAGCCCACTTCTTTCAGTTCGTAGGGCGCCATCGCCTTGACGGAGCCGTACGTGCCGACGGGCATGAAGATCGGCGTCTGCACGACGCCGTGGTTGAGGGTCAGTTCGCCGCGGCGGGCCTTGCCGCACGTGGTTTTGACCTTGAAGGAAAAAGCCATTTCGTTCGTGTCCTTGTGTAGGGGGCTCGATCAGGCGCCCGGCGCCTTTTCGATGAAGCAGGCGTCGCCGTAGCTGAAGAAGCGGTACTTCGCATCGACCGCGTGACGGTACGCTTCGAGGATGCGTTCGCGCCCGACGAGGGCGGAAACGAGCATGACGAGCGTCGACTTCGGCAGGTGGAAGTTCGTGACGAGCGCGTCGACGATGCGGAAGGTGTAGCCCGGCGTGATGAAGAGCGCCGTGTCGCGCGCTCCGGCTTCGACGTGACCGATGCGGTCCGCCGCGCTTTCAAGCGTACGCAGAGAGGTCGTACCGACCGCGATCACGCGACGGCCTTCGGCCTTCGCGCGGTTGATCTTTTCGGCAACGTCCGCGGGCATCGAATACCACTCGGAGTGCATGTGGTGCTCGGAGAGCTTCTCGACGCGCACGGGCTGGAACGTGCCCGCACCCACGTGTAGGGTGACGTATTCGATGTCGACGCCCTTTTCCTTCAGGCATTCGAGGAGCTCGTCCGTAAAGTGCAGACCCGCCGTCGGCGCCGCCACGGCGCCCGGATACTTCGCGTACACCGTCTGGTAACGACCTTCGTCGCTCTTTTCGGCGGCGTGTTCGATGTAGGGCGGAAGCGGGACCTTGCCGAAAGCTTCCAGAACGTCGAGCACGGGACGATCGAATTCGAGCACGAAGAATTCGCCCTGACGACCCGTCACGGTCACGGTTTCTTCGGCGCCGTCGGCGGAAAAAATCAGCTTCGTGCCGGGCTTCGGGGACTTGCTCGCGCGCACCATGGCGATCGCGGACTTCTCGCCCGTGACGCGTTCGACGAGCGCTTCGACGGCGCCGCCCGTTTCCTTGCGCCCGAGGAGGCGCGCTTTGATGACGCGGGTGTTGTTGGCGATCAGGAGGTCGCCCGGACGCAGATAGGACTCGATGTCCGTGAAGTGCTTGTCTTCGATGACGTCCGTCGTGATGTGGAGAAGACGCGATGCGGAGCGGTCCGCAAGCGGATACTGAGCGATGAGCTCGGGAGGGAGCTCGAAATCAAAGTCGGAGAGAAATTGTTCCTGCATGGCTTGACCGGCCAGAGACGTTGATGACCGCTCGCGGGCGAACGGTCGGGAAAGCAAAGTGCGTGATTGTACTTGAAAAACCTCGGGAGGCGCCTACTCAGTCGTTCGAACCCGCGAGCATCAGGGGCGAGAGAAGAAGGCTTCCCGACGAGCGGGAGCCGTTCACCGCGACGTCGCTCCCCACGGCAACGAGCCCCGCCATCATGTCGAGTACGTTCCCCGCCATCGTCACGCCTTCGACGGGAGCGACGATGCGGCCGTTTTCCACCCAGAAGCCCGAGGCGCCGCGCGAATAGTCGCCCGTCACGGCGTTGAACCCCTGCCCGATCATCTCCGTCGCGTAAAAACCCGTGCCGAGACGCTCGAGCATGGCGGAAAGCGTGTCGCCCGCTTCGGTGCGGCTCGAGACGAGCGCGAGGTTGTAGGCGCCGCCCGCGTTCCCCGTCGTGCGTCGTCCGAGCTTGCGCGCGCTGTACGACGTGAGGAAAGCACCGCGCAGCACGCCCTCTTCGACAACGGCGCGCTCCAGCCCCGCACAGCCTTCGTCGTCGAAAACGCCCGAGCCCATCGCCCCGACCGTGTACGGGGACTCCAGAACGGAAACGTGCGAGGGGAAAACGGCCGTTCCTTCGCGCCCCTCCAGGCACGAAGCGTGACGGTAGAGCACCCCGCCCCAGAGGAGTTCTTCGAGCATATCGAGCATCCCCGTCGCAATGTTCGCGTCGAGCAGTACGGGCACCGTACGGTTCGAAAGGGGCTTGGCTCCCAAGCGCGCCACGGCGCGCTCGGCGGCGAGCCGCCCGAGCGCTTCGGGGCTCTTCAGGCGCGCGACGCTTCGCTCTTCGGTCCAGGCGTCGCCGCGCTGCATGCCGCTCGCATCCTCGGCAATGGAGCCCAGGTCCATGCTGTGCCGCCCGTACCGATAGCCCGCACAAAAGCCCAGGGTGTTCGCAAGCGTAAAGGCACCTTCCGACGTCGCAAAGCGCGCGCCGTCCGAATTCGTGATGCGGCTGTCGTACGCCTCGGCGGCCGACTCCATGCGGGTGAGGAGTTCGACGGCGTCCTCCACGGCTCCCGTCCACGGATGCCAGAGGTCGAGCTCTCGAAATTCCGTCTGAAGGTCCCGTTCGTCGGGAAGCCCCGTCGCCGGATCTTCCGCCGCGACGGAGGCGATCTCAACGGCGCTCTTCAGGACGGCCTCCATTGCGCGCTCCGAAAGGTCGGAGGTGCTCGCCCGGCCGCGGCGCTTTCCTTTCCAGACGGTCACGGTGAGGACCGTCTCGTCCGAGTGCTCGACCGATTCGATTTCACCGAGGTGCGTTGCGACCGAGAGGCCTTTGTCAAAGCTCACCTCGGCACACGCCTCGTCCGCGCCGAGCTGCTTCGCGCGCTCGATCGCCCAACGGGCGAGTTGTGCGGTGGTTTCAAGGGAAGCGTCCGGCGAAGGAGAAGCGGAATTCGTCATGGCTGAAAACGATGCGAAGCGTAATGGGTAAACGAACCCTCGGAACCTCGTTCGGGGCGCGCTTCGTCTCCTCCGAAAGGACGAGCGACGCGGCCCCCGAGGCCTCGGGGAAACCCGTTATCATAAGGGTTTTCGAAACCCTGAACTTTTCTGAACAAACGGTGCCGCCCATGCGTGAGGACGCCTACTACGACGAAGACGACGAATCGGAAGACCGCTATCGAGGCCCTTCCAAATCGCAGCTGAAACGCGAACAGCTCGAACTGCAGGATCTCGGCAAGGAGATGACGAAACTCGGCGACGATCAGCTCAAGCGCATCGATCTCCCCGAAGACGTGCTCGTCGAGATTCTCGAATTCCGCCGCATGCGCTCCTTCGGCGCGCAGCGCCGTCAGCTGCAGCTCATCGGCAAGAAAATGCGCAACATGGATCCGAAGGCCGTGCGCGAAGCCATCGACCGCGCTACGGGCGAATCGAAGGCCGCCGTGGCGCTCCTGCACCGCTGCGAAACGTTGCGCGAACAGATGATTGCGGACGACAAGGCGCTCACGAAGTTCATCGACGAGCATCCGGGCGTCGACATTCAGACGCTGCGCGGGCTCGTGCGCAACGCCCGCCGCGAGCGCGAACTGCAAAAGCCCCCGAAGAGCGCCCGCGAACTCTACAAGTTCCTGCACGCGTTGCTTGACGAACCCGTCTCCCTCTACGCGCCCGACGACGAGGACGAGGAAGACGGCCGCTGACAAAGCGCATTCGCACAGTTTTACTTCGGCCGTCGGCTTTTCCGACGGCCTCTCTTTTGGAGGACGAGCATGAAGCCGCCCCGCAGTACCGAAAACGAACTCATCCTCGGTCTTGTTTCGATTTCCGACCGTGCGAGCCGCGGTCAATACACGGACGAAGGCATCCCCAATCTCGAAGCCTGGTGCAAAAAGGCCATCACGAACCCCATTCGGGTTCACAAGCGCCTGATTCCGGACGAACGCTTCGAAATCGAAAAGACGCTTCGCGAGTTGGTCGACATCATCGGCTGCGACCTCATTCTCACGACGGGCGGGACGGGTCCCGCCCGCCGCGACGTGACGCCCGAGGCAACGCTCGCCGTCGCGACGCGCGAGCTTCCCGGCTTCGGCGAACAGATGCGCGCGATTTCGGGCCACTTCGTGCCCACCGCGATTCTGTCGCGCCAGGTGGGCGTCCTTCGTGAAACGCCCGACCATGCCGCGCTCATTCTCAATCTCCCCGGGCGTCCCAAGGCGATTGCCGAAACGCTCGAAGGGCTGCGCGGCGACGACGGAAAGGTGCTCGTGAACGGCATTTTCGCCGCCGTCCCCTACTGCATCGACTTGATCGGCGGCCCCTACATCGAGACGAACGAAGACGTGGTCGAAGCCTTCCGCCCGAAGAGCGCCCGCCGTCCGAAGGCGAAGGCGACCGCACCCGCCGAAGAAGCGAAGGCCGACGATGCTCGAAAGCCCGAAGCCGCTCCCGAACCCGCCAAGCCCGTCGAACCCCAAGCGACGCCCGCTCAGGCCGCGCCCGAAGCGAAGGCGGAGACGAAGCCCGAACAGCAAGCCGAACCGAAGGCGGAGGCCGGCATCGAACCCCGTGAGGAACGTGCCGAACCCGCTCCGGCGCCGTTCGGCCCGTCGGAGATCGTCTTTGCGACGCCCCGCGGCACGGATGCGCCCGCGGAACTGACGCTCGTCTGGTTGCACGGGCTCGGCGCCGACAATCGCGACTTCCTGCCGCTTGCGGACGAGATCCTGCATCAGGACGGCCCCGTCTGCCGCCTCGTGATGCCGAACGCCCCGGTGCGCGAACTGACGCTTCACCCGGGCTACCCGCTTCGCGGCTGGTACGATCTGCGCAGCCACACGATCGACGAAAACGAAGACGTGCTCGGCATTCGCGAGTCCGCGGCCCGCGTGTCGGCCCTGATCGACGAACTCGAAGCGAACGGCATTCCCCGCCGTCGCATCGTCCTCGGGGGCTTCTCTCAGGGGGCGGCCATTTCGCTTTATGCGGGTCTGCGTCTTTCCGCCCCGATCGGCGGCATTGCCGCGCTTTCGGGCTACCTGCCGCTCGCTCAGCGCCTCTACTCGGAAGCGACGGCCGCGGGCCGCGCGACGCCCGTCTTCATGGCGCACGGCGTCTTCGACAGCGTCGTTTCGCCCGTCACGGCGGAGCGCAGCGCGAGCGTCATCCGCGAAGTGGCTCCCGCCTTCTCGTGGAAGACCTACGACATGGAGCACGAAGTGGGCGGCGAAGAGCTCTACGACCTCGGGCGATTCCTGCGTTCCGTGGCTCAGAGCTTCTGAGCCTGACTTGAAGAAGCGCCGGCCGACGGCCGGCGCTCGGTCGACTCAGTCGAGGTTCGCCGCCTCCAGGAAGGGGGCCGCGGCATCCTTCGGGGAAAGGATCGGCATATCAACACCCCAATCGACGGCGAGCGTCGGATCGTTCCATCGAACGGCTCCTTCGCTCGCCGGATCGTAATAGGCGTCGGTTTTGTACTGAAAAAGGACGTCGTCCGTCAGCGTGAGAAAGCCGTGCGCAAAGCCCTTCGGGATGAAGAGCATCGTGTGGTCGTGTACCGAGAGTTCGACCGCCAGCCACCGAAACCGCGTCGGGCTCCCCGCCCGAATATCCACGATCACGTCCCGCACGGCCCCCGTCAGGCACCGTACGAGCTTGGCCTGTGCCGAAGCTCCGCGCTGGAAATGCAACCCGCGCAACGTTCCTTTTCGACGCGTCCAGCTTTCGTTTTCCTGCACGAAGTGCGGCAAGGCGCACGTCCGATCGCGCAGACTGAGCGTTTCCGAAAAGTACCCCCGATCGTCGGCATGGACGTCCGGATAGAGAAGCATCGGTCCGTCGAGCTCGAGTCGTTCGACGCGCATTTTCAATTACTCCCGCACATCAATCCTTAGCGAAGAAACGCTCGCACTCATCAGCCATCCGCGCGGCGTACTCCACATGTTTTTTCGGATTAACCACAGCGCCGTTTTCTGTTTGAATAGACATCCGAATATTTCCTTTTCTGGTGTATCGAACAGTATTCAGCCAGTCGATAAGACCCGGAAATCGCAAATCCCACTCGTCATTCACAAAAAGCACAACCGGGGTTCCCATTCCCAAGCAAGGCAGTGCACAATGAATTCGAGATGTCAGAACCAAATCAGCTTGTTCATAGATTTCCAACAAGCCTCTTGCCTGTTTGAAATACTCCTCATCAGATAAGCCAAGGGATGCCAAATGTTGAGTAGTCTGAACTTCAGCATCCGCAGAAATTAGATCATTTATTATCGACAAAAGCTTTCGATTCGCCACTCTATTGATAATAGAATGCCGGACTTTCTGGAAGAGATTCAAGCCTGATATATCCTCTTTGCACACCAAATCAGGATTTAAGTCTGCCAGAACAACCTTCACCCCCCCCCACAGTGTTTACCCTTTGTTTACCGCTAAAGCTGCGACCTAGTGTAGTTGTCAGACAACCTGAAAAATAGGCATCAAATCCATGTGCTCGAAGAAATTCGGCCGTTTTTTCATCTCTACAACCAATGGGCCCAAACTCCGACCAACGCTCCAGCGTTTTAAACTGTTTATTAAAATCTTTCGGGTTGCAGATATGGATGGAAAGTGCCTTAGGTTGAATCGACCTCGAGTAATGATACTCGTCATCCAATTGATACCATCCATTGATAATTGCTTTGCAGGGATCCGAAACCTGAGCCATGGCATCTCGATCCATAAGGCAATCAACTTTCGGATAAAACTGTCGCGCCGCAAGCGATTGAATAAAATCGCCAAGATTAGCAACTCCAGCATCATATTGCGGATAGCGGTACGTTAAAAGAGCTTTCCGCGTCGAGTTTTGCACCGACGCTGTCTTACTGTAAGACGTGGTAGCGCTCACTTTGAACACCCTCCTTTTCTCTCTGACCTTGTCGCAGGCAACAAAAAAAGCCCAGCGACCGATCGTCGACTGGACTTTCCGATGATGGTCCCCAGAGTGAGACTCGAACTCACACGGTTTTACCCGGCGGATTTTGAATCCGCTGCGTCTACCATTCCGCCATCCGGGGAGACGATGAATTATAGCAGAAACCTGAACGCTCTGTTTGGCGAAGCGTGCCCCCCAAACGCACACATCTCACCCCACAGAAGCATCGATCGGCTCGATTTTCTGCGTTGCATCCGCCCGACGGACGGCTTCGATCAGCTCGGTCACCCTTTCCCCGTTCGGAGCGCGCCAGTCGGGCGCCACGTCGCTTAGCGGCACCAAAACGAAGAGCCGCTCCGTCATACGGGGATGAGGCAGCGTGAGGAACGCGGTCGAACGCACTTCCCCTTCAACCTCAAGAAGATCCAGGTCGAGCGTGCGCGGGGCGTTGTGAACGCCCGCCGGGCGCACGCGCCCGCGGCGCTCTTCGATCGCCTGCAGTTCACTCAGAAACGCTTCGGGCGTCCCTTCGAACGTTACGGCCGCGACCGCATTCACGTAGTCGGGGCCCGACGAGTCGACGGGCGACGTGCGGTAAAAGCGGCTGACGCGAAGAACCTCAACCCCCGGGAGCGCGCGCATGTCGTCGAGCGCCTCTTTCAACGTTTCGACGGGGTTGCCGAGGTTGGCACCGAGCGCAACGAACGCCTTTTTCATTCCGCCGACTCCGCTTTGTTGCGGGACGAGCGGCGACGGGGACGACGGCGACGCTTCGACGTGCTCGTCGTTCCTTCCGGCGAAGCGCTCTGCCCGTCGGGCGAGGCTTTCTTACGCTGGTTCGCGGCGTTCTGACGGGCCTCGCGCTGTGCGGCCTCGATCATTTCGTGGCGTTCGTCTTCCGAAGCCTCCGCAAAGGTTTCCCACCACGTGACGAGCTCGGGTTCGGCCTCACCCACGAGGGAGCGCAGCAACAGGAAGTCGTACGCGGCGCGATAACGCGGGTGGTTGATCACCGCAAAGGGGTTCTTGCCGGTGCGACGCTCGAGCTTTGCCTGCATCATCCAGAGGTCGTGCATGTCGACCTGGTAGCGGCGCTGAATCGAGAGCTGCTGACACTGCGTGGCCAACACGTCCTGAGAGGCCGAGTAGAGCGCCCCCATGTACGACATGCCGCGCGCCTCGAAGTTGTGGCGCCAACGCTTGAGCACCTGGGGCCAAAGGAGTGTCCCGAAGAGGAACGAGGGCGAAATTTTCTTCCCGATGGCGATGCGTTCGTCCGTTCGCTGAAGCGCCAACATGAGGAAGCGCTCCCCGTCGGGCTCCGAGAGAATCACGTCGAGTACCGGGAAGACCGCCTTTTGGAGGTTCTCCTTGCGAAGCGCCTTCACGCATTCGACGGCGTGACCGCAAGTAAAGAGCTTCAGGAGTTCGTCGACGAGACGGGCCGTGGGCACGTTCGAGAGAAGCTTCGCCATTTCGGCGATGGGGCGTCGCGTCTGCGGCTCGATTTCGAAGCCGAGCTTCGAGGCGATGCGCACCGCGCGCAGCATGCGCACGGGGTCCTCACGGTAGCGCTCGACGGGCTCGCCGATCATGCGCAGGCGCTTCTTGCCGATGTCCTCGAACCCGTGGTGGTAGTCGTAGAGCTCTTCAGTGGCGGGATCGTAGTAGAGCGCGTTGATCGTGAAGTCGCGGCGCGCCGCGTCTTCCCACATTTCGCCGAAGACGTTGTCGGAAATGACACGACCCGAAGCGTCCTTACGGACGCCCGCGCCTTCGAGCGCGCGGAAGGTCGAACATTCGATGATTTCACGGCCGAAAATGACGTGCACGAGTCGGAAACGACGCCCGATGATGACGGCGCGACGCTGCGCGCGCTTCACCTGTTCGGGCGTGGCGTCCGTGGCCACGTCGAAATCCTTCGGCTTGACGCCGAGGAGCAGATCGCGCACGGCCCCGCCCACGATGTAGGCTCTGAAGCCTCGGGCATGCAGGAGCTCGCACGTACGCTTGGCTTCCCACGAAACGAGGTCGGGCGAAATGCCGTGCTCTTCCTTCGTGTAGATGCGAGGTTCTTTCACGACGCTCGTATCGGGGCCCGACCCCATGAACTCGCGGACGCGACGAATGATGCGATCAAACATGGTGTGCTTCCCCAAAAATGTCGAGTACCGTCCAGCCGCGCGCTTCGGCTTCCCGGCGCAGCTTCGGGTCGGGATTGACGGCAACGGCGGCGCCCTCCGCGGTGCCCGCGGCATAGTTGAGAAGCGGCAGATCGTTGATGGAATCGCTGTAGGCGGTCACCGAGAGCGGCTCCGTCGTCTTGAGCGTTCGCACGAAATCCTTGACGAGCGAAAGCTTCCCTTCGCCGTACGAGTGCGATCCGGTGAAGTTTCCGGTGAATTCGCCCTCGGGCGTTTCTTCGGGCGTCACGGCCGCGAGGTTGGGGATGCCGAAAAGTCGGGCGATGGGCTCGGTTACGTAGCGGTTCGTGCCCGTGGCAAGAAGGAGTACGGCCCCCGCGGCGCGCTCTTTTTCAACGAGCGCCGCGGCTTCCGGCCGCAAAGCGGGCTTCACGACCGACTCGATGAAGGACGCCCGCCAGAGGTCGAGCTCTTTGCGGGGAAAGCGCGCAAGCAATTCCGTGTGGAAACGCACCAACTCTTCCGGGGAGAACGTGCCCGCGCGGTACGCCTCGGCAAACGCATCGACCTTGGCGTCGAACGCCTTCCGGTCGAGCCCGGCGCACTTCGCCACCCAGCGAGGCCACCGGTTCCCCGTATCCACGGGGAGCAACGTGTCGTCTAAATCAAAAACGGCTAATTTCATTCTTCAACTACTGCTGTCCGTGACAAAGCGCAAGGCGAGGAGCTCAATGGAGATCCAGAACGTCGGCCGCCTCGCGGATCACGGCAAGGGAGACGCGGCGCTTGCCGCGAAGCCCCAACTGATTGGCAAGATCCAGAACGCGGGTGAGCGTGCGCATGTCGCGCGGCAGGTGCGTCGTCATCCAGCGCTCGATGTCGGGCGTCATGCGGATGCCGCGCAGCGACGCAAGGCGCGCGAGCACCTGGAAGCGCTCCTCTTCGTCAAGCGGCTTGACGGCATAGGAAAGCCCCCAGGCAAGGCGGCTGCGAATCGCCTCGGCCAACTTGAGCTTTTGCGGCGCCGTGCGTCCGGCGCAGATCAATTTGGCCGTCGGATCGGCATAGACCGCATTCTGAAGCGCAAAGAGCTGTCGCGCATACCCGAGATCGAGATCGTGAACGTCGTCCACCGTGTAGAGCGGCGTTCCCGCCTTGAAGACGGGTACGCGGAACTGCGGCGTGCCGTTTCCGGGATTCACGGCTTTCAGGAGGTGCGTAAGACCGCACCCCTGCGGGCCGTAGAGGTAAAGGAACTTCGGTCCGCTTCCCTGCGCCATCTCCCGAAGCACGGCCACAACCTCCGCGTTCGCGCCGACGACGAAGTTGTCGAGCGTCGGGAGGTCGCGTTCCTGAAGTTCAGGGAGGTCGAGTAGATATTGATCGGGTTCCTGCATGCCGGCTGTCACGTTGAGGTCTGCATCACAAAACTGTGCAGAGTTTACCTCGAATCCGCCGTCTTCTGGCTTGCCCGAGGGCGCGAAACCGACGTCCGACACCGCCCCCTGCTGTAGACGGGCTCCGTCGCAACCGTTTTCAGTCGACCTTGCGCCGACAAGCCCTCGGGTCGATGTCTTATACTTCAAGCACTTTTCATCAACCACTACCGGACCCGTCCTCGCAACCCGATGCTCCCCGTCGATTGCGCTTTGTCCAGCCGGGCTCCGGGAGTTCCTACCCTTCCGTGAGACTATCCATGAGTCAACTTTCCTACGCGGCCGCCGGCGTTTCCATCGATGCCGGCGACGAGCTCGTCGAACGCATCAAGCCTGCGGCCAAGCGCACGCTCATTCCCGGCGTGCTCGGTTCCATCGGCGGCTTCGGCGCCCTCTTCGAAGTCGGCAAAGAGTACAAGAACCCCGTCCTCGTCACCGGTACGGACGGCGTGGGTACGAAGCTGATGCTCGCCTTCCGCCTCGGTCGCCACGACACGGTCGGCCAGGACCTCGTCGCGATGAGCGTGAACGACATCCTGGTGCAGGGTGCGAAGAGCCTCTTCTTCCTCGACTACTACGCCTGCGGAAAGCTTGACGTCGACGTCGCCTCGCGCGTCGTCACCGGTGTGGCCAAGGGGTGCGAGCTGGCCGGCTGCGCGCTGATCGGCGGCGAAACCGCCGAGATGCCCGGCATGTACCCCGAAGGCGAATACGACCTCGCGGGCTTTGCGGTCGGCGTCGTCGAAAAGGATCAGATCATTGACGGCACCACGATCTGCCCGGGCGACGTCGTTCTCGGTCTCGCTTCGAGCGGCCCCCACTCGAACGGCTTCTCCCTCATTCGCAAGGTCGTCGAAGTCTCGGGCGCCGACTGGTCGATGCCCTTTGACGGCGCCACGCTCGCCGACCGCGTCATGGAACCCACCCGCATCTACGTGAAGTCGGTTCTCGAAGTCATGAAGCAGGTCACGATCAAGGGCATGGCCCACATCACCGGGGGCGGCCTCATCGAAAACGTGCCCCGCGTTCTTCCCGAAGGCGTTCAGGCCCGCATCGACGGCGCGTCCTGGACCCGTCCCGCGATCTTCGACTGGCTCGAAGAAAAGGGCAACATCGACCGCCATGAAATGCACCGCGTCTTCAACAACGGTATCGGCATGGTCGTGATCGTCAAGGCCGAAGACGCCGACAAGGCCAAGCAGGCCTTCGAAGCCGCCGGCGAAAAGGTCTTCACGCTCGGCTCGATCGTCGAACGCCCCGAAGGCGAAGCCGCCTGCGTGGTGCTGTAAGAAACCCTCGGCACCCTTAGGGAACTTCAGTGCGTGGGCACTGCCCAGCGCCCACGCCTGAATTCCCTTTTATTGTCTCTACGCCCTCGATTCTCATAAAATCGACTTTCCTGATCATGAACCGATTTCAAGTTAAACGAGCCGCCAATCTACTTGGGTATAGATTATTTCCACAGTTACCCAGCACAGAAGCTCGTCGTCTCAGAAATCAACTCAAATATCAATGCCGGTTTCATCCCGTTCAGGAGAGGCTGGAGTCCCCCACCCATAGAGAGCCCATTAAACCCTTGGCATTCATCCGAGCATTCAATGAAACCTCAACCATTGAAGCCTCATTAAATAGCATACTTCCGCTCATCCAGAATGGCGTCATTGCCTACAATGACTGCAATGACGGGACGGCCGAATTTATCCAAAATTTTTGCCAAGAACATCCAGGATTCACACCATTTCACTATCCGTTTCACGTATTTCCCTCTAACAGTGAAGAGTATAAAAACAAGAAAATAAACTACAGGAACACACTGGCAGCATATTACAATGCGGCACTTTCCTTCATACCCAGAGGCGAATGGGTTATCAAAGTCGATTGCGACCTGGTATTCTTTGAAGAACCATTGAAATGGGCACTTTCGTTGCCTCAAAAAGATACGGATTTTGTTTCCTTTTCTCGTATGGACCTGGCGGTCGTCAATGACGAAATTCGTCTCATCAGATATGCCAGACCCAATGATCACTTCATGATCAAAAATAACGGGTTTTATTTTAGGAACGAGTCCGGCTATCTTCCTGACGGTCGGTTCTGGGCTTGGGAAACCTTGGTTCGAAAACCTTCTCGATTCATCTTCCCTGAGTGTTCCTGCCTCCACTTCCCCTTCCATAAGGAGTGGCGACCAATTCCCGATTACGTCAAAACCTATGATTTGAACCAGTCTTTATCTTCGATTTCCAAATCGGAAATTTCCGAAGAATTCTTCAACAAAGAAAACATTCAGTCCATCGTTGACTCGTTCAAACCCATAAAGTAAAAACCAACAACAAAAAGGCTCTTGAGCAATCAAGAGCCTTTTTGTTGTTGCAATACTATAAAAATTAAGAATCCAAAATTAAACGGCAGTCCCCTGCCGAATCCATGCAGACCGTCTGTTCCAGATCTATTTTCTTCATCCAGGTGATCTGGCGCTTGGCCAACTGACGGGTGGCGGCGATGCCCGCCAAACGGAAGGCGGACGCATCGCAGCGCCCGCTCAAAAAGTCGACGGCCTGGCGATAACCCACCGCGCGCATGGCCGGACTGTCGGGGTCGAAATCGGGGCGCTTCATCAGGGCGCGCACTTCGTCGAGGAACCCGTCGCGAAGCATGGCGTCAAAGCGCGCCTCGATGCGGGCATGGAGTTCCTTGCGATTTTCGGGAAGGATCCCGATCGTAACGCAGGAAAGGGGCGACTCCGTCTTCTCTTGGTGGAAGGACGAAATGGGACGCCCCGTCATGCGAAAGACTTCGAGCGCGCGACCGATGCGCTGACTGTCGTTGGGCGCAAGGCGCTGCGCCGTGACCGGATCGACGCGCGCGAGTTCGGCGTGCATGGCGGG
>UMGW01066356.1_pt1 | contig 20687 bp, 9 predicted proteins | sample 1965371 | NCBI WGS metagenome assembly UMGW01 (sample SAMEA4836082, study PRJEB28245) | human gut metagenome | biome: gut microbiome; material: fecal sample | place: Denmark | collected 2008
TTTGTGCCATTTGCCAGCCATTGTCCATCTTGCAGTGGCAGCTTACTTCAGACTATTCGTTGTTGTGGGGAGACGGCATTTATGGCTCCAAAGGTCCTTTGCGTCCTACACAACGTTTCTGGAACATTAAGCAGCTGGCCTCCACTCCGGCCGATGCCTTGGCTATTCCAGTCAGTAGCAGCAAGAAAAATGTAAACTGTGCGGCTTTCGGAAATATGGTGCGCGGAGAATATGCCGTCCATATGGTCAATAATGGGGCGGATTGCGAGGCTGTCATCTCCGGTATCCCTGCAGAAGTGAAGGAACTGAAAGTCTATGTGACCAATACAAAGGACTGCATGAAGGAAACTGCAGTGAAGGTGGAGAATGGACTGGTACGGGTACACTTGCCGGCTATCAGTTTCATTACCTTATTGTCGGATAAATAATTTTGAAATGGAATAATATTAATATATAAAGAATAGTGATATGAATATAACTACATGTCTGTTTACAGTTCTGGGAGGAATGGCCACTTTAGGGCATCCTTCAGAAACTGTACGTTTGAATCAGTTAGGGTATTATCCCCAGCAGGAAAAAGTAGCTGTGGTGAATGCCGGTGAGGTACGTGAATTTACCATAGTAGATGCAGCCACGGGCAATCGGCTACTTTCCGGCAAACCCGGATATACCGCTTCATCCGCTTGGTCGGATAGGAGCAGGACAATATTGGATTTCAGTGACATCACGGTACCGGGAAGATATCTTCTGTTGGTTAACGGCGATTCAGTGGCATTCGAAGTAAAGGAAAAGGTGCTGTCCCCTTTGGCCGATGCCGCTTTGAAATCTTTCTATTACCAACGTACGGGTATGCCCATCGAAGCGACTTATGCGGGTCGGTGGAGCCGTCCGGCAGGCCATCCAGATGACAAGGTGCTGGTACATCCCAATGCTGCCGGGCCGGAACGTAAGGCGGGAGCGGTGATTTCTTCTCCGGGAGGATGGTATGATGCCGGAGATTATAACAAGTACATTGTGAACTCCGCTTATTCCATCGGATTGATGCAGGCGATTTATGCCCGCTTTCCTGACTATTTTATCCGTCAACGGGTGAACATCCCGGAAAGCGGAAACCACACGCCCGATTTGCTGGACGAGATGTACTATAACCTGAAATGGATGCTGACCATGCAAGACCCTGCCGACGGAGGAGTCTACCACAAGCTGACTACCCCTTCGTTCGAGGGATTTATCAAGCCTACGGAGTGTAAGCAGCCCCGTTATGTAGTTCAGAAATCAGTAACGGCGGCATTGGACTATGCTGCGGCTTTAGCGCAAGCTTCCGTGTTGTTTGCTCCTTACGAAGAGGATTATCCTGGCTTTTCGGAAGTGGCTTTGCAGGCTGCCGAACGTGCTTACGCCTGGGCAGAAGCGCATCCGCAAGCGCTCTATCATCAGGACCTCCTCAACAAGCAATATCAACCTGCCGTGGTTACGGGAGCTTACGGTGATCGTAGTGCCGATGACGAATTCTTCTGGGCGGCTTCCGAGCTCTATCTTGCTACGGGAAAGCCCGTTTACCGGGAACAAGTGAAGAAGCATCTGCCCACTGCATATAAGACTCCTTCTTGGGGCAATACCACTGCGTTGGGCGTGTTTGCCTGGCTGCAACCGGGCAGGGAATATCAGGGTGAAGACGTGGAGTTGGCAAATGCCATGAAAGACCTGCTACTGGACTATGCTGCCGAGGCTGTGCGGGGTGCTGACCGCTCTCCTTTCCACGCTCCTTACGGCAACGATGCCAAAGATTTCTTTTGGGGATGCCTTGCCGAAGGGTGTGCTAACCAAGCCACTTCACTGGTTTGCGCCTATTTGCTTACGGGTGAGAAGTCGTACCTGACGAACGCCTACCGCAATATGGACTACATTTTAGGAAAGAATGCCACGGGATATTGTTATGTCACCGGTTTCGGGATGAAAAGTCCTCTGTATCCGCACCATCGTCTTTCTGCATCGGATGATATAGAGGCACCTCTTCCCGGTTTCCTTGTTGGCGGTCCCAATCCTGGCCAACAAGACGGTGTACCCTATCCTTCCAATCTGCCGGATGAGTCTTATGCAGATGTGGAAGGTTCGTATGCTTCCAATGAAATAGCCATTAATTGGAGTGCTGCTTTGGTGGCGTTGGTGTCTTCGTTGGATGCTTTGATGTCAAAATAATGTTTCTATTCAGCCTGCTGCCTTATAAATTCGGATGGGCTGATGTTGAACTCTTCTTTAAAATGTTTGGAGAATATCTTGGGGGAGTTATACCCCAAGGTATATGCAATTTCCGAAACTTGCATCTGGCTTTCTGTCAAGAGTTGTTGTGCACGTTTCATACGGATGGTCCTGATGAATTCGATGGGTTTCTTTCCCGTTATCTTAATCATTTTCTTGTAGAAATAGCTGCGTGATATATTCAGGCTGCTGGCAAGCTCCTCGACGGAAAACTCGGTTTCGCTGATATTGTCCTCTACAATCTGGATGGCTTTTTCCACCAGCTGCTGGTCAAGGGGAGTGATGGTGATACGGCTTGGCTCGATTTTAATGTCCTGATTGAATATTTCCTGACGTTTGACGTTCATCTCGATAATCTTGTTGATGCGCAGCTTGAGGACTTCCATATTGAAAGGCTTGGTGATATAGTCGTCTGCGCCAACGCTAAGCCCTTCCAATTGGTGTTCTTCACTTGCCTTAGCTGTCAGGAGGATAATGGGGATATGGGAGTAGCGTATGTCATTCTTGATGGTTGAACATAGTTCCAGACCATCCATCTCGGGCATCATGATGTCACTGACCACTAAATCAATATCTTCCTTTTCCAGTACATTCAGTGCATGTTTTCCGTTTGTGGCTTTTAATACATGATACTGCCTGGCAAGACTTTCAGAGAGAAATTTCAAGAAGTCGTAGTTGTCATCTACGAGTAGTATGGTGAATGGATGGGATTCTTCTTTTATTTCCGGTCCTTCGACCGGTTCTCCGTTTTTGGTTTCATTACTGTTCTGGTGTAGGGGTAGGGCAATCAGGAATACAGAACCACAAGGCTGGTTATCCCTGACACAGACAGTACCCTGATGCATCTTTACGTATTCGGAAACAATGTGCAGTCCAATGCCGCTGCCTCCGTTGTTCGACTGGTTTTTGCCCGACTGATAGAATCTTTGGAATATTTTCTCCTTGGCTTCATCCTCTATGCCGCAACCGGTGTCGGTAAAGGTCAGTTCCAGATTTGTGCCTCTTACGGCAATATCCAGTGAGATGCTTCCTTTATTGGGAGTGAACTTGAATGCATTTGACAGGATATTTGTGCATATCTTGCGTATCTTGTCATAGTCGAAATCCATGAATACAGAATGTTGTGGAGCGGTAAGGCTATAGCTGATGTTCCGTTTCTGTGCTATCGGATCGAAAGAGTGGAATATTTCACTCAGAATGATAAGGATGTTGTCATGTTTGCATTTCAGGGTTTCAGCCTTGGCATCCAGCTTTCTGAAATCCAGCAGTTGGTTAATCAGTTCCAGCAGATAGTCGGCATTTTGTTTGACCATATCCAGAATGCCTTTACGATATTCGGGATGGTCTACGAAAAACTCTTCAAGCGGATTGATGATAAGTGACAAGGGGGTCCGCAGTTCGTGACTTATGTTGGCAAAGAACTGCAGTTTCATATTGTTGATTTTCTGCTGCCTTTCATTTTCCACCTCGATGGCCTGCATGATTTGTTTCTGCTTTTGGCGTAAGCGCAGATTGCGGATAATGGACAGAAGGATGCACAAAACGATACCGCTATATATGGTATAAGCCCACCAAGTGCGCCACCAAGGAGGGAGTATCTTTATTTTCAGTTCCTTGACGTTGGGGCTCCATATGCCTTGTGAGTTGCATGCCTTGACGGATAAAGTATAGTTTCCGGCAGTCAGCATGGATAGGTTTACTTTGTTGTTTTCAGCATAAATCCAGTTGGAATGAATCTTATAGGCATATTTTATCTTATCCGTTTCCACCAGGTCGAGGGCAGAGAAGGACAGAGTGAATGAATTTTCCTTTTCAGTGAAGGAAAGATGTTGTGCACATTCAAGTGAGCTGCCGTTCAGGATGTCCGGATGGGTCATTCCGGATTTGAGCTCAATACCGGTAAGGTAAATATTGGCATCATAACTTGTGGTCAGGATGTCTTGTAGAATGATAGTCTGGTAACCTTGTGGCGTGCCTATCAGTATATTGCCGTTCTGTAGCTTGAGGATGGCGTGGACATTGGTATCGTTGCATATCAGTCCGTCGCTTACGGAGTAGTTCACGATGGCGTATGTACCGTTTGTTATTTTGATTCGTGAGATGCCGTTGCCGGTACCAATCCACATCTGGTTGTTGTTGTCTTCCGTGACGGCTCTGACGAGGTTGGCGGCAAGTCCGTTTTTCTGGTCAAGGAAGTAGATGGAGTCGTTCTTCTGGTTCCATATACTCAGTCCGTGTGGATGTCCTATCCAAAGAAGGTCCCGGCTGTCCTTATAGACAGTGAGCATATTGTTCTCCTTGAAGCGGCCGGCTTCGGCGTAGATATTATAGGCTTGGGTTTCCGTATCGATGATAATGAGTCCTCCTTTGGTCGCTACGTAAAGGGTACTGTCTTTATCATAGTACATATCTCGGACAAAGAATTCTCCCGGACGGTACAAGATGGTGTCAAACTGCCCGGTTTCCGGATTTAACCTCTGTATGTATCCTTTCATGGTACCTATCCAGATGTATCCGTGTTTGTCTACCTTTACTGTATACACATTGTTCTCGAGAAGCTGGCTGTTACTTACTGTGTATTGTTTGATTTGCCCTTTCGAGTAGCATAGCAGTCCTTTCTGGAAGGTGCCTATCCATAGGCGGTTTTTGGAGTCGATGGATAAGTCGACTACAATATTGGCGGGAGTTGCTATCTTTTCGTATGAATCGGTCACTAGTGAACGTCGGATTAGTCCCGTACCGTCTGTTCCGTAGTAAATGTATTCCTGGCTGGTGTCTTCGCAGAAGGTCAGGATATCATCATATTCCAGGGATTTGTTGCATAGTATGATTTGGGACATGGGGCTATAATAGGAAATACCGTGTTTGAAATTCCCTATGTATATGGTTCCGTCTTTGTCCCGGTAAATGGTATTCAGATTGTTGCTGGCAATGGTGTGCGGTTTCAATGGATTGTGCACCAAGTTGGTAAGCGATTTGGTCAGGGTGTTGTAAACGAACAGCCCCATATGGCTGGTAAGTATCCATACGTTGCCGTCTCCCAGGTCGAGGATGCGTTGCACGCGATTGTACTGTATGTGAGTGTTATTGTTCAGGCTGATGTCCTCCCATTGCTGTGTAAAACTGTTCTTGTGCAAAAGTAGGCTGTTTTGGAAGGTGTATACCCATAGGCTTTCGTTTTGGTCTATGTAAATGTGTGGCTCATGATTCTCCAGCAAAGGTCTATAGATGGTGGGAATGGCTATTTCCTTGACTTCGGAAGTCTGCTTGCTGATACTGTATAGGGTACCGTTGGAGTACATTATATAAATGAACTGGACACCTATATAGAGGTTTGAAATCTTTTCAACTGCCAGTGGATAGGCTTTGATGGAGCTGTTGTCCATGCTTCGTATGTAAAGTTTGGAATAGTCGTAGGCCCAAAACTCATTCTTGGATGTTTTTCCCATCCTCAGAATGTTTTTACTGGGGATTTGCAGCCCATCGAGTATGGGTTTATAGTCATTGTCGAATTTACCGGTCTTATAATTATAGATACTGTAGCCGCTGGAAGTCCTTATCCATACATTGTCGTCCGGTCCTTCGAAAATTTCGCTGATGGCATCGTCCGGCAGGTCGGAGTTGTTCTGGTAATACTGCTGGAAGGAGTAGCCGTCGTATTTGTTGAGTCCTGATTCTGTCCCCACCCAGAGGAATCCCCTATTGTCTCTGTAGATGCTTCGGACACTGTTGTTGGAGAGTCCTTCTGTTGTAGAGAGCTGCTTGAACATGACAGCCGGCGGGATTTCCGCTGAGTTACCTTGAACAGTAAGGAGGAAGGCCAGGTTGCATATAAGGAATAGGAGCAGTTGTTTCATGTATTTTCTTTATTAGAAGGATTAACAATATTGTAACTGCAAACTTAAATATAATCCTTCGAACGAGCAAGGAAAGATTTGCGTATTCGTGTGGGATGATATCCTCCGTTTGGTGAAAAATAGTATGCATTTTGTTTCCAATGGCCCTATATGGGTTCTATGAAACAAAACCGGATATTAAAAGACATTTTTAAGGCATCTGTGTTTCCTTTAAGAAAAATACATTTGCAGGCGAGATCATTTAAATCCTAATAGTATGAAGAAAGAACTTTTAGCAGTGGCGATGCTGTTGTTTGCCGGTGGCAATCTGTTGGCACAGCCACATGTCAATGACGGTACTTCGTATTTGATGAACCAACCTCTGGACATGAGTACCGATTTCCGTGACTTGAGTAATACCTTGTTTTTTGCAGATCACCTGGAGTCATTCGATGCCAAGTCGGGTGAAGGGCTGGTGAATTGGAAACGCGGGCATCTGATGCCCCGCCAAGCCTTCAATACCAACGGTGCACAGCCCCGTAAAATGAGAATGCTCGATTTCCCCTTCACTGCCTATGAAAATGACCCTAACCTCAAATTCAAGATTGACTTTGTAACTCCGCGTACGGTACGTATCCGTATGCTAACGACCCCGGTGGAACCCAAACCTGCCGCTTCCATCATGTTGGCAAAGGAACCGGGCAGGGATGGAAGCTGGAAAGTTACCGAGACGAATGACAAGATTATCTATTCCAGCGACTATGGAACCATTCAGATTAACAAGAATCCTTGGAGAATCGTCTTGAAGGATAAAGCCGGACGTATCTTGAGCCAGACTGCCGCTTTGAGCGACGCGGACTCTACGCAGGTAAAATATACGCCGTTCTGTTTTGTGAAGCGGGGAAGCGACAATGCTCGCCGCATCAATCCGGTATTTACCTTGACTGCAGATGAAATGATTTTTGGTTGCGGAGAGTCTGCCACTGGGCTGAACAAGGCCGGACAGAAGGTGAACTTGTTCGTTACAGACCCACAAGGGCCTGAGACGGACCAGATGTACAAACCGATTCCTTTCTTTATGAGTAACCGGGGATATGGTATGTTTATGCATACATCCGCTCCCGTGACTTGTGATTTTGGTGCTACCTATATTGGGCTGAACAAAATGTTCATGGGTGACGAGAACCTGGATTTGTTCGTTTTCTTCGGCGAGCCGAAAGATATTCTGGACGAGTACACCGATTTGGTAGGAAAGCCGGGCATGCCCCCCTTGTGGTCTTTCGGTACGTGGATGAGCCGTATTACCTATTTCAGTGAAAAGGAAGGTTATGATGTAGCGGCCAATATCCGTAAGAACAAGTATCCGTGCGATGTTATCCATTTCGATACCGGCTGGTTTGATGTGGACTGGCAGTGTGACTATAAATTCTCCGAGAACCGTTTCCAGAATCCACAGCAGATGTTGAAGGATTTGAGGTCTCAAGGTTTCCATGTATGTTTGTGGCAGTTGCCTTATTTCACTCCTAAAAACCGTTATTTCTCTGAACTGATAGAGAAAGACATGTATGTGAAAAATGGAAATGGTGAACTTCCCTACGAAGATGTGGTGCTTGATTTTTCCAATCCGGAAACAGTAAAGTGGTATCAGGACAAACTGGCGGGATTGCTGAATATCGGTGTCAGTGCCATTAAAGTAGACTTTGGCGAGGCTGCTCCACTGAATGGTATTTACGCTTCCGGCAAGAGCGGATGGTATGAGCATAACCTCTATCCGGTGCGTTATGATATGGCAGTGTCCGAGATAACCAAGAAGTTGCACAACGAGAATATAATGTGGGCACGTGCCGCATGGGCTGGTTCCCAGCGTTATCCATTGCATTGGGGCGGTGATGCTGCAACTACGAACACGGGTCTGCTGGGTACGCTTCGTGCAGGCTTGTCCTTCGGCTTGTCCGGTTTCTCCTTCTGGAGCCATGATATGGGCGGCTTTGTAAAATCCACTCCGGAGGACTTGTATTGCCGCTGGATACCGTTCGGTTTTCTTACTTCCCATACCCGCGCGCATGGGGCACCTCCGACAGAGCCGTGGTTGTACGACAGCAAGCGTGTGCAGGATGTCTTCCGCAAGAGTGCGGAGATGAAGTACCGTCTGATGCCTTATGTGTATGCTCAGGCTAAGGAATGTACAGAAAAGGGCTTACCGATGCTAAGAGCCTTGTTTGTAGAATTCCCCGATGATCCGGGAGCATGGAAAGTGGATGACGAGTATCTCTTCGGTTCGCAGATTCTGGTTGCCCCCTTGCTTGAATCCGGTATGACGGGCCGCACAGTTTACCTTCCCGAAGGAAAATGGATAGACTACCAGACAGAGAAAGTCTACGAAGGCGGATGGCACCGGATTGAAGCAGGCAGTCTGCCGATAATCATGCTGGTACGTGACGGTTCGGTACTTCCTCATCTGAAGTTGGCGCAGTCCACTGCTGAGATGGATTGGAGCAAAATGAGCCTGAAGGTATACAGTGCTGACAAGAAGCAGGCAGAAGGATTGGTTTGTCTACCTGCCGACAACCGTATTCAGGTTGTGAAAGTGGATTGTGGAAAGGCCAAACCGCAACTGTTGAACCAGATTGAAGGCACTTCCCTGAGTTTCTGAACTTAATCTTTGAAAATCTATATTGAATTCACCCCTGTCGGTATGGAAGAGAAAGGGATATAGTTACCGAAATCTGTGCCACTATGGTGGCACAGATGTGCCTTCCCAATGGCACGGCAGTGCCTCTATAGTGGCACAAAATTGTGTCGCATATCTTTTTCCCGATGTGCTTATGACCGGGGTATTTGTTAAACCTAAGTATTTAGTATTTATGAGAAATGTGATGAAGTATTTGGGTATCATGTCAGTATCGCTGGCATGTGCCGGACCTCTCTTTGCAACAAGCGTACAGCCGTTTGCAGGTGTCACTGTCGTACAGCAGAGTGTAGTTACTGTGAAGGGCCAAGTGGTGGATGAGAAAGGCGAGCCCATCATCGGTGCCAATGTCATTGTGGAAGGTACGACAAACGGTATGATTACCGATTTGGACGGTAACTTCTCCTTGCAGTGTCCCGTAGGTTCTACGCTGAAGACCAGTTACATCGGTTATCTGGCGCGAACGGTCAAAGTAACCGGGAATATGAATGCTCTGAAAATTACTTTAAAGGAGGATACCGAAACCTTGGATGAGGTAGTTGTTGTGGGCTACGGTACGATGAAGAAATCCGACCTCACCGGTTCTGTGGCTTCCGTGAATGCGGAGGAAATGATGAAGCGGAATCCGGTGAACTTGGGACAAGGTTTGCAGGGAGCTGCGGCAGGTGTATCTGTCATCCGTTCTTCCGGTGACCCGGAAGGAGGTTTCTCCATCCGTATCCGCGGTGTGGCAACCGTGAATGGTTCTGCCGACCCACTCTATGTAGTGGACGGTGTGCAGGTAGGAACTTCCATCGATTTCTTGAATCCTAATGATGTAGAGTCCATCGAAATTCTGAAGGATGCTTCGGCTACGGCAATCTATGGTACTCGCGGTGCCAATGGCGTCATTATGATTACTACCAAGAACGGTGGTAAGGGGAAGGCAAAGGTGAACTTTTCGGCCAACTATGCCCTCCAGTTCAATTCGAATAAGATTGATGTGGCTGATGCGGGCTTGTTTGCAAGTGCTGTACGTTCCGCCGTCAAGAATGACGGTATTGCCATGACCAATCTGGCATATGGCGAGGATTACATAGGCAGACTGAACAGCATTGACTGGCAGGATGAAATGTCACGCACGGCATTACAGCAGAACTATAACCTTTCTGCTTCGGGAGGCAGCGAAAATACCCAAGCCAACTTATCTCTGGGTTATTTGAACAACCAGGGTATCGTGATTGAGTCGAATTTTAAACGCTTGACGGCACGCGCTAATATCACTCACAAAGTGAAAGACTTTCTGCATGTAGGCTTGAACTTGAACTATGCACATTCGGAAAAGATGGGAGGAGGCAACCTGAGAAACTATGCACAAGCCATTCCAACCATGGATTATGTAGAGGACGGTGTTTTCTATTCCATGCCTATTGTGTTGCCCGACGGTACTTGGGGACATTACAAGAAAGAAGGCAATGGAGACGTGAACAAGGGAGCTGACAATCTGGTTGCTGCTGCCAAGACTGCCGACAGTATTAATAAATGGGACCGTATGCTTGCTAGTGCTTTCCTACAACTCGATTTGTACAAAGGGTTGACTTTCAAGACTATTGCCAGTTATAATTATTATACAAAAGGTTATAATGGCTATACAGCCTATAATGATAGAACCTTTGGAACTCAAGACCGTAAGGACTCGTTCTCGCTGAACCAGAGCCAGTCCACTTCACTCGGTCTGGAAGCGTTCTTGAACTATGACTGGTCCAATGAGCATCACCGCGTAAGTGCAATGGCCGGTTTCTCTACCAGCGATACGAACGGTGCCTGGCTGAATTCCAGTGCCAACGATTTCCCGGCAGACAACATCCGCAAAATTTCATTGACCAATGACCCATCGTCTAAGCAAACGGATGGTGGGCTGGATTTGAAGACAAGATTCCTTTCTTACTTCGGCCGTCTGACTTATACTTTGAACGACCGCTATATTGTGACTGCAACGGTACGCCGCGACGGTTCTTCGAACTTTGGTGCCGGCAATCGTTATGGTACATTCCCTTCCGCTTCTGTAGCTTGGCGTCTTTCCGAGGAAAAGTTCATTAAGGATTTAGAACTGTTCAGTAACTTGAAGTTGCGTGCCGGATGGGGACAGACCGGTAATGCGGGCAATGGTACCAACTTGTCCATAGCACAGTTGTCTTCGGCAAATGCAATGTACTGGTTCTTTAATGGTTCGAGTGTGATTAACGGTGCCGGTATTGCCCAGCAGAAAGAAATTGATACCAACCTGAAATGGGAAACCAATGAGCAGACAAATATCGGTATTGACTTTGCCTTTATGAACAATGAGCTTTCTTTCTCTGCCGATTACTTTATCCGTGACGCAAAGGATCTGCTTCTGTATCGCCAGATTCGTCCTTCCACCGGTTTCTCCAATGTCTATGCTAATGCGGGACATATCCGTAACTCAGGTTTCGAGTTTACTGCTGCGTGGAACAAGAGCTTCAGCGATTGGAATATCGGCATAAGACTGAATGGGTCTACCCTGAAGAACGAGGCTATTGAAGTCGGCGATCCGATATTCAGCAAGTCAGGTTCAGCACAAGATGGCGACAACTGGGACAACCACTCCATTACACAGAACGGCTATCCTGTAGGTTCCTACTATGGCTGGAAGGTAGAAGGCATTTTCAGAACCCAGGCCGAAATTGATGAAATGAATAGGCTGGCGGTTGAAAAGGGAGTTGAAAGTGGTGTATATCAGGACAAGACTACCCAGCCCGGCGACTATAAGTTTGTTGATTTGAATGGTGACGGGCAGATTACCGATGCCGACCGTACTGTTATAGGCAATGGATATCCCAAGTTCACTTACGGAATGAACCTTACCGCTTCCTGGAAAAACTTTGATTTCTCGATGAACTTGTACGGTGTAGCCGGTATGGATATCCTTTCTTATTCTTCGGCCCGCTTGACCTCAGTCTATGCACCCGACGGCGGTTATCAGAATGTACTGAAGGAATATATCAATAATGCATGGTCATCTTCGAATACCGGCGCCAAATATCCGCGTATCACCAAGACAGACTATAATAAGAACATGCGTGTGTCCGACGCCTACATCCAGAAGGGGGATTATCTGAAGATTTCAAATATTCAGATAGGATATACATTCCCGAAGAATGTGCTGAAACCGGTGAAAATGGAAAATGCACGCGTATTTGCCAGTGTCGACAATGTATGTACCATCTCTTCGTACAATAAGTTCGGCGATCCGGAAGTTGGTGACTCCAATGTATTGTATTCGGGATTTGACGGAGGACGTTATCCGTTCCCGATGTCGGTTACTTTCGGTCTGAGTGTACAGTTCTAATACTAACGGATAAAAAATATGATTATGAAAAACTTATATAAACTGTTGATCGGTGTGCTGGCCTTAAGCACCGTAACGTCTTGTGACGATTATTTGGAAGTGGATCATTACGATATTCTTCCGGCAGATTTCATGTTTAAAACGGAGGAGAATGTCCTTTCCGGATTGAACGGACTTTATGATACCTTTTATACGGACCAGCACGGTTCCGGTGATGACGAAACATGGGGATTCAAGCCTCAGGTATTTGCTGCCAACCATTCTACGATGGACTGTCAGGCTTCCGGTTGGGATGCGGAATGGCAGCGTCATGCCTGGAAACCCGATAAGGGTTCCCTGGAGACTGCATGGCGGATGAGTTATCGTGCAGTGGACCGTGCAAACCGTTTCCTGGCTGGCCTGGAGACGGCGGATGCCTCTATATTTGCGGACAGCAATTCCAAGACCGTTTATGAAGCGCAAGCACGTGCCATCCGCGGTTATAACTACCTTTACCTGACGAAACTTTTCGGAAGGGTACCGATGTTGCTTACCGGTGAAACCTATACTACTTCGGTAGGAAAGGCACGTCCGGAATCCGTGGATGAGACTTATGCGGCTATCGAGGAAGATTTGTCTTTTGGACGCGACCATCTGGACTGGTTACCCATGAATGGTGAATACGGACGTATAACCAAGGGGTTCTGCAAAGCTTATTTGGCCGAGCTGTATATGTTGAAGAAAGACTTTACGAAAGCCAAGACGGAACTAAAGGATATAGTGGACAGTGGAACCTATTCATTGGAGCCCTGCTTCGGTAACCTGCATGCCTGGGATACACATTGGACCAAAGAATCTGTATTTGAGGTGATGTATCATGAACAAGGATATATGGGCTGGGGAGCCGATTCGTCTTCAGATGCCATGATGTGGTACGGATATATGTGTGCGGCACCCGAATGGGGAGGCTGGGGGTCTCTCTGTCTTTCTTGGGAGTTTGTACGTTCCTTTGAACCGGGTGACAAACGCCGCCAATACTCTGCTGTTGCCAAAGGGGATACGCATCCCATTACCGGGCAGACTGTAGGGGTGACAAGTGGTTTTGACGGTCTTTTCCAAGGTTCCGAAAATATGCCTACTGTTTATTCCTTGAAATACTGGAGATGCAAGCCAGGTGAGAACAACAAAGTATTCAATCCTATTTCGTTGACTTTGAAGCGTTATGCAGGCATCATGCTCGACTATGCAGAATGTTGTTTCGAGACAGGTGACAACGCTACCGGATGGAACATGATACGTCAGATACGTAACCGTGCTTGGGGTAATTTGGAGATGGGAGCGACGATGATTGACCTACCCGCCGACATGTTGAATACCCAGACGGTGGAAGTGCCGGATGCAGAGACCTATTATACAAGCTATAAAGCAGCCAAAGGCTATACTTCTCCGGTATGGAAGGTGGCGCTGATTATAGAGCGTCGCCATGAATTCAATGCCGAGTTCTCGCTTTACCATGATTTGTGCCGTATGGGTATGTGCAAAGAATGGTTTGCCGCCGAATATCCGAAGACAGCAGCCAACTCTTCACAAGAGGCTTGTCTGCAGACTGGTGACTCATTCCGTTTCTTTGAGCACGAGGCTTATCAGGAAATCTTCCCGATTCCGACGAATGAGATTCTGACCAACCCGCTCATCAATCAGGCTGACCAGAATCCGGGATATTGATAAATTATAAATAAACACTTAATAATAAAATATTTGTGAGTGAAATGTCAGGCACCAGTAGTTGTTGTGATAGACGTCAGCGTCTGTCGTGATGAAAGCCGGTGTCTGACATGACAAACACCAGTACTTGAGACGACGAACACCAGTCTCTGATAAACGGGGAATTAAACAAGGAAAAGTTTGATGGTTTTAGAGAATAATTATGGAAAGGAAGATGTTTTATTGGATAGCACTGCTGGTTGCGTCTTGTCTGGCAGGCTGCCGGTCGCATTCAGGGGAGACAGATATGCAGACACGCATGCGTACAGAGATTGTCACGAATGTCAGGGACAGCGTGTTGCCGTTTTGGATGGATTATGCAGTGGCTCCCGACAGCGGTTTTTATGGAACTGTATTGCGGAATGGTACTCCGGTAGTGGATGCTCCGAGAGGAGGGGTTCTGAATGCCCGGATTCTGTGGAGTTTTTCTGCCGCATACCGTACGTTTAAGGATGAGGCTTATCTGAAGCTTGCGGATAAATCGCAACGCTACTTCATTGATACATTTATAGACAAGGAACATGGTGGGGTATATTGGCTGGTCAATCCTGACGGTGAGGTGCTGAATGCTTCCAAATATACGTATGCCATGACCTACGCCATCTATGGGCTGGCTGAACACTATCTGGCAACAGGTAACAGCGAGAGTCTGGATATGGCTGTCGGTTTATATCATACCTTGGAGGAGAAAGGCCGCGAACCGCAATATGACGGTTATGTGGAATCTTTTACTGAAGATTGGAAACAACTGGATAATTATGATAACAATGCATCCAAGACTATGAATGCGCATTTGCACGTGCTGGAAGCTTATACCCTTTTATATCAATGCTGGAAAGACGACGGACTGAGGAAAAGACTCAAGTTCTGCGCCGAGTTGTTTATGGACCGTATTTATGACTCTTCAAGGAGGCATTTTAATTTGTTCTTTGATAATGCATGGAACAGTCTGGTTGAGATGGACTCTTATGGACATGATGTAGAGGCGGGATGGCTGCTTTGTGAGGCTGCCCGTGTGTTAGAAGACCGTCAACTGATGGATAGGGCGAATCGGCTTGCGCTGGATGTGACGGATGCTTGCTTGGTGGAAGGACTGAGTGACAAAGGGTATATGATGTATGAAAAGAAGGGCGGAAGAACAACCGGGCATGCCTCATGGTGGGGCCAGATTGAAACGATGATAGCTTGTGTCAATGCCTGGCAAATCAGCGGGAATGACGTTTATCTGCAATCGGCCGATACGGTTTGGACTTTCGTAAAGGACTGTATGATAGACCGGGAATACGGTGAATGGTACAGTGATTGTTTTGATGGAGAACCCAAGAAGGATACTCCCAAAGTGAGTATGTGGCGTTGCCCGTATCATACGGTACGCTTGGGAGTAGAAATACATAATCGTTTAAAATAGTATTTATGAAGAAATTTATAGCAGGTGCAGCATCACTGATGCTTTGTATGGGGCTGCACGCCCAGGATTTCAGAATCAATCCATCGGGATATTTTGAGAATGGCGGGGCCAATGTGATGGTGTTCAGTGACGTCTACCCTGAAGGACACCAGGGAGGACTGACCCTTGTTTTGAATGGAGACCGCAGGGCTGCCAATGGAGATGTGCGCTTTGAAATCTCGCAAGGGCAGTGGCAGGGATTGCCCAAGATGAGAAGCAGGGTGGTGGATGAGGCTGACAATGAAATCCGTGTCACATTGAGTTATCCGGATTCGGCCAAACATATGGCAGGCTTTAATCCGATGATTTATCCGGATTTTGTTTTTGGCTATACCATTAAGGTCAAAGGCGAGAAGGATTATCTGGTATTGACCGTTGATTTGGACCAACCGGTGCCCGAGCGGTTTGCCGGCAAGTTGGGCTTTAATCTGGAATTGGTACCTTCCACTTTGCTGGGCAAGCCGTGGATTATGGACAACCGGACGGGAGTCTTTCCCCACCAGGCGATGGGGCCCACCATGAAACAGTCTTCCAACATGGAGCATATCGGAGATTTCAACCCTGGCGGGAAAGCTGATTTGGACCAGTTGCTGTTGGATAGAAAGACTTATAACCCGATGATTGCCGATGATATCGTCTCTGCTCCTTTGGCCGCAGGGAAAAAGTTTGTACTCAATCCTCAGGATGATTTGGCAAAGATTACGATTGAAAGTGAGAAAGGAGACTTGTTGCTGTATGATGGAAGGATAAATCATAACAACGGTTGGTTTGTGCTCCGTTCGGAGTTCCCGGCAGGTACAAAGGAAGGTGCGGTGAAATGGATAATCCGTCCGACAGTCACTAAAGACTGGCGTTATGCACCGGTGGTGCAAGCCTCTCAAGTAGGTTACCATCCTGGACAGAAGAAAGTGGCTGTCATAGAGTTGGATAAACGGGATACAGACTTCAAGCAACCTGCCCTTTATCGCATTGCTGCCGATGGCAGGAAACTGGTAAAGCAGCAGGCTGCCAAGGATTGGGGAGATTTCCAACGCTACCACTATCTGCAGTTCGATTTCACGGAAGTGACGGAAGAAGGGCTCTATCAGGTAATGTACGGCGATGCTGCTTCTCCGGTGTTCCGCATTGCCAAAGATGTGTGGGACAAGGGTATCTGGCAGGCAGAGGTGGAATACTTCTTGCCGGTACAGATGTGCCACATGCGTGTGAACGAAAAATACCGTGTATGGCATGACTTCTGTCATCATGACGATGCACGTATGGCCAAAACCGATATCAACCATATAGACGGATATACTCAGGGAACCTCTACTCTTTGTAAGTACCAGCCGGGTGATTTGGTTCCAGGGCTGAATGTGGGTGGATGGCACGATGCGGGGGACTATGACCTGCGTGTGGAATCCCAGGCAGGCGAGGCCTATATACTTGCCATGGCTTGTGAGAACTTTGGTGCCTATTGGGACGAGACTTCCATAGATTTTGAAAAGAAGATAGTCGAGATTCACCAGCCGGATGGAAAGAATGACTTGTTGCAGCAGGTGGAAAACGGTGCTTTGACGATAGTGGCGGGTTGGAAGGCTCTGGGGCGTCTCTACAGAGGGATTCTGTGTCCTACCGTACGCCAGTATGCACACTTGGGTGATGCGTCGGCCCATACAGACCATGTCAGTGGGACTGCCGACGACCGCTGGGTGTTTACGGAGGACAACCCTGGTAGGGAACTTCAGGTGGCTGCCTGGCTGGCAGGTATTTCACGTGTCTTGAAGGGACATAACGATGCATTGGGAGCGGATTGTCTGGAGATAGCCCGTGAATTGTTCAGGATTACCCGCTGCGACAACAACCGGGTGCTGACAGCCAAGGTACATGCTGCCGTAGAACTTTATCTGGCGACAAAGGAAGTGGAGTACCGTGATTTCGTTTTGCAGAAGCAGGATTTCATCTGCAAGAATATCCGTCAGACGGGTTGGTTCATCGGACGTTTCGACAAAGCTGTGAGAAATGCACGTTTCAGCAAGGCTGTTCGCAAAGCACTGCCGGAGTTGCAGGCTATGTATCAGGAGTATAGCAGTAAAACTCCGTATGGAGTGCCGCATGACAGAGGTAACCGTTCTTCCGGTTCATGGGAACCCCAGCATCTGGGCTACAATTACTGTTACCTGCATGCTGCCTATCCTGACTTGTTTGCACCGGACTATATTTTCAATGCTGTCCAATACCTGCTCGGTATGCATCCGGGACGTAATCAGGCAGCGTTTGTAACGGGAGTCGGTGCCGAAACGATGAAAGCCGCCTATGGTGTCAACCGTGCCGACTGGTCTTATATTCCGGGTGGAGTGTCTCCGGGTACAAATCTGATTCGTCCCGACTTGCCCGAATTACTTCATTTCCCGTTCTTATGGCAGGAAGGTGAGTACTGTTTGGGCGGACATGCTACGTGGTTTATGTATATGGTATTGGCATCTCAGAAAATATTGAATGGTAATGAACAGTAAAATAAAGGTAGATAAGTTTGTAATTGTAGCTTTTCTGCTCTGCATGGTCTGCACTATGGCCATGCAGGCAAAAGCTTATGACAATTTTAAGGTATCGGTCTATGTACGTGCCTACGAGGTAGACAAGATGAAGGACATCCATTGGCTGGATTCGACTTGGAATGTGATTTCACAACAGTTGGAAGTGGACAAGATTTATTTGGAAACACATCGTGATTTACTGATTGTGGATGACGCCACCCTGGAGCAAGCTAAGAAATTTTTCCATGACCGGGGAATAGAGACTGCCGGAGGAATTACCTACACCATCAACGAGGCGAACAGTTTCGAGACGTTCTGCTATTCCAATCCCGAGCATCGTGAGATGGTGCGAAAGATTGCAGAACATACGGCAAAGCACTTTGACGAGTTTATTCTGGATGACTTTTTCTTCACCAGTTGCAAGTCGGACATAGAGATAAAAGCCAAAGGTACGCAGAGCTGGACGGAATACCGTTTGAAGCTGATGACTGAAGCCGGGCGCGACCTTGTGCTGAAACCTGCCAAGAAGGTGAATCCTCGTGTAAAGGTAATCATCAAGTATCCCAACTGGTACGACCATTTCCAAGGTTTGGGCTTTAATCTGGAGGAAGGTCCCCAACTCTTTGACGGTGTCTGGACGGGTACCGAAACAAGGGACCCTGCCGGCAACCAGCATCTGCAGAATTATCTAAGCTATAATATTATCCGTTATTTTGATAATCTGCGTCCGGGCTACAATGGTGGAGGATGGGTGGACTCCGGTGGACTGAATCTGGGTATGGACCGCTATGCTGAGCAGCTGCATCTGACCATGCTTGCCAAGGCTCCCGAAATCATTCTCTTTGCCTATAACCAGCTTCTGGGCGTGAAGTTGTCTCCCAGGTTCCGTACCCCTTGGCAGGGCATGGGCACCAGCTTTAATTATGATGAGATGACTGCCCCTATCCGGCAGAAGAACGGAACTTCCATAGAGCCTACCACCATGGCACGCATTGCGGATGTTGTATTGAAACAGACTGATAAACTGGTAGGTAAGTTGGGTAACCCCATTGGCATCAAGTCCTACAAGCCTTTTCATGTGGCGGGTGATGATTTCTTGCAGAATTATCTGGGCATGATAGGTTTGCCGATGGATATACGTCCCGTTTTTCCGAAAGACCAACAAGTGGTGCTGCTGACTGCCCAGGCGGCTCAAGCTCCGGAGCTCATGACCGACATTAGGAAGCAATTGCAAAGCGGACGGGATGTGGTGATTACAAGCGGCTTGCTGAAAGCCATTCCTGAAAAAATTGCCGAAATAGTAGAGTTGCGTTGTACCGATTTGAAAGCTCTTGTCAATGATTTTGGCCGATATGGACAAGCCGGACGCGATTTATTGATACCGCAGGTTCAGTATTATACGAATGATGCTTGGGAAGTAGTCAGTGCGGGCCGTCCGTTGACGGGAGGAGTATCGGGGTATCCTATTTTGTTGAGAGCTCCCTATGCCGCCGGCAATCTATATGTATTGACCATTCCCGATGATATGGGAAATTTATATGATTTTCCGGCAAAAGCCTTGAATGAGATTCGCCGCATTATGAGTAGGGATATGGATATCTATCTGGAGGCTCCCTCCAAAGTCGGATTGTTTGTGTATGACAATAAAACACTGGTGGTGGAGAACTTCAATGATGAACCGGTGGAAGTGCGTATTGTTACCGATGATGAGGTGACGAGGTTGGAAAATCTGGAGAATGGGGATATTCTGGCTCCCCTTCCTGCCGAACCCGTACAGAGCAGGCGTCCGGTGACACCAAAGAACTCTTTCCGTTTGTCATTACTACCCCATTCGTATAAGGCTTTCCAATATAAATGACGGGTAAGAAGATTGTCGGATAGTTATTCGGAAGGGTAACGGGAGGTCGGTTCTACAATGGGCCGGCCTCCTTTGCTTCCAGTCATCCGTGAGAATGCTTGTGTTCTTTCAATATCCTGTGCGGCAGTGTCCCGTGCCCCAGCAACTCTATCGGGCAGTTGAAGTTGCGTTCCAGCCATTCTTCCGTAACGCCGGTATCGGGATGGTAGTCCAGGGTTTCGTTGACGCAGGCAATGGACTTGACTTGCTGCAACACCGTGCCGATGTCGTGGCTGACGAGAATAATGGCGCAATCCTTGTTTATCTCTGCCAGCAGTTCGTAGAGGCGGGCTTCGAAACGCTTGTCGATGTATGTGCTGGGTTCGTCGAGAATCACCACCTGCGGGTCGGAGATGATGGCACGGCCCAGGAGGGCACGTTGCAACTGTCCGCCGCTCAAAGCGCCGATGGCACGCTGCTCCATGCCTTCCAGCCCCATGCGGGCTATCACGGCAGAGGCTTTCTCGCGGTGTCGGGCGGTGAAGCGTGAAGCCAGCGGCTTCTTGCTGCTGAGTCCTGAAAGGATGACCTCCTCTACGGTGATGGGAAATTTCCGGTCGATGCTGCTGTACTGGGGCAAGTAACCCATGGATAGTTGACAATTGACAGTTGATAATTGACAATTGGCAATTTCGGAGGGGGATGGGGGGCAGGAGTGATATAGAATCTCCCCGGTAGTGGGTTTCAGCAGTCCCAGTATACATTTGATAAGGGTAGTCTTTCCACCACCGTTGGGACCGATGATACCCAGAAAATCACGTTCGTAGATAGTCAGGTTTATATTATGCAGTACGGTCCGGTTATCGTATCCGGCGCTGAGGTTCTTTATCTCTATAATGGGGGATGCAGGCATAGCTTCTTCTTCGTTAAATGGACAGAATCATCGTTTACTCTTTTACAAGCGCTCTGGCCGTATTCATCATCTCCTCCTCCCAGTCGTATGAGAGGGGA
>UMGW01069413.1_pt1 | contig 20572 bp, 18 predicted proteins | sample 1965371 | NCBI WGS metagenome assembly UMGW01 (sample SAMEA4836082, study PRJEB28245) | human gut metagenome | biome: gut microbiome; material: fecal sample | place: Denmark | collected 2008
CCTTCGAACACTTCGCGGCGCATTTCGGCAAGGAACTCGTCGATGCGCGGACCGTCGGAGCACCATGGGAACGGGCTGGAATAGCCTTCCTCACCAACCGGATAATCCTCAATCTCGCAGCCGTCTTCTCCCGGCAGCTTGCCGTTCTTATCAACAGTCTTCGAAACCTGCGTGATCACATCCATACGGAAGCCGTCAATGCCGCGATCCATCCACCAATTCATCATCTTGTAGACGGCCTTGCGCACTTCCGGATTCTCCCAATTCAAATCCGGCTGCTTCTTGGAATACTGGTGGAAGAAATACTCGCCGCGCTTCGGATCGTACTCCCAAGCGGAACCGCCGAAATAGGAACCCCACTGGTTCGGCTCGGCACCCGGGGTGCCCGGCTCATGCCCCGGCCTGGCTGGACGCCACCAATACCAGTCGGCGTGCGGATCGTCCTTGTCGCGGGAAGCCTGGAACCAAGCATGCTCGTCGGACGTGTGGTTGACCACCAAATCCATCACGATCTTCAGACCGCGCTTGTGCGCTTCGGCAAGCAGCTCGTCCATATCCTCCAAGGTGCCGAACAGCGGATCGATATCCTGATAATCGGAAATATCGTAGCCGTTGTCGTCCTGCGGCGACTTGTAGACCGGGCTCAACCACACCACGTCCACGCCAAGATCGGCCAGATAGTCAAGACGGCTGGTGATGCCCTTCAGATCGCCGATGCCGTCGCCGTTCGTGTCTTGGAAGGAACGAGGATACACCTGATACACCACCGCGTTGGCCCACCACGGGTTCGGGGTCGCGCCGTTGGAACGCACGGTGTCGGGAAGGGTGGAACGATTGAAATTCGTCATGTCGTGGAGCTCCTTTGCTTGACGTTTGTTGGATTTTCGTTCGATCTTTCGTGACTGACTCTGCCCGTTTTCAGCTCATGTCAGCTTCATGCAGAAGATCGATTTTGCCTACTCCCCTATGGTATGCAACCCTGTTTTTCTTTCTTTCCCGCGGCGAGTTGTACAAAGCAAGAAAAGAATACGCTTCTTACGGACGCGAAAAACCAATCCGCAAAAATAAAAACGCGGGACGTTCCAGAAAGGGAAATGGAACGTCCCGCGCTGGGGAGTGGGATAGGCCAGTCCCGCTCAGAGCGGTGAAGTGTTACTTCCTGAACGGACGGCCTACGGCCGCGTTGTCCCTGCCTTCACTCGCCTATCGGCTCGCTCAGGGAGAGCCTATGAACAGACCACTGGGCTGCTCACTTAACGGCTCCCCTCATCACTCCACCGACGACCCACTTCTGGGCGAAGATGTAGACGATGAGGACCGGAGCCATGGCCATCAGGTAGGACGCGAAGGCCATCGGATAGTTCGACGTGAACTGGCTTTGGAACACGTACTGTGCGAGCGGAATCGTCTGATTGCTCTGATCGGTCAGCGTGATCAACGGCAGCAGGAAGTCGTTCCAAGCCCACAGTGCGGTCAAAATCGCAATCGTGGCATTAATCGGACCCATCAGCGGGAAAATGATCGTCCAGAAAATACGCCAGGTGGAAGCACCGTCGATACGAGCCGCCTCTTCCAACGAAATCGGAATCGAACGAATGAAACCAATCGCAATAAACAGATTCGTACCAATACCGAGAATCGTGTACAAAATAATCAAACCAAGCTGATTATCAAGATGCAGCGAACCCATTTCCTTCGCAATCGGAAGCATGATCACCGTGAACGGCACGAACATCATCGCAAGGAAGAAGTAGTACAGGAAACGGAAGAATCGCTTATCCATATTCCTTGCCACAGCATACGCGACGAACGTGTTCGTCAGCAGCGTCAACACCACCGCGCACACGGTGATGATTGCGGAATTAAGCGCGGCCTTCGGATAGTTCACCTTATTCCACGCATCGGCGAAATTATGCCATTCCCATGTGGTCGGCAAGCTGAACGTACCAGCCTCGCTCGGAGTCTTCAACGCGGTGACCACAGCGAAATACAACGGCACGAGCACGGTAAGGCTCAACACGGCCACAGCCGCGGTCAGCCACCAGTTGACCTTATGATCCCTGCGGATTTTCTCCGGCTTTGCCTGCGATTGAGTAGTCTTGGCTGCAGTCTTTGCAACAGTTGCGCTAGTCATGATATTTCCTCTTTACCTTCAGACTTTCAGACCCTTGCTCAGACCTTCTCCTTGCCGCTGAAGAACTTCAGCTGCACGAAGGCCAGGATTGCCAGCACGATGAAGAACGTGACCGCGTTCGCCATCTGGTAGGAGTATTCGCCATTGCCAAGGCCGTTCTGGAAGATCAGATACGAGACGGTTTCGGTCTTGGAATCCGGGCCGCCCTTGGTCAATGCCATGATCTGGTCGAACGCGCCGAGCGAATTCTTGAGGCTCAACACCATGTTGATGGTGAAGAACGGGCCGATCAGCGGGAAGGTGATCTGCCAGAAGTTCTGCCAAGCGCTCACGCCATCGATCGCAGCCGCCTCATAAATCTCGTTGTCGATGGTCTGTAGGCCAGCCAAATACAGCAGCGTGGAGTAGGCCACGCCCTGCCAGATTGACAGGAACACAATCGGGAACCATGCCAAATCCGGATTGGAAATCATTGACGTCGACAGCCAATCAATATGCAGCGCCTGACCGAGCGCCGGCAGCGGCGTCATGAAAATGTACTTGAACACATAGCCGATCACCAACACCGACAAGGTGTACGGAATGAAGAAGATCGCACGGAATCCGTTTTTGAACGCGATTTTCGAATTCAGCAGCACCGCAAGGAACATGCCAAGAAAATTCGTGCCGATCGTAATCAAAATTGCGATGAGAATAGTGAACAGGTACGCGTGACCGACGCGAGAATCCTGGAACATCGCAATATAATTCTTCAATCCGATGAATTTGAAATCACCATAACCCTGCGAATTGGTGAACGAGTATGCCGCGCCCTGCAGGAACGGCCAATACAGGAAGATGGACACCAGAATCACAGCCGGAACGGTCATCCAATAAAATGCCGGATCGACCTTGCGCTTGGAATATTTCGAAACCTTATTCTTGGAATTTTCTGCCGAGTTCTTCGCAGTATTTGCAGTATGTGCGGTAGTCATGTCCGTTCCTCCTCTCACCTGAAGTTTCTGGCTTCGATCTTGTCATATTCGGATTGCACGCTGTTCAGGAATTTTTCGGTGTTGCCCGACTGAACCAGCGTCTGCAGGAAGCCTGCGAGGTTGATGCTGGCTGGCACGTAATGGTCGCAGAAGTCGGCCAGTTTGCCCGCCTGGTAGAAGTCAAGCACACCGTTCAGCGCTTCATCGCCCACATACGTGTCTTTGTAGGGGGTAAATGCGGACTGCTGCTTGGAGTAGTCCTTGATGTTTTCGTCGTTCATCAGGAAGTCGATGAATTCGCGCGCTTCCTTCTCATGCTTGGTGTGTGCTCCCATGGTGAGAATCACGTCATCGCCTGCGGTGAGTTGCTGTTCGCTGGCATCGTCGGTTGCCGGCATTTGCGCGAAACGCAAGTTGGCATCGCTGTTGATGAGTCGGATCTGCGGAATCGCGTAGGTGCCGAGTGGCAGAATCGCGGCTTTGCCTGCGGCCAGATCCTGCGTGGCCTGCTGGTAAGTGACGGCCGGATTCTTCTGCGTGTAGTTCTGGTAGATCTCGACCAGCTGATCGCTGACAGTGCCCCACAGGTCGGAGAATTTCTTCGATCCGTCTTTGAGGGAAAGATATTCGGATTCCGGCACCAGCGTGGAGTTGAGTGACGCCAGCGGCGCCTGGAGTGTCCACGGATCGGCGGTGCTCGCTTCGATCGGTACAATGCCCTTGCTCTTGAAGCGTTGCAGCAGGTCGATGAATTCGCTCCACGTCTGCGGTGGATTGTCGGGATCCTCGCCCGCTTCCTCCCACACGTCGGCGTTGATGATGTAGCCGGACGCGTTGCCCGCATACGGCAGGCCGTACAGGCGCTTCTTGGATTCGTCGTTGGTTTGTACAAGGCTCTTGGCGATGTTCACCATGCCTGGATTGAGTTCGTCGACGATGTCATCGTCGGTGAAATCGTGGAAAACACCCGCTTCGGCGAGCATGCCGAAATTAATGTCGCCATTGATGGTGATGACGTCGGGTTCACGATTTTTCACCAGTCGCGTACGCAAATCAGTGGTTGCGTCGGACGAATTGTTGACGTTGACTTTGATGTTGGGATGGGTTTTCTCAAATTCCTTTGCTTTTGCGGTGAACCAGTCCGCTGCTTCGGCTTTGAATTGGAAGAAATCCAAAGTGACGGTTCCAGCGGTGCTGTTGCCGCAACCTGCAAGGCCGGCCGTCAACGCGATTGCGCATGCGGCCGTAAGAGCGCGGTATACAATCCTCCTGAATTTACCTACACTAGTGGTGGAATCAGGTTTCATTCTCGACTCCTTTGTATCTTTTCTCTATTACGGTGGAGCGGCTTCCTTACCACACCACCGTTACTGAGAATTATAGAAGGGGGCAGTTTTCATTCCCAGCTCAGCGCGCCTGTGCGGGGCGGAAAACAAAAACGACGAGATTTTGTTACTCTGAGAAAGTAATTTGACGCACGATGTGCGCGAACGGGAGCACGAAGGATGGTTCAGATGGCGGTTTCACCTCTGCCACAGTGGTTTGAAGGCTCGGAATATACCCATAAAGTCGCGGCTTGCATCATGAAATATGGTCCGATTTCACGCATTACGTTGGCGCAGATTTTAGGACTTTCGCAGGGTGCTGTTTCCCGAATTACCAGCGATCTGATTTATGCGGGCGTGATTGAGGAGACGCCGATGCCATCCGGCAAGGCCGGCAAACTGCCGAAAGATTTCGTGCAGAAAGAAAATACGGAACGTCGCGGCCGCCCGCAAACCGGATTGCAGGTGATTGCGAATGCGCGATCTTTCGTTGGCATGAAAATCAACGCGACGCATATTTCGGCAGTTGCGGTCAACGCAATCGGGCAGATCATCACCGGATGCCATGATCTGGAAATCGAAGACGCCTCCCCGCAGACCGTGGTCGCGCTGATCAAACAACTGACGACCGACTGTTCCGACGAGGCGGAGATGGCGGGCTGGCCGAAACCGTGCGCTGTGGGAATCTCGCTTGGCGGCCATATTGTCGACGGTACCGTGGTGACGTTCGCACCGTTCATGCACTGGTCGCAGCCCGTGGAGCTTTCCGTCATGGTTCGTGAGGCGACCGGATTGCCTACCGGAATTTACAACGATATCGATTCGTTGGTCGTTGATGCTTGCCTGTTTGGGTCCGGTATTGGATTGAATAGCTTCGCGGTGCTGACGTTCGGCGCGGGCGTTGGCTATTCGTTGACAGTCAACGGCGAGCTGGTGAACTGTCCGGATAAAAGTTACGGTTTGGTCGGGCATATTCTGGTCGATCCGGATGGGCCGCGTTGTGTTTCCGGACACAAGGGATGCGCGCAATGCCTGTCCGACAACTCGATCGCGGCGGAATATTCGCAAATCATCGGACATCCCGCATCATTCGACGATTTCGCACGTGACGCACGCGCGAACAAACCGCAAGCGACGAATCTGGTGAACCGCACCTGCTTCCGTCTCGGCACCCTGGTGGCGACCATCGCCAATCTTGCCATGCCAGACAAAATCATGATCGCCGGAGAATCGTCGTTCATCGCGAAATTCGGCATTGACGACTTGCGTAACGGCATCAACATGTATCGGCATAGCCAGGCCGCGCCAGTGGATTTTGAAATTCCCGACCACGATTGGGCTTTGTGGGCCAAGGCGGCCGCATCACAGGCAATTCGGCAATATGTTGGCTGATTGATTGCGATTGATTGTCTTGCAATACAAAAAATCCTCCCTTTTGTTCAGGGAGGATTTTTGTTATGCGATTACGGCTTATTCAGCGCTCTCGACGGGCGCAAGCACGGCCTTGAAAAGGACTGCTTGCGCCGGGTGCAGTGCCGGCGGGCGGATGCCGTACGTGGCGAGCGCGCGTCCGGTCATCCTCACGCCTCCGGCCTTCCACCAGCCGAGCGGGCTCTGTCCGTTGGCGATGTCTTGCTTGGCGAGGTCGAGGCTCACGTCAAGCGGCGACACCTCATACACCTTGTCAGGGTCGAGGCCGGGCAGGCGTACCGGCGCGGCCGGGTAGGTCTGCGAGGTGGTGAGCTGGGTGAAACGGTAGATGGCGGCCGCTTGGTTAGGCATGACCACACCGTCCAAGCGCACTGCCGGATCGGCTGCGTCGGAATGCACGACTGCGTCTACGGCGAACCATTCGCGATGCTTCTTGAATTCGGCGACCCATTCGGCGAGCTTGTCGATATCTTCCTGCGGTTCCTTGAGCAGGTTCCATTCGATGCCCATGTGTCCGAAGAAGGCCATGGCCATACGCAGTTCCTGCGTGGTGGCGCGGTGCGTGGAGTGCGCCGGGGATGCGCCCACATGTTCGCCGATCATTTCCGGCGGCACGAGCAACGAGGTGTAGCGCTGGATGTCGGCGCGTTCCACCGGGTCGACGCAGTCGGATCCCCAAATGCGGTCGGCCACTTCGAGGATGCCGAGGTCCACGCGGCCACCGCCGGAAGAGCAGCTTTCGATTTCAAGTCCTGGATGCGCGGCCTTCAGATCAGTGAAAATGCGATATACGGCGAGCGTCTGCTGGTGCACTGCCGGGCGTCCGGTGCGTGGGGAGACAGCTTCGGTGACGAGTTTGTTGTGATCCCACTTGATGTAGTCGATGCCGAGTTCGCCGACGAGCTTGTCCATTGCGCCGTAAATGTAGTCGTAGGCGTCCGGATTGGTCAGGTCCACGACCTGCTGGGTACGTCCTTGCATGGGCAGACGGCCTTCGGTGGGCTTCAACACCCAATCGGGATGCGCGCGGAACAGGTCGGAATCCGGGTTGACCATTTCCGGCTCGAACCACAGACCAAATTCGAGTCCCTTGCCATGCACGTAATCGGCGAGCGCCTTGAGCGACTTGTCGCCGTCGGGCCACACGTCCTGCGAGATCTGCCAGTCGCCGAGGCCGGAGGTGTCGTCGCGGCGGGAGCCGAACCAGCCGTCGTCCACGACGAAGCGTTCCACGCCACTTTCCACGGCCTTGTCGGCGAGTGCGGTGAGGGTGTCATAATCGTGGTTGAAGTAGACGGCTTCCCATGTGTTGAGAATGACCGGGCGCGGCTTGGGCGCGATGTTGTGTTCAGCAAGCCAGTCGCGGTGCACGCGGCGAATGTAGCTGTGGAAGCGGGCTGCGACTTCGTTGAGGCCTTCGCCGTAGGAGCCGATAAGCCATGGAGTGGTGTAGGACTCTCCATTGGCGAGGCTGATTTCGCCGCCGAACAGTACTTCGCCGCCGCCGATCACGCCGCTGGTGTATGGCAGGCGTTCCGCGGAGAGCACGCTGTTACCGCTCCATGCCACGTGTGCGGAGTAGACGTTGCCGTGCGTGAAGCCGAAGCCTTTTTCGCCGACGCTGAGCAGCAGGGTGGCATCGAAGTCTGGGCGTCCGGCCATGGATGCTTTGGCGAAGCGGCCGAGGGTGAAGTCCTGGCGCTGCGGGGAGCGTTCGCGCAGATGGTGGCCGGTGGTGGTGAGGATTTCGTTGGCGTCGGCCGGCACGGTGAATGCGAGTTCGATCTTGCCGACTTCGAGCTGGCCTTCGCCGGTGTTCACGACTTCGGCGTTCTGGCGGATGAGGCCGGTTTCGTCGAGTTCGCAGGTCCAGATGAGTTTCACATGCTGTTCCTCGTCTTCGGCGGTGACGGTGACGGTTGGGGTCTGCTTGGGTTCGTCGGCCACGCTCCAGTTCGGGTATCCGTCTTTTTCGCCCATGACGTAGGTTTTGCCAGCCGCCACGGTTTCGGCGGTGATGTTGCTGACTGCGAACTTGCAGAACAGTTCCACGCCGTCGCGACGCACATCAAAGCGGGTTGCGCCGATCCAGGATTCGGATTGCGTGGGCAGCACGCTCGGCCATGAGGTGTAGTCGAGTGCGCCAGAAACACGCTGTGGCATTTGCGCGTCGAACATGTCGATCACGGTTGCCGGGGCTGCGAGCGGGCGACCCCAATGCACGAGTCGCGGCAGATCATTGCCGGGGAATACGAGTGCGAACGCCACGTTTGCGGCTGGCTGTTCGGCGTAGACCGCAGTGAGTTCGGTACCGTTGGTAGCGTTGCCATGGAAGGTCTGAATGAGCGTCATTGCAGCATCCTTTACATATTGCGATTGCCTTGTACTGTCACCTTCGATGGTATGACAAGCTTCATTTGTTGACGTCGCCGAGCGTGTTTCTTTCTGTCGGAAAGTATTTCTTGCGACCATAGAATCGCAAGAAATATTATTACGTAAACATTACCGTTGAAATCGCAATCATCTTTACCAAGATTTACTTGGCATTTCAATATTTCTTACGTTTTTGCGACTGCAAAATCGCAATTATCGTTTTCCAGCGAAAAAATCAGTCATCAATCGTGCGCATTCCGATTCACGAACGCCGCCGATAACTTCCGGAACATGACCGACATGCGGGTCGCGAGGAATGTCCCAAATCGAACCGCATGCACCCAACTTGGCATCCCACGCGCCGAACACGATTCGTCCGACATGCGTTTGCAGGCACGCGCCGGCGCACATCGGGCACGGCTCCAAGGTAACAATCAACGTGCAATCGGCAAGATTCCACGTACCAAGCGACCGAGCGGCCTGCGTCATGGCCTTGACCTCGGCGTGCGCCAACGGATCGGCGTGCGCCTCGCGCAGATTACGGCCACTGCCGATCACCGCTCCCCCAGCGTCAAGCACGACGGCACCGACCGGTACCTCGCCTTCCGCGGCGGCCTCGCGGGCCAATTCAATCGCCAGCTCCATGTCGTCACTCCACTGCATACCCGCCACTATACGGTTCCGCTCGCGTGAAGCGAAAGACGAAACACGCCCATAAATACCTCTTGGTAGGCTGGAAGAGATTGAAGAAAACGCGCAAAAAGGAGGCACGTTGGCGGCATTCGAGTTGATTGTATGTATTATCGCCGCCGTCGTACTATCTTCATTCCTCAGCCGTTTCATTCCCAAGGTTTCCACACCGCTCGTGCAGATCGCGTTGGGTGCGCTGGCGTCGCAATTGCCGTTTTTCCCGAACGTCACGCTCGATCCGGAACTGTTCATGGTGCTGTTCATCGCGCCGCTGCTGTATTTGGAAGCGCATGAAATCGATAAAAGCGAGCTGCTGAAATCCGTTAAATTGTCGCTTTCATTGGCAATTGGACTAGCGATCGCAACCATGGTGGCCGTTGGTTTCGCACTGCATGCCGTATGGCCCGCAATTCCCCTTGCCGCGGCACTGGCGCTCGGCGCCGCACTTGGACCGACCGACGCGGTCGCCGTATCGTCGCTCGGCAAGGAAGCCGCGCTTACGCAACGTCAAACCAGCGTGCTTAAAGGCGAATCGCTATTCAACGACGCGTCCGGCATCGTCGGCTTCCAGTTCGCGATCGCGGCGGCCGTCAGTGGCGTGTTTACAGTGGGCGATTCGGCCGCACAGTTCGTGTTCTCATTCTTCGGCGGCGCCATTTTCGGCTTGGCAGTAGGCATGGTCGCCGACCTGTTATTTGAATCGTTGCGATCTTTCGGCTGGGAGACGACCACAAGCCGTATTTTGATGGAATTGTTCCTGCCGTTCATTCTGTATTTGGGTGCGGAAGCGGTGCATGTTTCCGGCATTCTTTCGGTAGTGACGGCCGGTTTGATCATCCGTTTCGACCGCACCGGCATCGGCCCGAATGTGGCTCGCACCAACATTGTTTCGTCAAGCGTATGGGGGGTATTCTCGTTCACGCTCAACGGCACGGTGTTCATTCTGCTTGGCATGTTGCTGCCGAATGCGATGAGCGCAAGCTGGGACGATCCGCAAGTCAGCAATTGGCTGCTACTGGTTGCGATTCTTACGGTTTCCGCAGTGGTAATCATCATGCGATTCCTGTGGATTTCATTGATGCTACGTCTCGCGCGAGATACCGTCACCGGCAAGCGACGCAAGATGACGGCGCAACGTTGGCGTTCGGCCGCGGTCATGACGTTCGGCGGGCCGAAAGGCACCATCACCCTGTCATTGATGTTCACGATCCCGTACACCATTACGGGAGGCGTGTGGTTCCCCATGCGTGACGAACTGATCTTCATCGCAGGTGGCGTGATCGTCGTAACCTTGCTGCTCGCCAACTTCCTGCTGCCGCTGCTGGCGCCGAATCGCAATAAAGACACTTCCGTGGAAATGACCGAAATCACCATCGAAGTGCTGCGACGGACCGTGGAGGAACTGACGGGACGAGTCACACCCGACAATCGTCGTGCGGTGCTGATGATCATCGACTCGTATACGAAACGTATCACACGACTGAAGCAGCGCATCGGAGAAATCGATCCGCAAGGGTATATGCAACTGCAGATCGACGCGCTCAACTGGGAGAAGGAATACGTCAAGGCGCGACTGGCGAAAGTCAAGGCGACGCCGAACGACGACAAGGCAGCGCACGATCTGGAAATCGAAGCATGCGAGCGCCTGCTCGACCAGATCATGAGCTCTCTGCGCCATATCGAAACGGAACATAATTCCGGACGCACCATCTGGCGAGTCAAAGGCCGCTTCAGGGCGTTGCAGAGGCGTTTGGGCACGGTGGTGAAGCGTGTGAACAGCCGCATTCGCCGCACTACCCCGCTGTTCAGCGACGACGAGCTGTTCGCGCACACCCGCGCGGTGCAGGTGGATGCCATCGAACATGTGATCGACCGCCTGTATGAGGAGATGGGCCGCGACACGTACAATACGGAACATTGCTCGGCACTGCTGCTGGATTACCGACGAGGCGAGGCTACGCTGAGGTCGCGCCCGAATGTGGGCACGAGCGCGGAGGCGCAGGCGCAGGCGGAAGAGGTGAAGCGCGAAAGCTACGGTATCGAGCTGGGTGTGATCCAAGACATGTACGAGGCGGGTGACATTACGCGCGCGCAATCCAAGCAGCTGCGACGCAACGTGTATGTGATGAGCGTGGACGCCGACGCGCAGATCTAGCATCCAACTGATCTGATGGGATCAGCAAGCTGGCGTGAGCCGGTGATCCGCAGCGAGTTTGTCTGCGGACGAACTGTGGAAACGTGGGGGACGAGACAACTGTAGGAACGGAACACGGCGTGGAAGGCGGCAAACTGGAGGCCATTCCACAATCTAAAACATGAGGGAATTGAAATTCTCAGATATTTCCCAGAAAACACCAGACATGTACTCAGCATCGTCTGTTTATATAGGAGATGTCAGCAAAAGAGCCGACCAGGAACCCACAGCAGTTCCCGACAATTGAACCCTTTCTTCTTCTCTCTCCTTTCTCTCCCCGGTGGTTTTCTCTCCACCGGGGTTTCTTTTTGCCTTCAGCGGGGTGGATTCCTCCAGTCAGTGGAACAATCTGCCCGCTGACAGCCCATTCAAAGTCCAGATTCCTCCAGTCAGTGGAAGAATCCACCCGCTGGCAAGCCATCCAGAGTCCAGAAACCCCCACCCACTGGAACAATCCACCCGCTTACAGGCCGCTCGGCGTCCTAATCCTTCCAGTGACTGGGAGAATTACCCCGCTGGAACAGGTATATTGGAGGCATGAGTGAAATATGCGAGCACGAAACCAGCGATTCCCACGACTCCAGCAATCCAAATACCCCGACCGGTCTGATCGGGCGCGAATCGCAGGTGGTTCCGGGACGGTTCGGCGAGCCACTGCAGGTCACGCACGTGCAGTATTCGCGCGGGGGTGGCAATGCGGCTCCACGACGCCCGCTGTTCCTCTGCCTGCACGGCTGGGGTTCCAATGAGGCCGATTTGGCCGACATGATGCGTTACGTAGCTCCCTACAACGATTTCGCGTCGTTGCGCGCGCCGCTCGTGCTACAGGAGGCTGGTTCCGGTGAATTCGGTTTCGGTCAGGGCGCGTATTCGTGGTTCCATGATTGCGTGCCTTCCGGCGAAGATTTGGATCGCGACGCTTATGCTGCCGCCCAAGCCATTGACGATTGGGTTGCGCGCAATGTTTCCGAAGATCGCGCTGTGGTGCCGATCGGTTTTTCGCAGGGTGGTTTGCTGGCGATTCAATTGCTGCGCGTCCATCCGGAACGGTACGCCGCATCAATCTCACTTTCCGGCTTCCTTGCTCCGGGAATCGTCGCCGGTAGCGCGCCTGCCGACAGTTATGTCGCGGAGTTGAATATTCCTGTGTTCTACGGTTATGGCAAGAACGATACCGTAATTCCGATGCCGGAGCTTTTCGCGACTGCCGCCTGGCTGGACGAGCATACGTTCCTCACGTCGAAAAGCTACCGTGGGCTCGATCATGCGGTTAGTCTCAACGAATTCAGCGATTTGCGCGACTGGCTTGCAACACACGATATCGCGCCGGGAATCCTGTAAGAAATCCTGCAGAAGAATCCCGTAGAAAATCCATGCATCGGATTTTGCGTACCAAGCACACGGCAATCGTTACAGCCCGATATAAGCCACGATATAGCGATACCGCGTTAGACTAGAGCCAGCTAATAATCATTTCGCAATTGCCAACATTCGCACGCTCAACCATGCGAACGTTCGAATGTTGGCGAGCGCCATACCGGCACATTCGCGTGCCTGGCAATAAGGAGTTTCGATGCTGCTGTCCGATCGCGACATTCTCGCCGCGCAGGCCGAAGGTCATATTTCACTCGATCCGTGGACCCCGGAAATGGTGCAGCCCGCTTCCATTGACGTGCGTTTGGACCGTTTCTTCCGCCTGTTCAACAATCATGCGTACACGTATGTCGATCCGGCTGAGAATCAGGGCGAACTGACCGAGCAGTTCGAGGTGGCTTCGGACGAACCGTGGATTCTGCATCCGGGCGAGTTCGCGTTGGGGTCCACGTGGGAGTATGTGAAGCTTGATCCGACAATTGCCGCCCGACTGGAGGGCAAGAGCTCGCTGGGCCGCTTGGGTATTCTCACGCATTCCACCGCAGGCTTCATCGACCCTGGTTTCGAGGGTCATATCACGTTGGAATTGTCGAATGTGTCGACGTTGCCGGTGAAGTTGTGGCCGGGCATGAAGATCGGTCAGATGTGCTTTTTCCAGCTCAGCTCCCCCGCAGAACATCCGTACGGTTCGCAAGGCACCGGCTCGCATTATCAGGGTCAGCGCGGTCCGACGCCGAGCCGTTCCTACGTGAACTTCTACAAAGCCGACATCGCCGACTAATCATCAAATATTCTTGGATTATCGCAATATATTGTCGATATATAGCGATTGATATCGGTAGCAGGCTGCGGACGTTTTCTTGGAGATGATCACGCAGTCATTCCCTGGCTCTGACGGTATTATACCGGACTCATCCAACCGAGTGACCGTTTGATACGCTCGTGGTTGCGCCAGGCCGTAACGGTCCATGAGATCCAGCCATCCGGGCCGCCGACAGTGGCAGCCGCGGTCGGAATGCACCAGGGACCTCGCCCCTCCGGCAGCGTTTCCACGGCCTTGACGAGCATCCTGTTGGCTAGCTCCGCGTTGGGACCGGACCCGGCCGTGTACGCGACGATCCCGCCATCGTGGCAGTCGACCGGCGGCGAGAGGTACACCTCCCGTCCCGGGCCTTGATCCCGGGTGATGTCCGTCAGCCACTTCTCATTCGGCCGTTCGGCCGTGAAGTCGCGGTCGGCGAGGTTGTCGGGAGCCGGCGTCGTCTCGCCCCCGTATGAGCCGTACCCACGTCGTTCGGGAACATGCACCGTCGGACCGTCCTCGGCCATGATCCCGCGGAGCACCTTCTCCGAGACGCCGGTCCTGAGCATGGCCTTGACCCTGCGGTACCCGTACCCGCCCTTGGAAGCGGCGAACGCCCCGGCCACCCGGACACACGGCCCGGCGTATCTGTCAACCCCGAGCCTGGCGTGGTGGCAGTAGGCGGCTGCTTGGCGCGATGCCGGGCAAGCATGTCATCGAGCTGAGTGAACACGTCGGGCGCAGACGGTCGACCGGAAGCGTCCTCTCCCTGTTCGACAGGCGCCGCAGGTCGGCGCCCGGGTCTTTTTCTGCGAACCTCCACCACCTCCCGCATCACCGCGTTCCCCAGTTCCGGCTCCTCGATCCGCCGGCGCAGGGCCTCGGCGTCGCCGGCGTCCCGATCCCGTCGCATCGCTGGCTTGCTGGTCTGGCCGGCGTTCCTGTTTTTGGGCCGCAACGCGGCCATACCGACCTCGCGATACGCCTTGACCCAGTTGCGGACCGCGCCGAGCCGTCCGGCACCGGTTCGATCGCCTTGGTCCTCGTCTCCAGTGGGATGATGGGTTTCGCCATATGGCCGGCATACCTGGAATCCTTTGCCAGCCAGCGTTCCAGGCACTGCCTGGCCGGATAGCCCAGATGCCTCACCACCCGGGCCGTGGTCATCGGCGTGGCGGAATACAAGTCCACCGCGCGCCGCCGTTCCTCAGGACCGAACATACGATAATCCTTTCGTTCAGTCTCCAAGAAAACGTCCGCAGCCCCTTATCAGAAAGAGAACCACGGAGATAATTCCTTGCCTGCTAATTAAGCCATGAAGTGATGTCGGGCCACACGTACGGACCATCACGATTCAACTGGTATAAATCTTTTCAACATTCTCTCGAGCATTGCGAACAACACAAACAATATGATTGCAATGCCAAGATAGACGATAAGAGCGTCGGCGTAGACCTCACTGTACTTAAAGCTTTCTGATCCAATGATGGTCGCCCGGGCCATGATGTCCATCACGGAGATCGTATATAACAATGAAGTGTTCTTCAGCATATCAATCACCGAATTCGAAATGTTCGGCACAGCGTTAATCGCAGCCTGAGGAATGATTATACGAGACACTGCATGTACGGCAGGAAGGTTCAGTGATTTGATTGACTCCCTCTGGCCCTCACCAACCGTGAAGTAAGCGCTTCTGAAAATCTCGCAAAAATACGCACTGGCATAGAGCGTGAACGTGACAATCGCTACAGTGTTCGGATAGATGGTCACGTTACTGACGAACTTCGGATTTTGATGAACGAAGGCCACGATACGGGGCATTCCATAACAGACCACATACAGTTGCACAAGAATCGGAGTAGAACGGATCAGAGACACAAGCAGGCCAACGATCGTATTCAGCACCGGGATCCGTCGCAGACGAACGACACAGAAAAGCATTCCGCCGAACAAACCCAAAAAAGCGGAAACCACTGTGACCAGCACTGCGACTGGTGCCGCCTGAAGAATTTCATAGAAATGATTAAAAGCGTATTGGGAATCGAATGACATATCAAGCAACCTTTTTCAATGAAGCGTCATAGACTACTGAAATCAACTTGTCGATAAGCGCGGCAATTACCCAGTAAATCAGCATAAGAGCTAAGTAGATTTCCAGTTGCCATAGGCCAAAGTCATCCGCGGAAAGCGTGATCGCCTTCTCATAAATATCCATGATACCGATAGTGAACAAAATCGAAGATTGCTTAACCGCAGTGATTAACAGATTGGCGAAATTCGGAAGACAATTAATTAGAGCCTGAGGAATGACGATACGCCTGTAGTAGGTCAGTTTCGACAAAGAGAGGGATTTCGCCGCTTGCACTTATCCTTCTGATACAGCATCGAAGCCAGCTCTCATCATTTCTTCAAAGAAAGCCGACAGACTCAAGGCAAAGGCAATCAAGGCATATACCAGGGGATCATCCGAATCGACACCGATACCAAGGGAAGCAAGAAGCGCGGGAAGAGCGTAGTAGGAAATAAATAACAGCAGAAGCAATGGCGTGCCACGCATCAACCACACATAACCTGTGACGATCATTTTTATGAGTCGATTGCGGGAACGCCCAAGACAGGTGAGCAGAATCCCGATGAACATACCTAGAACCACAGATTCCAGCACTATGCCTAGCGTATAAGGCAAACGCGTTAGTAGCGGCGGGAATGCCGATAAGAATGCCGATGCGTTGAAATAAGTATTCATTCTACTTACTCCTCGCCGTGATAGCGACGCAGGAATTCCTCGGTACGCTGTTGTTCCGGCCTGTTGAAAAGCTTCTCCGGGGTCCCCTGCTCCACAATGGAACCGTTTTCCATGAAAATAACGTTAGAAGAGATACGTCTGGCCAAAGCCATCTCATGGGTTACCACCAACATGGTACGCCCCTCCGAGGCGAGCTGCTCAATCACTTTCTCCACTTCTCCAACGAGTTCCGGGTCTAAGGCACTTGTCGGCTCATCAAGCAGAAGCAAGTCAGGATTGACCGCAATTGCTCGGGCTATGCCCACGCGTTGCTTCTGCCCTCCCGATAGATCCTTGGGATATGATTGAGCCTTATCAGCAAGGCCGACTTTGTCTAAGAGTTCAAGGCCGAGTTGATATGCTTCCTTTCGAGGCATTTTCTTTGCATAAATCAAAGACTCAGTGACATTCTGGATGGCTGTCAGATTCGCAAAAAGGTTATAAGACTGGAAAACCATAGCAGTCGCACCACGTACGAAAGCAATGTCTTTACGATCTCTGGTAGCAAGGTCTATAGTCTTTCCAGCTAAAGTGAGTGTTCCGGAATCGGCGGTTTCAAGAAAATTCAGACACCTCAGAAGCGTGGTTTTACCGGAGCCACTCGGTCCGATAATAGAAACAACCTGTCCCTCATTTTGGCTGAATGAAACTGATTTTAAAATTGTATTGCCGTTAAAGCCTTTAACCAGATTCCTGATTCCTATTGACATATCATCCTCTGTTTTTGTTTATGCAAGATTGCGAAATTGCCACATCCATCACTGCAGTTGATCGATAACAGCTTTGTCGAAGGATGGTCCTTCGAATGGATCACCGAAATAATCTCTATAAATCGTTAGCAGCGCTTCGCAGGTTGGCGTAGGAACCCCCAATAGATTCCCCAATGCAACAAGAGGGGCAATACCATATGGGATGTCTTCTTGAATGAACCGATGCCGTATATCTTTGGGACCAATCAATGAGGAATAGACCGGATTGTTTTTAAATAATTCAGTCAATGTGAGGTAATGGCTTCCCCAAAACCCGTTAAGTTGCGCCGTGATGGGTATGTACGGGCTTTTTAATGCGTTTGCAAGATTGTGCCGTTCCCCATCAATATGCCTGACAAGTTGCTCTGTACGTTCTGTGAATCCGTCGGACAGCATGTAATACTCAGATCCGCTTTCGATTCGAGTCATATTCAGAAGGCAAAGTGGAGCATGGATGATGGGATTCGGAGCCATCAAAGAGGTGGCGAACACCATGTCATAGTTCAGCACGTTCGAATAAGCGGATGACAAAAAACGGTTAGTTCCCTCATGAGCGTCCGAATTAATCGCATAGGCGATCTCGATAGATGATTTGAGTCCTTTGAAGAGCAGCGAAGCACTCTGTTCCGGTTTTTCGTTATCGAACATGAACTTTGAGACATACGGCATTCCCGTGGATTCAGCAATCGTTAACCGTTCCTTCTGGATGCCATCTTCTCCAGCCAATATCTGGAAAGCCTCATACGCGCCCCAATTCCCGTTGAACACGATAAGACGAATTGCCGAGCCGGGATTATTTTTTGCCCAGTCTCGCACGTTCTTAAAAACATCATTGTGATTATTAGCCCATGTGCAGATAATAATGAAGTCGGCACCATCCAAAACTTCAGCCAGATTATCGCTCGCATGAATCTTCCATAATCCATCAATCACGCCTGTGGAAGATATTGCAGAGCCCTGCAACGCCGCCAGTTTCGCCGCATTACGTGTATATACCATCGGGTTATATCCGAGAGAGCTTACATGCAAAGCCGCCGCGATGCCGGTGTTTCCAGCAGACAGAATAGCGATTTTCCCCATAACACCACCAACCACAAAATGAATTTTTAAAAGACATAAATCTGCCGTACGGGGAAACCGTACGGCAGAGGCTTCAATCGTCAATCACTTCCAATAGATAACGCTATCGACCTTGTCTGCGCCCGGTAGTTTAAAGACGTCTTCGCCATACCACTTCTCGGACAGCTTGGACAAAGTGCCATTATTGCGGAAATCATCGAGAACCTTGTCCACATCCTTGCGGAGCTTCGCAGTGCTATCGCCCTTATGATACAGGAACACCGTTGGGAACAATCCGATGGAATCCGTCGTAGTCAGATCAAGGCCGAGTTCATCTTTAATGCTTTGGAAAGACGTGTAAGGGTAAATCGCCGCGTCATATTTGCCAGCACCGACGGCTTTAAGCACATCAGCGACCGTGGCGGATTTTCTGTAGCACCTTCGAACTCAATTTTGTTGTTAGGATGCTTTTCATTGTATTGATTAATAAGAGTGTAGCGTGCATCATCCGTCGGAATCGGTGCAAGTTTCTTACCGGATTTCGCAAGATCCTCCAGAGAATTAATGTTCTTCTCATCCGATCGGATAATCAGTCTGGCATCACTGAGACCCGTAGGATTTTCGGAATAATCAAAAGTCTTAAAACGCTCGGCAGTACCGTAGAAAGAGCACGTTGCCGCATCATACTCGCCACTCTGCAATCCCGTAAGCAAAGCATCCTGAGCCAGCGCGGTATACTTGAATTTGTACTGGGGCAGTTTTTCATCAATCTTCTTCAGAAGTTCGAAATCGTAGCCAGTGTAGTTATTGCCGTCAACGAATGTATACGGTTTTTCCCTGTCACACCGGCAATATTGACAACCTGAACATCTTTCGATGCTTCTGTATCATTCTTAGATGTTCCAGAGCCGCAGGCCGTCAAGGAGAAAACGGATGCCGCCGCTGCGATCACGGCTACAATACGCTTATTGATGAGGCTGTTAGACATTTATTTTCCCTTCCTCTTGGCATAACTATCCAACTGATGAGAAGCATGCTATCTGAGGAATGAACCCAAAATGCCTTTCGCGCTATCTTATCTTTAATGGAGAAACTATAAGCGTGATTTATAAACGCCAACGAGACAAACGGTCTCGGACAGATCAGACGCTACCGAAGTAAATAACGCAAATACCCAATCAGCAGCCTAGAAGCAAAAGCCAAAAAGATGAATGAAAGCAAACCCATATCCAACTTAAATCGAGGTGCGAGCGGATTCCCAGACTGGCACGGCGGCTCCAATGACAGACAACAGAAATAGCAGCGGAACAGGTTTCTCATGAGTGTGAAGCCCAATCGGAATTCCAGGGACTTTGATGAGAAATGTATGGAGCCGAGGCGGATGATTCAATGACGGCAAGGAGAGACTGTTTGGGGAGTATCGACATGAATGACGGTATCGTGCGTCGTCCACGGTACAGGGGATGGACCCGTGATCGCTACGACTGCAGTCGGGCTTCTCCATTCCATTCCCATGAGAGGGCGCACGCCCCAAAGACGTGCGCCCTCTCATGGGAATGGAATGGAGAATGAAATCAACGGTCTTCTATCTGGACATGACCCCCGTTCTCGCAATTGACCCCAGCCAGTCCAGGGATGGCTTCGGATGACGTTCGAAGGTGTCCTTGTCCCAAGAAGCCAGACCGAACGTCGGAGCGAACGACCCCCACTCGTAGTTGTCGAGCAACGACCAGTGGAGGTATCCCCTCACGTCGATGCCGTCGTCCATCGCGTCGCGCATGCCGGCTATGGCGTCGAAGGTGTAGTCGATCCTCCGGCGGTCGTCCGCGGTGGCGATGCCGTTCTCGGTGACGATTATCGGCGTGTGCCCGGCGACGTCCCATGTGTGCCGGATGGCGATGCCCAACGCCGGCGGGAAATACTCCCAGCCGGTGAGGGTGCGTTCCGCGTCCTCGGGGACCGGCACTGGCCCTTCCTTGCCGATAAAGGTCCTCAGATAGGCCTGCACGCCGATGAAGTCGTCCCCGGCCGCGGCTTCGGTGAAGTAGTCCTCGCGCGGATACTGGTATTCCTCCATCTCCCGTTCGCATCCCGGCATGGCATGGAACGCCTGGCAGGCGATGGTCCATCCGGACTTGATCCGAGGGTTCCCGGACAGTATTTCCCGAGCCTTCCTGTGCGCCTCGACGAGTGTAACGGAGATGTCCGGATCGGGTGCGGGTAGCGATGCGGCCACGAAATCGCTGCCTTCGGTCCCGCCACGGGTCAGCGCGACCATGTTCGGCTCGTTGATGGTGCATACCCAGGTGACGTCGTGGAGTATCGTCATCACGTACCGCACGTACCTAGCGAAGTAGTCGACGGCATCGGCGTTGAGCCATCCGCCCTTGGCCGCAAGCCACTGCGGCAGTGTCATGTGGTTCAGCGTGACCATGGGCTCGACGCCGTTCTGATGGCACACGTCGATCATATGGCGGTAGTGCAGCAGCTGCGCTTTGGAGAAGCATCCCTCCGCAGGCTCGATGCGGGCCCATTCGATGGAGAAGCGGTACATGCGCAATCCGGCGTCGGCGAGCATTCTGATGTCCTCGCCGTAGCGATGGTAGCTGTCGGCCGCGTCTCCAGACGGTTCGTTGAGGTCCGTGCGTTCGGCATGCTCCCTGGCCCACCAGTCGCTCGCGA
>UMGW01020036.1_pt1 | contig 20493 bp, 14 predicted proteins | sample 1965371 | NCBI WGS metagenome assembly UMGW01 (sample SAMEA4836082, study PRJEB28245) | human gut metagenome | biome: gut microbiome; material: fecal sample | place: Denmark | collected 2008
GGGGTTTTGACCGGCATGAGCCAGGGGCACGTCGCGATCATGATGCCGATCGTCGCGGGGATCGCTCCGGGGAGTCTCGACCTTGCGGGCCTCGCACTCGTTTTCGGCGTGGCGGGCCAGATGGTGACCCCCACCCACGTGTGCCTCACGATCACGGTCGACTACTTCAAGTCGGACTTCTTCAAAACGCTCGCGCCCGTCGTGGTGATGGAAGTCCTCGTGCTGGCGGTCTTCTCGGCCTGGTACGCGTTGACGGCCGCTTGAGTTCAACCATTCTTCACATACCTTCAAATTGGAAACGGGGAGCGCGCGGGCGGTGCGCTCCCCGTTTTGCTTCCCGCCGCTTCCCTCCACTTCCCGTCGCATCGGACGGCATCCGCGGCGAAGGTCCGATGCCGAGTGCTAAAATTTGCCCTTTGCGACGCCCGGTCCGCCGCGCCCCATCGAGGCGCATGCCGAGCACCGGCGATCGGCATGCGTTAACCAACCGAGGAGCAGCGCTCCTCCCGCGTACGACTGCGCGGCTCTTTACGCCGAAAAATTCCATGAAAGAAATTCGCACCCGCATCGCTCCGAGCCCCACGGGCATGATGCATCTCGGTACGGCCCGTACGGCCATCTACTGCTGGGCCGTGGCCCGCCACTTCGGCGGCAAGTTCCTCCTTCGCATCGAAGACACGGACCAGGTCCGCTCGACGAAGGAAGCCGTTCAGGTCATTCTCGACGGCATGAAGTGGCTCAACCTCGACTACGACGAAGGCCCCATCTACCAGATGGACCGTCTCGAACGCTACAAGGAAGTGGTCGATCAGATGCTCGCCGACGGTCGCGCCTACTACTGCTACGCGACGCCCGAAGAGCTCGACGCGATGCGCGAAGACCAGAAGGCCCGCGGTCTGAAGCCGCGCTACGACGGCCGCTGGCGTCCCGAAAACTGCGTCGGCAAGCCCATCCCCGAGGGCGTCCAGCCCGTGATTCGCTTCCGCAATCCGGACGAGGGCGCCGTCACGTGGAACGATGCGGTCTACGGCCCGATCACGGTCGCCAACAGCGAGCTCGACGACCTTATCATCATGCGCAACGGCATCCCCACCTACAACTTCGCCGTCGTCGTCGACGACTGGGACATGAAGGTGAGCCATGTCATTCGCGGTGCCGACCACATCAACAACACGCCCCGTCAGATCAACATCTACAACGCGCTCGGCGCCGAAGTGCCGGTCTTCGCGCACCTGCCGCTCATCTGCGGTCAGGACGGCCAGAAGCTCTCGAAGCGTCACGGCACGGTGTCGGTGCTCGAGTACGAACGTCAGGGCTACCTCCCCGAAGCCATCTTCAACTACCTCGCCCGTCTCGGCTGGGGTCACGGCAACATGGAGAAGTTCTCCCGCGACGAACTCGCCAAGGTGTTCGAACTCGCCGACTGCTCGCGTGCCGCCGCCCGCATCGACTGGAAGAAGCTCGAGTGGCTCAACCAGCAGTACATGAAGGAAGCCGACGACGCGCGCCTCGCCGAACTCGCCGCTCCCCGCATCGAAGCTCGCGGCGGGAAGGTGGAAGGCGGCCCCTGCCTCAAGGCAGTGTGCGGCCTTCTGAAGTCCCGTTCGGCGACCCTTGAAAAGCTCGCCGACGCCGCGCTCTTCTTCTACGTCGAACCGAAGGTCGATCCGGAAGCCGCTCAAGCGGCGCTCGATAACGGCGGTCGCGAAGCCCTGAAGCTCTTCGGCGAAAAGCTCGAAGCGCTTGCCGACATGACCCCCGAAAACGTCTATCACTGCATCCAGGCCGTGATGGAAGAACAGGGTATCTCGATGAAGGTGCTCGCCACGCCGCTTCGCGTCGTCGTTTGCGCCGCGGACCGCACGCCCCAGATCGACGTGACGCTCTGCCTGATCGGGAAAGACAACGTCCTCAACCGCATCAAGGCCGCGCTCGCCTGATCCCGGAAGAGTTCGATCCCTCTCCAAGCCCGCCCGAGTCCGCTCGGGCGGGCTTTTTGTTTCCGCGTTTTTACGCCTTCGGTTCGGCGTTTTTCCGACTTCGGTTCGGAATACCCGACCTTTTGCTTTGGCTCAAAGGTTCGCACGGTCGCCGTGCGCCGCCTGCGAGAGTGCGGGCGTAGAATTTTCTCCTCTGCTTCGTGAACGTCCCTATCGTCTAGAGGCCTAGGACAGCAGCCCCTCACGCTGCGAACATGGGTTCGACTCCCATTGGGGACGCCAATCGACATCGAACAACACCGAACGCCCCGCTCGGCGGCCGCTTGCGGCCCGGCGGGTTTTTTGTTGCCCGAAAAACGGAAAACGCCGAGCGCGCTCTTTTCGCGCGACGAAAAAAGGCTCCCGACGCACGCAGGCATCGAGAGCCGAATGTTTTTCCCTGAACCCGACGGCAAAAGAGACCGAAAACCGATCGGGCCGCACCGCGCTTTCGAGCGGCATGGCGCGCAATCAAGCGGCGAGCGTCGCCGCGAAATTCACGCGCGGGGTGTTCAACTGGCGGCGAAGGCGCGAGCGGGGGCCGGGGCCCGTTTCACGCTTCGGCGCCACGGGTTGCGCCTTGCGCACGACGACGCTGCCGTCGGGCGCCACCGCGAATTCCACGCAGGAATTGCCTTCGCGCAGGCCGAGCAATTCGCGAATGTCCTTGGGGATCGTAACCTGCCCCTTGATCGTCAGACGATGCACCATAGTGTGTCACTCCTCTTTAGCCGACTTCGACACCGTGTCGGGCGCGGCAATCCGGAAACAAATCCGCCCCGGGGCCCGAGGCCCCTCACCAACCGAATTTCCAACCGGGAGGTACGAAAAAACCTCCCGCGTACAACGACAGCGAGAGGTTCACACTGGGTGTACCCGAACAATTGTCGGCTTCCGCGAAACCGACCACATTTGCCCGTAGGAGCGACCACCTTGCCCGGGTAAGGCAGGTTGGCGTGAGGGAGAGGACCCTCAACTCGCAATGTCGTAAGGAAGATTTTCTTACGGGAAACGGATTTTTTCAAGGCAACGGCCCGACGAATCCCCCAAACGCGCTACGCGGGATCGCTTAAGGCATGTCGGAAGGCGCACGCTTCTGCTATGCTTCCTTTTTCCCGATAAACACACAACGGACGATCGATATGGCGGTTCTCGATGAACTTTTGCAACGCGCCCTCGCGGGCGGTTTGACGCGCGAGGAGGCGCTTGCCGCCGCTCGCCTTCCCGCTGCGGACCTGTTCGACACGGCGGCCGAGGTGACGAAACGCTGTGCGAGCCGCACCTTCAACCTCTGCGGCATCGTGAACGCGAAGTCGGGGCGCTGCGGCGAAAACTGCCGCTGGTGCGCCCAATCCCGACACTGGTCGACGAACTGCGCCGTGCACGACTTTCTCCCCGTGGAGACGATTCTCGAGGCTGCGCGCCGCGCGGAGCGGGAGGGCTTGACGCGCTTTTCGCTGGTGACGAGCGGCCGCAAACCCTCGACGCGCGAACTCCGCTCGATCGTCGAGGCGGTGCGCGCCCTGAAGGCGCACACGAACCTCGAAGTGTGCGTTTCGCTCGGGCTCTTGCGCCCCGACGAACTGCGCACGCTCAAAGAAGCCGGGGTCGAGCGCATCCACTGCAACCTCGAAAGCTCCGCGGGGTACTTCCCCTCCGTCTGCACGAGCCACACGACGGAAGACAAGAAAGCCGTGCTGCGCGCCGCGCGCGAGGCGGGGCTTGAGGTCTGCTCGGGCGGGATCATCGGCATGGGCGAAACGCTCGAAGACCGGATCGACCTTGCGATCGAACTGCGCGAGCTCGATATCCCCTCGATTCCCATCAACGTACTCGTTCCGATCGGAGGAACGCCGCTTGAAGGGAGCCGCCCGCTCGAACCTGAAGAAATCCTTCGTACGACGGCGCTCTTTCGCTTGATCCATCCGCAGGCGGCGCTCCGATTTGCGGGCGGGCGCCTGTCGCTTTCGCCCGAAACCGTGCGCGACGCGCTCCGGATCGGGATCAACGCGGCGATTTCGGGCGATATGCTCACGACGGCGGGAGCCACGCCGGCCGAAGACCGCAAGCTCGCGCGCGAAGCGGGCTACGCGCTTGAAGTTGAGGTTGAGGGCAAGGTTGAGGGCGACACGAGCGCCGCGCGCGTCTGAGAACCAACGCCCCCGCCGAACGCAGAATGCAAAACGCCCCGCGGAGCCGTCGTGCTGCGCGGGGCGGTGTTTTGGTTTCGGAGCCGAAATCTCAGCGGTTCTCAGCGGTTCGCGTCCGTCTTCGCGTTCGATCGCGCGAAGCGGAAACCCCCGAGAAGCGCCGCCACGGGGCGCTTCTTCGTTTCACGGCGCTCGAAGTACGCGGGCGTTTCCTCGCGGGGCTTCGAAGCGGCGTGTTCGAGGTAGGGCATGTCGAAAATCGGATCGCGCTGACGCTGCGAAGGCGGCACATACGCGCGGGCGCGTTCGCGGGCGAGACGTTCGTCTTCGGGCGTATCGACGCGGTCTGCGCCGGTCGGGGCGCGACGCTGGGCGTTGCGGCGACGGGGCTGGGGCGTGAGCGGCACGGGAGCAAAGGTCTGCTTCGTGAGCTTTTCGATCGCCTCGATGAGGCGCGCGTCCGCGGGGGTGGCGAGCATCGTCGCCACGCCCTTCGCACCCGCACGACCCGTGCGACCGATGCGGTGCACGTAGTCTTCGGCGCAATAGGGAACGTCGTAATTGATGACGTAGGGAAGCTCTTTGATGTCAAGGCCTCGGGCCGCAACGTCGGTCGCGACGAGCACGTGGATCGCGCCCGTCTTGAAGCCTTCGAGCGCCACCAGGCGTTCTTCCTGCGTCTTGTCGCCGTGGATGGCGTCGGCGTTGATGCCGACACGCTCGAGCGTGCGCGCGAGGCGCCGGCAGGTGATCTTCGCGTTCACGAAGACGATCGCCTGCGTGAGCGGCGTCCCCTCGGGACCGCGCGTCTTGAGAATGTCGATCAGGACGTCCGTCTTGTCGCGTTCCGTCACCGAGAAGACTTCCTGCGTCACGGTTTCGGCCGTCTGGTTCTGACGGGCGACTTCGATCAGCGCGGGATCGGGCTTCAAGAACTGCTTCGCGAGCTTCTTGATTTCGGGCGAGAAGGTCGCCGAGAACATGAGGCTCTGGCGCGAAGCGGGCAGAAGCTGCAGGATGCGGGAGATGTCGGGGAGGAACCCCATGTCGAGCATGCGGTCCGCTTCGTCGAGCACCACCACTTCGACCTGCGAGAGGTTGACGGAGCGCTGCGCGACGTGGTCGAGCAGGCGGCCGGGAGTGGCGGTAAGAACTTCGACGCCGCGGCGCAGCATGTCGGCCTGCGGGCGAATGTCCACGCCGCCGTAGACCACGCCCACGCGAAGCGGCGTGTCTTTGGCGTAGGCTTCGAGGTTGGTCGAGACCTGGTCCGCGAGTTCGCGCGTCGGCGCGAGAATCAGCGCGCGCACCGGGTGACGGGCGGGCGAAGCCGAGGTGTTGGCCTTGGGCAGAATGCGTCCGAGAAGCGGCAGACCGTAACCGGCCGTCTTCCCCGTGCCGGTCTGAGCGGCCCCCATCACGTCGCCGCCCTTCAGAACCACGGGAATCGCCTTTTCCTGAATGGGCGTGGGCGTTTCGTAACCCATGCGGGCGATGGCGGAAAGAATGCGGGGATCGAGACCGAATTGATCGAAGGAAGACATTCTGACTTTGAAATCCGAGGTGGGGCGGCCGATGCCGTAACAGGAGACGACCGCACTGCCGGTCGCGCAGGTGTCGTAAGGGCGCCCCGCGGCGGGACACGCACCGTGCGTGAAGAGGAGCGTGGTGGGCCCGCTGGGACTTGAACCCAGGATCGACGGATTATGAGTCCGTTGCCTTAACCGACTTGGCTACAGGCCCGCCTTTGGAAAGAGGAGCATTGTACCCGAGATCGGCGCGCGCGCGTGCGGCATTGCGCTCGTATTCCTCGATTTTAAGTGCGACCGAGGAAGAAACGCCGTTTCGGGACGGATTTTCGTGCGTTTCCCTTGCGAAAAAGAAGGAAAAGGCCCGAGGCGTTGCGTGCGAAACGAAACGCGTTCGGGCCTTGGGGCCATCCCGAAAGATTCGACCGAATCCTGAGGGAGGCGTCGAAGGAGCCCCGTTTTCGGGGCCCCGTCGGGTTTAGTGGATGTAGTCGCGCAGACGATCGGCGTTTTCCGGCTGACGGAGCTTGCGCACCGCGGCCGCTTCGATCTGGCGCACGCGTTCGCGCGTGAGGCCGAGCGCGCGGCCCACCTCTTCGAGCGTGTGGTCCTGGTTCGTGCCGATGCCGTAGCGCAGACGCAGCACCTGAGCTTCGCGGGGCGTGAGTTCGTCGAGCGAACGCTTCACGCTTTCGATCATGGAGCGGTCCTGGAAGGCAACGCCCGGATCGTCGTGCTCGTCGCCGCGCACGAAGTCGAGCTTCGTCGCGTCTTCGTCGTCGCCGATCGGCGCGTCGATCGACTCGATGCCGCGCATGGCCTGCATGAGGAGTTCGACCTTGGAGAGCGGCAGATCGGCGAGATCGGCGAGTTCCTGTTCGGTCGGCTGACGGCCGTTTTGCTGCAGGAACTTCTGACGGTGACGGCGCAGTTTGTTGTAGGACTCCGTCATGTGCACCGGGATGCGGATCGTGTTGCCGAAATCGGCCACGGCACGCGTCACGGACTGACGGACCCACCAGGTCGCGTAGGTCGAGAACTTGTAGCCGCGGCGGTATTCGAACTTGTCGACCGCCTTCATGAGGCCGATGTTCCCTTCCTGAATGAGGTCGGTGATCGCCATGCCGCGGTTGACGTAACCCTTCGCGATCGAGATGACGAGACGCAGGTTCGCTTCGATCATCTTGGCCTTCGCCTGCATGAGGTTCGTCTGCGCGAGACGGATCGCACGCGCGAGGTCGCGCTGTTCGGAAAGCGACATGCGGCCCGTGCGTTCGAGTTCGGCCAACTTCGCCTGCTCTTCGAGGATCACGGGGAGGTTGCGCTGCAGAGCCTGCGCCCAGACCGTGTCGGCTTCGGCGAGCATCGTGAAGAGCTTCGGATTGGTGACGTTGCCCTTCAGGAGTTCGATCGCATCCTTCTGCGGCATGCGGCAGCGTTCGACGAGCACCTGGCGCATGCGCTTCAAGGCGTCGTTGATCGCACCGACGTGCGCGTTGATGTGGTCGGACACCTGCGTGACGAGCTTCACGGAGAAGCGCACCGGGGCGAGTTCCTTCACCATCGCGTCGAGCGCGGCGCGGTATTCGGCCTCGCGGCTCGCGTCGCCCCAGGTTTCGTTCACGATGTCGAGGAAAAGGCGGCAGCGCTCGAACATTTCGAGCACGCGCTCGCGCATCGCCGTCAGCTGATCGGCCGTCATGGCCGCCGCACCGATGTCGGTCGTGATGTCGTCGGTTTCTTCGACCGTTTCTTCCACGCCTTCGAGCGCGGCCGCGTCCGTGAAGCCGTCGACCACCGTGTCGACCGCCGTGTCTTCGTCCTTCAGGACTTCGCCGAGGCGCAGAATTTCTTCAACGGCCATCGGGAACTGAACGATCGTCGTCACGAGCTTGGCGGTGAACTGTTCGATCGACTTGGCGACTTCGATTTCGCCCTGACGCGTGAGGAGCTTGTGCGAACCCACGCCGCGCAGGTAGGCGCGCAGCGGGTCCTTCGAGAGACCGGCGGACTCTTCGGGCGTGAGCATCACGGCCGCGTCGTCTTCGTCGATGTCTTCGTTCTCACCCATCATCCCGTTGATGAGGATGTCGTCCTCGTCGGGCGCCTGTTCGAAAACCTGAACGCCGAGGCGACCCAACTGTTCGGTCACTTCCTGGAGGTTTTCGGACGTACGGAGCGCACTTTCGGGAAGGTAGTCGTTGACGTCGGCGAGCGTCACCCAGCCGCGGGAGCGGCCGAGACGCACGAGGGCGCCGTAACCGTTGCGCGAAGCCGTACCTTCGTCGACCGCGTTGACCGCACGGCCCGACTGCCACGCATCGACTTCGGCAGACTCCGCCGCATCGGACGTCATTTCGTCGTCAATCAGCTCTTCATCGGCAAAGTCGTCCTGGCGTTTCTTCTTCATGCGCATAAATCAATTCAAAATTGAAGAGCGTCCTCCTCCCTGCCGCTGGCGTCGCTGAGGACGTCCGGTATCCGGGGAGTGAAGACGGCTCGTGTGGGTTAAACCGAAGAACTTCCCTTTCTGCAACGCGCTCCTTCGGGGAGTTCGGAAATTCTCCGGGTGGTGTGTGCTTTCTCTTTCGCTTCGGCGAGCCGCGCGTGTCGGAGGCATCCCCCGTAACCGCGTCCGGGATTCATGCGGGACTGCGGCGCTCGATGAGGCGGCTTCGTGCGGTCGGCCATGGGATAAAACCCTCGGACCGCGGCGAAAAAAGGGCCTCAGGATACACCGATCGGGCGTCTTTTTCAAGCCGAAAAGGGACTTTCCCCCGGGGAAAATCGAAGGAAAACCGCAGGAAAAAGCCCCGGGGCCGCACGGGGCGGCGCTCGGGGCTCTGTGGGACTCAACGGTCGGGGTTCGGAAGGACGATCAGTCCTTGCCGTCCCCTTCGATGAAGCTTCGGAGTTTGTCGGCGCGCGACGGGTGGCGAAGTTTCCGGAGCGCCTTCGTTTCGATCTGGCGGATGCGTTCGCGCGTCACGTCGAATTGCTTCCCGACCTCTTCGAGCGTGTGGTCGGACTGCATTTCGATCCCGAAGCGCATGCGCAGCACCTTCGCTTCGCGCGGCGACAGGCTGTCGAGCACCTGACGCACCGTTTCCGAGAGGCTCGAATTCTGGATCGCTTCCGAGGGCGCGAGCGTCTGCGTGTCTTCGAGGAAGTCGCCCAAATGCGAATCGTCGTCGTCGCCGATCGGCGTTTCCATCGAAATCGGCTCCTTGGCGATCTTCATGATCTTGAGGATCTTGTCTTCGGGCATCTCCATGAGTTCCGCGAGCTTGCGGGAATCGGGTTCGACCCCGGTTTCCTGCAGCACCTGACGGGTGATGCGGTTCATGCGGTTGATCGTTTCGATCATGTGCACGGGGATGCGGATCGTGCGCGCCTGATCGGCAATCGAGCGCGTGATCGCCTGACGGATCCACCAGGTCGCGTAGGTCGAGAACTTGTAGCCGCGGCGGTATTCGAACTTGTCGACCGCCTTCATGAGACCGACGTTCCCTTCCTGGATGAGGTCGAGGAACTGAAGGCCGCGGTTCGTGTACTTCTTCGCAATCGAGATGACAAGACGCAGATTCGCCTCGGTCATTTCGCGCTTCGCGTTGCGGGCCTTGGCTTCGCCCGTGGCCATCTGCTTATAGACGTCGAGCAATTCCGCAATCGACATGTAGGCCGAGGCGCTCAGGTCGCGCAGCTTCACCTGCTCTTCTTCGATCAGGGCGCGGCGGCGCAGAATCGTGTCGCGCTTCGCGGGGAAGTGCGCGGCCACGTCGTCGACCCAGCCGAGGCGCGTGGCGTTCGGCATGAATTCGGCGAGGAACCAGTCGCGGTTGATGCCCGTGCGGCGCACGAGTTCGTCGTAGACCGCGCGTTCGCTCGCGCGCAGGTCGTTCACGGTCGAGCGCAGGCGCTCGCAGAGTCGGTCGGCGGTCTTCGCCGTGAAGCGCAACCCCATCAATTCGTGCTGGATTTCGTCCTTCAACGGTTCGAGTTCCGGCGCGCCCGCACCCTTCGTCGTGAAGATCGCCTTCAGTTCGTCGAACTTCGCGCGCACGCGGTCAAAGACTTCGAGGGACTTGAGCTTCAACTCTTCGAGCTGCCCCACCGTCATGGCGGAAGCGCCCATGTCCGTTTCGTCTTCGGCGTGCCCGACGGGGCTCGTCGTGTCTTCGGGCGTCACGATGCCGTCGACCACGTCGTCGATCGCCATCGAGCCTTCGCGGATCGAGTCGGCGTTCTTGAGGACCTCTTCGATCGTCACCGGGCAGCGGGCGATGGCGAGCACCATGTGCTTCAAGCCGTCTTCGATACGCTTGCTGATTTCGATTTCGCCTTCGCGCGAGAGGAGTTCGACGGAGCCCATTTCGCGCATGTAGATGCGCACGGGGTCGGTCGTGCGACCGAACTCGCTGTCGACCGTCGAGAGCGCGGCTTCGGCTTCCGCTTCCGCGTCTTCGTCGCTCACGGGACCGGCCGAGCCGCCCTGCAAGAGAAGCTGGTCCTCGTCGGGCGCCACCTCGTGCACGGCGATGTTGAGGTTCGAGAGGATGCTGACGATCGTCTCGATCGCATCGTCGTCGATGAGGCTGTTGGGAATGTTGTCGTTGATTTCGCTGTACGTGACGTAGCCGCGCTCTTTGCCCATGCAGATGAGCTTGAAGAGGCGCGAGCGGCGGTCTTCGCGCGAGTCGCCTTCGTCGACGGCGTAGCCGTGCTCGATCGCGTCGCGAATCGCCTTTTCGCGCGCGGCCTTTGAGCGGCGGCGCGGCTTCGCGGCGGGTGCGGCGGGCGAGGCGTCGTCCTCGTCGACCTCTTCAACGTCTTCGACGTCGTCGGCTTCTTCGGGAATCGTCTCGTCGGGCAGGTCGTCCATATCGTCGGCTTCGTCGTCGATCACGTCCGCAAAGTCGACGTCGCCCTCGAACATGTCGAGGTCGTCCTCGTCATCGCCCTCCTTCGCCTTCTTGCGGGAGGAGGTGCGCTTGGGTTTATTCGCTTTCGCCGCGGTCTTCTCCGTCTTCTCGGCGGTCTTGCGCGCGCGGGGCTTGCGCTTGGCGGGCGCCTTCGCGGGAGCGGCTTCTTCCGAGGCTTCCGTCTTTTCCGTCGTTTCGGCGCTTTCCGCCTTTTCGGCCTTTTCGGTCGCTTCAGCCTTTTCCGTCTTTTCCGCGGACGCTTCCGACTTCTTCGCACGGGTGCGACGGGGCTTCTTCGCGGGAGCTTCGGGAGCGGGTTCGACCTTCTCGGTCGCTTGCGCAGGCGCTTCCGTCGCTTCGACGGCCTCAACGGCTTCAACCGCCTCGGCCTTCTCGGCGCTCTTGGCGGTCTTCTTCGTACGCTTCGCCGTACTCGTACTCTTACGCTTCGCGGGCTTTTCAACGGGAGCGGGCGCTTCGGCCTCAACCGCGGTCGATTCGCTCGGTTCGACCTTTTCGGTCTTTTCGGGCGCTTCCGCGGCGACTTCGGCGGCAGCCTTCTTCGCACGCGTACGGCGCGCGGGCTTTTTCACGCTTTCGGGAGCGGGCTCTTGAACAGCGGTCGTCGTGTCGACCGCGGCTTCGATCGCCCCTTCGGGCGCGACCGCTTCGGCGGTCTCGCTCTTGGCAGCCTTGCGGCGGCGCGGCTTCGAGGTCGGCACGCTCACCGCCTCGATGGAAATGGTGAGGCCGCCCGCTCCGATCGTCGTCTTCGCGGACTTTCTCGTCCGCTTGGGCGTCGAAACCTCGGCCTGCGCGACGGACTTTTCTTCAACCTTCTTTTCCGTCGCCTTCTTCGAACCCGCCATACAGCTCTCCCACTAAAGCGTTCCCCGAGGAGAAACGGTCTTCCCCGGAGCCGGCGGCACGACGAACTCGGTCATCGCTCGCGCCGCCCGTCATCCCCTGCGGGACCCGCACCGCGCGTCGAAACGCAAAGCACGGGAGCCCACCGGTAGTTGCAACACCGGCGAAGGCGAAGGGCATGTCGGTCGGCGACCAGGGGAGACCCTGAAACCGGCCGAATTCGGTCGTCTCCGCATTCGGCACGCAAATGGGGATATTTTGAAATTTTGCCACGCATACCGCTTTTCTGCCCCGAGCGCTTCGGTAAAACCCCTATAAGTTTCAAGAGAACCGCGTGACAATTTTGTAAGTTTCTGTAAAGTTTTAGGGCTTGGGAGGTTGCGGCGGCAAATCGATCCCGAAATCGAGGTCGTCGTCGTTCGGCGTTTCCTCGTCGAAGACCCACTCGCCCTCGTCCTCGGAAGGCGGGGGAGCGGCCATGTGGGCGGGCGCCTCGGGAACGGGGTCGTCCGAAAAGTCGTCCGGGATCTCCGGAGCGCTCGCAGGAAGCGCGGCGAGCGACTCGAAGTCCTCGGCCGCGCCCTTCGCGTAGTTGGCGTCGTTCGTATCGAAAGCGGGCGCATCCGTCGCGGGACGGTTCAACGCCGCGCGCTCCCGCTTCGAGCGCTCAAGGAGACGCGCGACTTCGGAGCGGTCCGCGGCTCGATCGGGAATCGAAGCGGACGACGAAGCCGGTGCGTTCGAGGGGCTCCCCGACGCGTTGTTCGGACGGGCGGCATCGGGAGCCGCGTTCGCCTGGATGCTCGATGAGCCCGACGTGCTCGACGTGTTCTCTCCGCCCCCGAAGAGGTGGAGCTGCAGTTCGCGCACCTTCGGGTTGTCGGAAAGCACCCGCTCCTTCGCCGTGCGCGAGCCGCCCGACATGCTCGCGGCAAAACTCGTTTCCTGCCGACGGCGGTAGCGCGCTTCTTCTTCGCGCACGAGTCGGATCGTCTCGTCGACCTCGGTGCGGCGCGCCATCAGGCGGCGCATCTGATCGAAGTCGGGCCGCTCCGAGCGACCGAGATCCATGAGGCGCATTTTGGTGCGCTCAAGTTCCAGGTCGAGGAACGACCGCTTCAATTCGAGGCGCGCCCCTTCTTCCGGGGTCTCGAGAACGAGTTCCTCGGAAAGAAGCGTCTCGTACGCTTCGCGCTCGGGCGACTCGGCCAGGGCCTGCAAAAGCGTCGCCGCACGCACCGCGCGCCCGTCGCTCTCGCTTTCGGCCTGCGCCGCCGCACGCCAGACTTCCAGAATGCGGGCGGCCGCAGGGTGGGTGCTCGAGACGAATTCGTCTTCGATCGCGGTCGAAAATTCCGTAAGCAGATTCGGGTACGCGAGGAAGCACTGCAACATCCGATCGCGCACGTCTTTGACGGGCACGGGCGCTTCCGGGACGAACCGTTCGTAGGGGTTGCGCGCGTAGCCGTAGCGGCCCGGGCGCCTTGCGCCCGCGCGAGCGTCGTACCCGTAGCCGAACCCCGAGCGCGAGCGCACCGGGCGGTACGCATCCCCCGTCTCGTGACGCGGTGCGGGGCTCGACGCAAGTCCGTACTGACGTTCGACGTCCTCGGGCTGCAGGCGCGCCATCGCGGCGATTTCTTTGACGAGCGCAAGTCGCAAAACGGGCGCGGCCTGCATCGAAAGGATCCAGGGCTTCGCTTCGGCGACGAGCTTTGCGCGTTCTTCGGCGTACATGAGCTCCTTCCCTTCGAGAAGGAGCTTTTTCATGAAGGCGCTGAGCGTGAGCGCGTTCTCAAGCTCGCGCTCGTACGCTTCCGGCCCCTTTGCCTTGATGAGGCTGTCGGGGTCGTGCTCGGGAGGGAGCAGCACGAAGCACGCCTGCTGCGTGTCGGTAAGGACCGGCAACGCCGCCTCAAGGGCGCGACGCGCGGCCTTGCGACCCGCCCCGTCCCCGTCGAAGGAGAAGTAGACGCGGTCGGTGAGCTTGAAGAGACGCTTCACGTGCTCGGGCGTAATCGACGTGCCGAGCGCCGCAACGGACTCGGGGAAGCCCGCCTGCGAGAGCTGGATCACGTCCATGTAGCCTTCGCAGACGATGGCGCGACCCTTTTCGTGCACGGCGTCGCGCCCTTCGAAGAGGCCGTAAAGTTCCGACCCCTTGTGGTAGATCGGGGTTTCGGGACTGTTGAGGTACTTGGGCTGCTCGTCGCCCTTCAAGGTGCGCGCGCCGAACCCGATCACCTGCCCCTTGGGGTTTCGGATCGGGAACATGAGGCGGTCGCGGAAGGCGTCGTAGCGGCGACCGTTTTTCTCGTTGACAAGCCCCGCCTCAAGAAGCGCGGGCGCCGAGTACTTCTCCTTGAAGACCTCTTCGAGCGCGTGCCAGCCTTCCGGCGAATAGCCGAGCCCGAAGCGCGCGGCCGTTTCCCCCGAAATCGCGCGCGAGCGCAGGTATTCGACCGCCTTGGGCGTCGCACGCAGTTGCGCCGTGTAGTAGTCGGCCGCCTCCTTCATGAAGTCCGCCAGGGTCTTCGACTTTTCGCGGGCGGCCTGCGCCCGCGGCGACGTGTCCTTCGGAACTTCGAGCCCGTAGTAGCCCGCGAGCTTTTCCACCGCCTCCGGGAAGGAGAGGTGTTCGATCTCCATCACGAAGCCGATCGCGTTGCCGCCCTTGCCGCAGCCGAAGCACTTGTAGAACTGCTTCGTGGGGCTTACCGAGAAGGAGGGCGTCTTTTCCTTGTGGAAAGGACAGCAACACATGTAGTTGCGCCCCGCCTTCTTGAGCGGCACGTACCGACTCACCACGTCGACGATGTCGGCGCGGTCGAGCAGATTCGTAATAAAGCCCTCGGGGATCATGGCGGGTGCGAAACGGACGGAGGTGGAAGGTATGGAAAACCGGGTATTGTAGCGGAGAGGGCCCCGGGGCCCCCTCAATTTTCGCGCAGTCCGAATACAAAAAGCCGTCGGTCGAACCGCTTCGCCGCAAAACTTTTGCGGGAGCGATTCGTACCGACGGCTGCGGGAAGCGGCGGTTCAAAGAGCGGCGGGGGCGGGCTCGTTCGGAGCCCGGCTGAGGGCGCCTGCCGGGCGCCCCCGTCGCGTGTCTTCGGATCAAGCCGCCTGTTCGACGAGTTCCTTTTCGGGGACGACCGCCTTCCAGATAAGGCCCACAACGAAGCCCGTCACCGAGAAGCTGATCCAGCCGAGGCCGTAGGAATGGAGCGGCAGGTAGGTCTTCAGCACTTCTTCGAGACCCGCCATCGGCACGCCCGCGGTTTCAAGACCGTTGACGAGTGCCATCAGGAAGGTAAAGCCCATCGTCCAGGCATAGACGCACTGACGGCCGCCGAAGAACTTGTCGAGGAAGATGAGGCCCATGAGCGCGACGCAGAGCGGATAGATGAACATCAGCACCGGGATCGTCGACACGATGATCGTCTTCAGGCCGAAGAGACCGATCAGGTACGAGACGACCGTAAAGAGCGCGACCCAGGTCGAGTAGGTGAGCTTGCCCGTGAGGCGCAGGAAGAAGGCGGCGCAGCAGGTGAGGAGGCCAACGGCCGTCGTCACGCAGGCGAGGAGCACCATCGCGGCAAGGAGGTAGGCGCCGAACGTGCCGAAGAAGATCTTCGCGCTTTCGGCGAGCACCGGAGCGCCCGTTTCCTGCATGCCGATCGCGGCCACGCTTTCCGCACCGATCTTGGCGATGAAGACATAAACCACGGCGAGGAGACCGCCCGCGAGCACGCCCGCCTTCGTCACCTGTTCCGTCACGGCCTTCGCATCGTGCACGCCGTTTTCACGCACGCAGTTGACAACGAGGGTCGAGAAAACGAGAGCGGCAATGGCGTCGAGGGTGTTGTAACCGTCGAGCACGCCCTGAACGGCGGCGGCAAAGGGAGCCGTGTAGGCGCCCGTGGCGGCCTGGAAGTCGCCCATCGGCGCGACGAACGACATCACGATCATCGCAAGAATCGTCACGAGGAGCGCGGGCGTCAGGAACTTGCCGATGCGGTCGACGAGCTTCGAGGGCGAAGCGGCGAGCCACCCCGAGAAGCCGAGGAAGACCGCAAGAAAGATCGGGAGCGCCATCGCGGAGGGTTCCGCACCGAGGAAGGGACGCAGAGCGATTTCAAAGGACACCGTGCCCGTACGGGGGATGGCGAAGCAGGGACCGATCGCCATGTAGCTCAACACCGTGTAGAAGAGCCCGTACCAGGGGTGAACGCGGCTCGCGACCTGACGCAGGTCGTGGCAGCCCGAGTACGCCACCGCAATAATGCCGAGCAACGGCAGACCGACACCGGTCACGCAGAAACCGAGAACGGCCCACCAGACGTTTTCACCGGCGGCCTGACCCATGGCCGCGGGGAAAATCAGGTTGCCGGCCCCGAAAAAGAGAGCGAAGAGCATCGAACCGATGGCGATGAATCGTGTGCGGTTGGCAGTATCCGACATGAGAGAGGTTCCTGAAGTTGTTGTCGTGAGGAACGGGGGAATTCCTTGAGGCGGCCGTCCGAAGCGAGGGGGCGAAACACATCCTTCGGGATGCGTCGGGCCTTTGCAATGCGGAGACCGATGTAACCATTGTGCTTTGCATTAGCGTTGGAGATGTAAGCAGTTTTCCTAAGAAAACACAGCCTTGCATCATCAGATTCCAAGGTAATGCGTTTTTGCATTCTTGCAGTATCGCAGATTTTGCAAGAAAAATCCTTCGACAAAGTCCTTATTTTCGACTACTCAAGAGCCCGTAGACGACGGGAGTTCGAGCCCTCCGGGCGCAAAAAAGCCGCCCGGAAGCCCGAGCGGCTCGTTTGCAATTTCGCGCCTTTTGCAGGAGCCCCATTTTTGCAAAACGGCGCTTTTCGCAGGGCGCGCACGTCGTACGGCTCGAACGGCTCATACGACTCGTGCGGTTCGTTCCTCCCCCGTACGCGCCGCGCGCACCGACCCGACAGAGCGAGCGCACGAACGCCGCAAGAGGCACGCGCGACGAGGCACGAGGAAGCACGAAGAGGCGAGGAGGCAACGTGACGGGGCCCGACGAATTTTCGGGACCCCGAAAAAGTTTTCGCCCGAAGATTTCTCTTCGGGCGAAACCAGGAAGACATGAGGTCGAGGCACTCGGTCGAGTGCCGAACAGTCCGGTCTTCGGCTCTCGGGGCTCAGGCCGTAAGGCGCGCCTTGATGAGAGCGGAAACTTTGCCGAGGTCCGCGCGGCCGTTCACACGGGGCTTCACCAGGGCCATGACTTTGCCCATGGCGGCCATGCCGGTAAGGCCGACCGCGGCCGTCGCTTCATCGATGATCGCGGCGATTTCGTCGTCCGTGAGCGCCTGAGGCAGATAAGCCTGAAGCACATCGATTTCGGCCTGCTCGTTCTGAGCCAGGTCGTCGCGACCGCCGGCGCGGTACTGTTCGACCGAGTCGCGGCGCTGTTTGACCATCTTGGCGATTACGGCCAGGACGTCGTCGTCCGTCGATTCGATCTGTTCGTCGATCTCACGCTGCTTGATTGCGGCAAGGAGCAAACGAATCGTGCTCAGACGCGCAGCATCATGCGATCGCATGGCGGCCTTCATATCTTCGCGGATTCTGTCCTTAATCATCACCATCCTTCGTGAGGAAATTCCCGTCGACGCGGGAGGATTCGTTCTGCGTACGACCGACTCCGAAGAGTCCCGCACGCGGTCGGGTTGTCCCCGCTGAAGGGGGACCGTGCACCCGGCGTCGCACTCAAAGAGCGCAGCGCCCGAAGCGTTCTACAAGAATTAGTAGAGCTTCTTGGGGAGCATCATGCTGCGAAGGCGCTTGTAGTGGCGCTTGATCGCGGCAGCCTTCTTGCGCTTACGTTCGGCGGTGGGCTTTTCGTAGAATTCGCGGGCACGGAGTTCCGTGAGGAGGCCGGACTTTTCGATGGTGCGCTTGAAGCGACGAAGAGCAACTTCAAACGGTTCGTTTTCTTTAACGCGGATAGTAGGCATCAGACACCTAGTTGTGATGACCCGGAAATGACTGGTGAACCGTCTCATCTGGTTCCGGGGCAAGATGGGACGGAGAACGAAGGGCGCATTTTGGCATATTTTTCCTGTGGCTACAACGCGCGGAGCCGATTTTTTTCGTCCTTCGGCGCGAAAGCCGCACGAGGTTTTCCCGAATTCCCCCCTCCGAGCCGAAAACACCGCCGTGGAAAAAACCTTCGGGAAAGCGCCGTCCCGAAGTCCGAACCAGTAAAATTTCCGCACTATGCTCGTACTTGGTATCGAATCCTCCTGCGACGAGACGGGAGCTGCACTCATTTCCGACAGAGACGGTCTTCTCGCCGACGCTCTGCACACCCAGATCGACATGCACCGCGCCTACGGCGGCGTGGTGCCCGAGCTCGCGAGCCGCGACCACATCCGTCGCGCCGTGGCGCTCGTCGACGACGTACTTAATAAGGCGGGGAAGACCCGCGCCGACATCGACGCCGTAGCCGTGACCGAAGGGCCGGGGCTCGCCGGCGCTTTGCTCGTCGGCAACGCCGTCGCGCACGCGATCGGCTGGGCGCTTGAAATTCCCGTTCTCGGCGTGCACCACCTCGAAGGGCACCTCCTTGCCGCGCGCCTTTCGGACCCCGCACCCGAATTCCCCTTCCTCGCCGTGCTCGTTTCGGGCGGGCACACGCAGATTCTGAAGGTGGAGCGCTTCGGGCACTACGAACTCCTCGGCGAAACGCTCGACGACGCCGCGGGCGAAGCCTTCGACAAGACGGCGCAGCTTCTCGGGCTTCCCTACCCCGGCGGCCCCGCCGTGTCGGCGCTTGCCGAAAAAGGCACTTCGGGCGCCATTGAGCTTGCGCGCCCCATGATTCACGCTCCGAACCTCAACATGAGCTTCTCGGGCCTCAAAACGTCGGTCCTCACCGCCGTCCATGCGGCCGAAGACACCTCGGACGAAACCTGGCGCGCGAACCTCGCGCGCGGCTTCGTCGACGCGGTGGTCGACGTGCTTGCCGCAAAGCTCGTTCGCGCGATGCGTCAGACGAAACTCAAGCGCGTCGTCGTCGCGGGGGGCGTTTCCGCCAACAAGCAGCTCCGCGCGCGTCTTACCGACGAAGTGCGCCGCCGCAAGGGGGAAATCTTCTATCCGCCCATGCGCCTTTGCACCGACAACGGCGCGATGATCGCCGCCGCGGGTCTCGCGCGCTACGAAGCGATGACGCCCGAAGAGCGCGAGGCGCTCCGTCGTCAGACGGGCTTCAAGGTGCGCCCCCGCTGGCCGCTTGAAACGCTCTGATCGAGGGCTCGCCCGCAACTCCACAAAACGCCCGAAGGTTCGCCCTCGGGCGTTTTTCCTTTTGAAATTCCGCAAAAACAAAGTCCCGCTCTCGGGCAACGAGATGCGGGACTTTGTCATTCCGTCGGGTCGATGCGGAATCAACCCCCGGAAAAAGCAAAACGCCCGGCTGACATATTCTGCCGAGCGTTTTCGCCGGAAACATTTCGGAAACTCAGATTACTTGAGCTTCGTTTCCTTGTAGACCACGTGCTTACGAGCCACCGGGTCGAACTTCGAGATTTCCATCTTGCCGGTGGAAGTCTTCTTGTTCTTCGTGGTGGTGTAGAAGTGGCCGGTACCAGCCGTCGATTCGAGCTTGATCTTTTCGCGAGCGCCTTTCGCCATGGTGAAACTCCTTTACTTAGATTTCGCCGCGGGCGCGAAGATCCGCGAGAACAGCGTCGATACCAATCTTATCGACCGTACGAAGGCCGGCCGTCGTCAAACGCAGACGGACCCAACGGTTTTCGCTTTCAACCCAGAAACGGCGGTACTGCAGATTGGGCATGAAGCGGCGCTTGGTCTTGTTGTTCGCGTGCGAGACGTGATGGCCGACCATCGGCGCCTTACCGGTGACTTGACACACTCGTGCCATCTCTAACTCCAGTTCTTAAAAAAATTCATCTCGCAGAGCCCCGACGGGCCACGCGAGCGCAGAAAGAATGAGATTATACGTCAAGGTTACAAAGTGTCGCCACCAAGGTCTCGGTTTTTCAACCGACACCAAAGCCTGGCCCCCCATAGTGTCAGAACAGGGCGCCCGGAGACACGGAAAAATTTGACGTGGGGCGCATTGTACCCGTTTTGTCGGGGTCGTGTGCGCAAAACCCCGAATTTCTTTATTCTTGAGAAGAATTTTCAGGACGAGCGGCCCCGCCGCTTCCCTCCAACGACTTCTACCAGGCCCCACCATGCAGGTTCTTCTCGCCCAGCCCCGCGGCTTTTGCGCGGGCGTCACCCGTGCGATCGCCATCGTCGAACGCGCGTTGCACATCTACGGCGCTCCGATCTACGTGCGTCACGAAATCGTTCACAACCGCACGGTCGTCGAAAATCTCCGCGCCCGCGGAGCCGTCTTCGTCGACGACCTCGCGGACGTGCCCGTAGGCGCCACGGTCGTCTTCTCCGCCCACGGCGTTCCGCTTTCCGTCGTGCGCGAAGCCGAAGAGCGCGGGTTGCGCGTGTTCGACGCGACCTGCCCGCTCGTTACCAAGGTGCACAAGGAAGTCGGCCGCATGCGCGCCGAAGGGAAGACCATTCTCATGATCGGTCACGCCGGTCACCCCGAGGTCGAAGGGACGATGGGGCAGGTAAAGGACGGGATCGTGCTCGTCGAGCGCTCCGACGACGTCGCGCGCCTTCCCTACGGGCCTGAAGATCCTCTTGCGTACGTCACGCAAACGACGATCAGCGCCGACGACAGCGAAGAAGTGATTCGCGCCCTCAAGACGCGCTTCCCCGACATTCACGAACCGAAGCGTCAGGACATCTGCTACGCGACGCAGAACCGCCAGGAAGCGGTGAAGCACCTCGCGCAGGCGGGCGTGGACCTCGTGCTCGTGATCGGGTCCGCGACGAGCTCGAACTCGAACCGTCTTCGCGAAGTCGCCGAACGTCAGGGGACGCGCGCCTACCTCGTCGACACGGCCGAGCACGTCGACCCGACCTGGTTCGAAGGGGTCGAGCGCGTGGGCGTCACGGCGGGCGCCTCCGCCCCGGA
>UMGW01077370.1_pt1 | contig 20371 bp, 8 predicted proteins | sample 1965371 | NCBI WGS metagenome assembly UMGW01 (sample SAMEA4836082, study PRJEB28245) | human gut metagenome | biome: gut microbiome; material: fecal sample | place: Denmark | collected 2008
TCACCAACATGGCGGGCCAGCAGGTCACCGCCGAGGCCCAGCAGATCGCTTCCGGCAGCCTGTATACGGCGCACATCACCGCCCAGTCGAACGCGTCCGAGCATTTCTGGCTGTACGACACGATCGACGTGACCAGCCAGAAGGTCCTGATCGGCGGCACCGACAAGGACGACTATTCGAAGATCACCGTGACCGACCAAGACGGCAACACCGTCAAGGCCGACATCACGGTGGACGATTCCCATGCGGGCAAACGCGTCGTCAAGGCGCACGTGCTGAACCCGGTCTCCGGACAATACACGTTGAACGTGCCCCAGTCCGCGACCCCGACCGGCACGGACTACACCATCCCGGACGACAGCCAGGCCTGCTGGACCGGCGACGAATACGGCAATGCGGATAAGAGCCACTGCCAGACCGGCAACAGCGAACAGGTCGGCAAGGTCACTCCGAAGCCCGACAAGGTGTGGGTGTTGGACTCCAACGGCGCCCTGACGGCCGAGGATCCGCAGCATACGAACGACAAGGGCAGCGACAACCGCACGTTCGTGACCGGCGACGCGATCGGCGCCGTGGTCAACGGCCGTATCCCCGCGCACCTGCTCAACCCGTTCACCTCCTACGCGATCACCGATGACTGGACCGCTTCGGCCCAGTGGATCGACTGGAACCACAAGGACCAGGTCAAGGTGTATGTGGATGGTGCGGACGTGACCGACCAGTTCGACATCACGGTCGACACCGCGAAGCACACGACCACCGCGACCGCGAAGCAGTCGTTCCTCACGAAGACCGCGTTCGGCACCAAGGACCGCAAGGTCAAACTGTACATCGGCGGATACGTGAAGCAGACGCCGAACGCGCAGGCCGCGGCCGACCAGAGGAAGCTGACCAACAAGGCCACCGAAACCTGGAACAACGAATCCCAGCCGACCAACGAGCCGCCAGTCTACGTGCGCAACCCGAAGCCCGACAAGGTGTGGAGCGCCGACCAAGGCCAGGCCGCCACGGCCGAGGACACGGCGTGGAGCAACAAGGTCAACGCGGACACGCACACGTTCGTCCAGCAGGACGATTTCGGCGTGACCGTCAACGGCCTCCTGCCGAAGAACCTCGCCAAGAAGATGAGCTCCTACGAATTGGGCGATGATTTCTCCAAGAGCGCCAGGAACATCGACCTGGATTCCGCGTCGGTGACCGTCACCATCGACGGCAAGGACGCGAACAGCCTGTTCGACGTGCACAAGCAGGATGGCAGGGTGTGGATCACCGCGAAACAGCCGCTGCTCGACACGACCTACAACCAGGCCGCCGACCGCAAGGTCCGCATGACCATCAAGGGCGCGTTCACCAAGGGCGTGCTCAAGGCCGGCCAGAAGGTCCAGCTCACCAACGGCGATTGGGAGAAATGGAACCAGCAGACCGTGCCCGGCAACGAGCCGCCCGTCAAGGAGTGGAGCCCGAACCCGGACAAGAGCTGGATCAAGCTCGGCGATGACGGCACCTGGCAGGCCGTGGTCGATCCGGACGAGACGAACAAGACCGGAGCGGACACCCAGAAGTTCCTCGACGGCGACCAGGTCGCGTCCGTGGTCAACGGCGTCATCGCGTCCGATCTCGTCAAGGTCACCGACATCAAGCTGACCGACGACTACGCCAAGGCCGACTACATCTGGGATCTCACGTCCGACAAGTCGAAGATCCGCGTGTACGAGGCCGACGCCACGACCGACGCGGCATCCTCCGTCGCGAACATCGCGAACAAGGGCCGTGACGTGACCGACCAGTTCGACATCACCGTCCAGGGCACCAAGGTCACCGCGACCGCGAAGCCGGAATACCGTGCCGCGCAGGCCGGATTGAAGAATCCGAAGCAGATCAGCCTGCTCCTGCCCGGCGTGGTGAACTTCGCCAACGGCAAGGGCGCGGCCCAGGTCCGCAAGGACTTCAGGAAGGCCGCGGGCGACGAGCTCACGTTCTGCGAGAACCCCGACGGCTCCAAGCTGACCAACTCGGGTTCCGAGAAGGTCAACAACGAGTCCCAGCCGACCAACGAACCGCACATCTGCGGCTACGTCCCACCGGTCAAGAAGAAGGTCATCGCCGAAGGCAGCCAGGGCGGCGCGAACAACGACGCCGACGACAAGGTCGTGTATCCGGGCCAGAAGGTCGAATACCGTCTCACCACGCAGCCGAAACTGCCCGCCGACCTCGGATACCGGATCGTGTCCATCCAGGACACCGACGTGTACGACCAGTACCTCGAACCCGACCCGCAGACCCTTGAGGTCACCGACCTCGCCACCGGCGGACAGCTGACCACCAGCGACCCGCAGATGGGCGTCGAAGGCGACTACACGGTCGCATGGGACACCGCGGCGCACAAGTTCACCATCACGTACTCGAACAAGTACGTGGCCGAACATTGGAAGGCCGGCACGAACCCGCAGGTGCAGGTCCGTTTCGAAGGCACCGTCGCGAAGAACGCTCCCGTCGACCGCAAAGTGGCCAACCAGTGGGCGCTCACGCTGAACAACATGATCACCCCGTCGAACATCGTCGACAACCTGCCGCCGGTCCACAACCCCTCCAAGAAGGACAACCAGTCCAAGGAGCAGGGCGATCCGACCGTCAGCATCGACGGGAAGACCATGCTGCTGGGCGATACCGGCAACTATCTGGTCACCCTCGACCTGAAGCAGACCGACAACGCGTACCGCGTGTGGAAGGCCGGCATCACCGACGATTTCGATGACGAGTACGTCGCCATCGACGAATCCAAGATCGAGGTGCTCGACCAGTCCGGCAAGGACGTGACCGGAAAGTTCAACATCCAGGTCAAGGACGGCGTCGCATACGTGTACGCGAAGACCGTGGACACGTGGATCCCGAAGAAGGGCGTCACCGTCAAGGGCGACCCCCAGCCGAAGGACCTCGCCAAGTATTCGACCAACGGCAAGCATGATCCGCTCAACGATCCGGCCATCGACCAGAACCTCCTCGGCCAGACCTACCAGGTCGTCATGCCGTACAAGGTCGTCAAGGTCAAGGATGGGTACACGGTCAGGAACAAGGCCATCCAGGTCACCAACGACACGACCGTGGAGACCAACGAGGTGTCCAACCCGCTCAAGCCCGTCAACCCGGCCAAGGACGTGACCGTCAAGGTCGGCGGCGAAAGCATCGACGGCAGAAGCGTGTACAAGGACCGCACCTTCCTCTACCAGCTCGACAGCTCCGTCATCCCGGCCGACCGCGCCTACCCGCAGGTCAGCCAGTGGAGGATCGTGGATCCGCTGAACACCGAGTTCGACCAGTACACGGGCCAGTGGGCCGTGTACGCGACCCGCGACCTGTACAGGGACGGCAAGGTGCTCGCCGCCAAGGGCGACAAGCTCGCCGGCAACGGCTTCGACAGCTCGAAGCTCGGCGGCGAACTGTTCACCGCCACGGCCGACGCCAACGGCCAGGTCACCGTCGAGGCGACCGAAGCGTACCGTGCCCTCGTGTCCGCGGACAACGCGCATGAGAACGGCTGGCGCGCGTACATCCAGTGCAAGCGCCTGAAGGTGTCCGAACGCGTCGAGAACCAGTTCACCGAACAGTTCAACGACAAGGAGTTCCAGTCCAACATCGTATGGACCCGCACCCCGGACATGACCCCGTCGATCCACATCGAGAAGTACGACGTGGCCTCCGGCGAACAGGCCGGCGACCGCGACGACGTGAAGGACGCGTTGAAGATGGCCGGAGACAGCCAGCAGATCGCGTTCAAGATCACCAACACGTCCAAGACGGACTCCTCGACCGGTGAGGGCGCCTGGTATCTCGCCAAGGACCTCAAGATGGTCGACAGGACCATCGCCGGCGAAGGCGACGTCACGGACCTGAAGTATCCGGACGATTGGGACACCCTCGTGCTCAAGCCCGGCGAGTCCACCATCATCACCGGCACGTTGAAGGGCGTCGGGCAGGGCGGCAAGCACACCGACCGTGTGAAGGTCACCGGCACGCCGCTCGTCGAATGCCCCGTCACCGACCAGTTCGGCGGCCAGCAGCCCACCGACGGCAACCAGACCGGCGACGAGAAGTCCGACGCCGACACGAAGGTCGACGGCGACGCGTCCGACACGACAGGCCTCAAGCAGGTCAAGGTCGGCGACAAGACCCTATGCGAGGACACCACCGTGGACTCGAACACCGACGACTGGAGCGGCTACCGCGAGGATCTCGCCAAGACCGGCATGGCCATCGGCGGCGTCCTGCTGTCCCTCATCGCCTTCGGCGGTGTCGGCGTGACCCTCTTGGGCGCACGTCGCAGGACCTCGACCGTCAAGCACGGCGTGCATGCCGCCAAATGATCCGATGACCGTTCGGATCCGCCATACGGCATGAGTGACGCCACGGGCGGGATGTTGGAGGATTCTCCAACATCCCGCCCTTTTCCTTTCCCGGACCGTGGATGCCGTACAAGGCCGGCGTGGCTCGTCCGAAAGAACGGCCCACGCCCCCATCCATCTTATTGGGGTGCCACCCGTTCGAATATCTGCGCTCATACGGCCATGTGCACGTGGGAATGGTTGAGAGGTCCGGCAACCGGCCGGCGATCCGAAAGCGGACGCCGACGATATCGGACTTCCACGGCAGCGTGAGCCGTCCGTGCAGAAAACAGAAGAATCCCTATCAAAGGAGACATCCAGTATGGATATGAAGAAGATCTCAGCCGCGTGCGCGACCGCCGCCGCGTTGGCCGCGTTGTTCGTCCCGGGCTCGGCGTTCGCCGCGGACGGCACGCTCGCTTTGAACGCGGGCGACGGCAGCACCCTCGCCGGACACAGCTTCACCGTGTACAAGGTCGCTGGATACAACGACGTCGTCAAGGACGGCGCGAACGTGAAGAGCGTGAGCGCCTCATCCCCGGACGCCACGACCGACGCGTGGGTCAAGGCCGCGTTGAACAAGAACGGCGTGACCTACAACACGTCCGAAGGCCGTAACGCCGCCGAACAGCTCCTGCGGTTGAAGACCGATTCGGACACGCTGCGCAAGGTCGCCGGCACCCTGCAGTCCACCGCCGCGTCCAGCAAGGTGGCGGCCGTGAAGACCGACCAGACCTCCGTCACGGGCAGTCTGAACCTGACCCTGCCGGAGGGCTATTATCTCGTCGTCGACGCCCAGGGAATCCCGATCCTCGTGTCCACCACGATCGGCGGCAGCGTCAGGATGAGCAACGGCCAGACCCTCGGTTCCACCCAGATCAAGACCAACGTCACCAAGATCGACAAGAAGATCAAGAGCGTGGACGGCACGTGGAAGGATTCCGCGGCCGCGACCAACGGCGAGACCCGTGACTTCAAGGCCACGTTCACCGTGCCGAACAAGCTGGCCGTGGACACCATCACCCTCGAGGACCACATGACCGGCATCGTCTACGTGGACGGCTCCTTCCACGCGACCACGTCGTCCGGCACGGACGTGACCAACCAGTTCGGCACCATCGGCAAGGACAAGGTCGGCAATTCCGACGGCACCGGCTTCAAGGTCACCAGCCTGCAGAGCTTCGTGGACACCTACCAGGGCAAGCAGGTGACCGTGACCTACCAGGGCAAGGTCGTCAACGCGTCCAAGGCCAACCAGGGCCTCAACCAGATCCTGATCACCTCGAACTGGCTGCCCAACGTGGTCCCGCCGGACGTGCCGACCCCGGGGCCGGGCACCGATGAGACCCCGGTCCCGACCTACGACGTGAATCTGAAGAAGATCAGCGCGGCCGACGGCAACAAGGTCATCCAGGGAGCCAAGTTCAAGCTCCACAACGACAGCCTGAACCAGTGGTATGTGTGGAACACGGGTTCGAACCAGTGGACGTTCACCACGGATGAGTCCAAAGCCACCGAATTCTCCACGAACGCGTCCGGCGTGATCAACTTCACCCGTCTGGGCGCCGGCACGTACACCGTGAAGGAGACCCAGGTGCCGACCGGCTACTTCAGCTTCGTCAAGCCGAGCTTCACCCTCAAGATCACCGATGACGGCCACGTGACCATCACCGGCAAGGACCAGCCGGGACTGACCGGCACGGTCAACAACGCGGACGGCAAGACCACCACCCCGACCGCCGTGGTGAAGAACATCGACAACATCACCCAGCTGCCGCAGACCGGCGCGACCACCATGGCCGTCATGCTGGTCGGCGCGTTCGCGATCATCCTTGTGGCCACCGCGTCCGGCTTCGCCGCCTACCGAGTCCGCCACGAGAACCTGGGCGACGGTCCGGCCATCGCCTGATTTTTCCGAATCGTCCCCGGCCTCGAAAGCGAAGGTCCGGGGATCCAGGAGCCGGGATCGTGCGGCCTTTTCTCCTGTCAGCCGCACGATCCCGGCCCTCTTCCAAAAAATACGGAACTCACATATGAATCACAAAGGATGAGGGAAATGGGATTCCTTACAAGACTTCTCGCCGGTCTCACGGCGGCCGCGGCGTTGGGAGCCGGCCTGACCGGCACGGCAAACGCGGTCGACGTGACCGGCGCGACCGGAACCACGAAAAGCGTCGTGAAGCTCACGGCCGATGACACGAACAACCTGCCGGACCATATCGTCAACGGCAGCTTCGACTATCCATCCGTGCCGTCATGGACGGGACTGGCGGGGTCGGGTTCGAACAAAAACAACAAGGGCAAGCGGTTCGCCACCATCAATCCCGGTACCGGCAAATACGGTTCGGGATGCGCCATGTCCACCACAGGCAGGGCCATTCCCAATTGGAACAGGTCGAGTTTCGCATGGAATTCCACCCAGGGAGACGCGCATTATCCCGGCATGAGCTGCGAGGCCGGCAATGTGGAACTCAATTACGATTCCGTCCACCACAACCAGTTCGCCGAACTGACCGCCGACCAGCAGGGCACCGCGATCTACCAGGACGTGAAGGTCACGCCGGGCACCATGATGACATGGAGCCTGAAGCATTCCAGCGCGACCAGCGCCTACGTGGACAAGATGCAGGTCATGATCGGCGAACCATACAAGGAGACCGCGCAGGAGGCCACCCGCATCGCGTCCGAGAACGGCAACAAGGTCGGCGAGAAGATGACCACCATCTCAACCCCGACCACGTCCGACCGCGCGGACAACAAGAAGTGGGATACGTACTCCGGCACGTATCTCGTGCCCGACGGGGTCACCACGGTACGTTTCACCTTCAAATCCGTCGCGTCCGCGGAATGGTATTCCGGCAATGATCTGGACGACATCGAATTCTCCCGTTCCTACAAGTTGACCTATGACAAGAACTCGGCCGATGCGTCCGGTCAGGTTCCGTCGAACCAGCGTGGCAAGGAGAACACCGTCCAGCCCGCCAAATCCAAGACGACCGGCACGGTGAAGACCGTCGTGGATACCTCTGACGGATTGCCGACCGAATTGGTCAACGGCGATTTCGAATATCCGGGAGCTGATGTCTTAAGCCAGAACCTTCGTGACAAGAAGAGGAACTGGTGGGGTGTCAGCCGCAAGGACAAGATGGTCTACGAGTCCGATAATCCCACCAAATGGGTCTCCCTCCCGTCGACCTTCGATTCGGATAGATTCGCATGGGATTCCAGCGAGGCCGGAAAAACGTCTGGCGTCCAGGAGGGGTCCTCGCAATGGCATACGAACGAGGTCGAACTTCAAAGGGATTCACGTACGGGCAACATGTACGCCGAGCTCTCTCCATATCAGGCACAGAGCAGCATCCGCCAATACATCCGCACCACGCCCGGTGCCCTGTACAAGGTGCGGTTGAAGCATGCCAGTTTGAGCAGCGAGTATTTGGACAAGATGCAGGTTCTAATCGGGGCGGATGGAAACGAGCAGCCGGTGAGGATGACCCGTGTCGAGTCCCAGAACGGGCTTGACGCCATCGGGGAGTCCACGGCATCCACGACCATTTCGACCCACGCATCGAACAAGGCCGAGATCTCATGGGGTTCCGGGCTTGGATATCATTCGTCACGGAACCATGACGGACAGTGGGCGACTTATGAGGGAGTCTATGTAGCCACTTCCGATGTGACGGTGTTCACGTTCAAGAGCGTTGACTCGCCGTCCTTCAACACCGGAAATCTGTTGGACGACGTGGTTTTCACCAAGGCATACAAGCTCACCTATGACAAGAACTCGGCCGATGCGTCCGGTCAGGTTCCGTCGAACCAGCGTGGCAAGGAGAACACCACCCAGCCCGCTAAGACCAAGACCAGCGGAACCGTCAAGACCGTCGCGGATACCAACGCCAGCCTGCCGGACCATCTGGTGAATGGCGACTTCAGCGTGAACTACCACGACCAGTGGAAGGACAGCTTCGGCGGCTGGACCAGCATCGACCCGAACGCGGGCAAGACCCTGCACGCCACCAGCCTTCCCAATGGCTCCAGCTGGAAGTGGACTGCCATCAACGGGTGGGACAAGTCCAAGTTCGGCTGGACCAGCACCCAGAAGGCCGGAAGCAACGTCCAGCAGAAGGCCAACGCGGTCGAACTCCAGTACGACGACTCCACCGCCGACAACGTGTACGCGGAGCTCTGCGCCTACGAGGCCGGCACCGCGATCTACCAGGACATCAGGACCGTGCCCGGCACCCTGTACAAGGTGAGGTTGAAGCACGCCAGCCTGAATCAGAGCTACCTGGACAAGATGCAGGTGATGATCGGCGCGCCGGGACACGAGCAGCCGGTCGAGATGACCCGCACCAGCGTCAACGGGCACGGCGACAAACTCAACGAGAAGTCCACGACCATCGCCACCAAGGTCACCAACGGCAACAACCGCCACCACGCCGAGCAGTGGGAGATCTACGAGGGCACCTACCTGATCCCCGACGGGCAGACCACGACCCGGTTCACGTTCAGGAGCGTCGACTCCAAGCAGCTCGACTACGGCAACGTGCTCGACGGCATCGTGTTTGACAAGGCATACCGCCTCTCCTACGACAAGAACTCCACCGCCGCGGCCGGCGAGGTTCCGTCGAACCAGCGTGGCAGGGAGAACACCACCCAGCCCGCCAAGGACAAGACCTCCGGCAGCGTGAAGCTCGTGGCGGATGATGATGTGGCGGAATACGCCGCCAACGGCCTGCCGAAGCAGCTCGTCAACAGCGACTTCGACCATGATTGGCGGAATATCGTCAGCCAGTCCAAGATGAGCGCGAAATACAATTTCGCCAACATCGACCCGGCGCACGGCGACGTGGAGATCAGCGGCACGTTGAACGGCAAGGGCGAGGCGTCCAAGCAGTGGGTGCACCTCAACGGGTTCGACGCGAGCAGGTTCGGCTGGAAGTCCAACCAGACCGACACCAGGGTCGACGGGCGCGGCGGCATCGTCGAGATCCAACGGTCCCGTGCGAACGACAACATGTACGCGGAGATCACCGCCTCGCAGGCCAACACGTACCTGTATCAGGACATCGACACCGCGCATGATTATCCGACCGTGTACACGGTGAAGCTCCGGTACGCGCACCGGAACGGCACCATCAACTCCAATGAGAAGATCCAGATCCTCGTCGGAGCGCCCGGCCACGAGCAGCCGGTGGAGATGACCCGCATCGCGTCCGACCGGGGCAACAGGCTGGGTGAGAAGTCCACCACGGTGAACGCTCCGAACACGGATGGCTGGCTCGGCTCGTGGGACACGTTCCAGGGTTCGGTCGTGGTTCCCGCCGGTCGGAACGTCAGCAGGTTCACGTTCAAGGCGTTGGGTTCCATCGACGGCATCTCCGGCAATCTGATCGACGACGTGCAGTTCAAGCTCGCCTACAAGCTCTCCTATGACAAGAACGCGGCCGACGCGGCCGGCTCCGTCCCGTCGGATACGACCGCGAACACCGTCAAGCAGGCCAAGACCAGGACGACCGGAAGCGTGAGGACCGTGGCGGACAGGACCGCTTCCGGTCTGACGGTGCATGACTTGAAGAAGGGCGACATCGCTCCGGCCCAGTACGGCGATTTCAAGTTCTCCACAACCGATGGTGTCACCGCGGACCAGATCACCGACGTGAACGGCTTCACCGACCTTGACGGCGGCACCAGCGGATACAACGAGGGCGTCGAACTCGTCAACGGCTTCGATGGCGCGTACGTGCGCTCCGACGCACATCTCGCCCGGTTCGGCACAAACGGCTGGGCCGGCACCACGGATGAGAACGAGAACTCGTCCAAGACGGATGGCAAGGTGTCCGACCTCGTGCAGCGCACCACCACGCATGAGGACGGCAGCGTGACCGTCAAGACCATCGACACGAGCACGGACGTGGTGTCCGGCTGCCAGGTCTACTATCCGGCCGGCCAGCGCATCACCCTGGCGACCATGGCGAAGGACGACGACTGCTGGGATTCCAGCATGCTGACCCGTCCGGGCCACACCCAGCTGGGCTGGAACCAGGATCGGAACGCCACGGCCGCACAGCCCGAGGTCACGATGGTCGAGGGCGGCATGACCGTGTACGCGGTATGGGTCGGCAACCCGGTCCTCACCTACGACACGAACAAGCCATCCACCTGGTCGGGCCAGATGCCATCCACCCCGGCGTCCGTCTCCGTGCCGTACAATGCGCCCGCCGCGGACAACTCCGGCTGGCAGTCCGGCGATCTGACCAAGATCAAGGGCTACAGATTCCTCGGCTGGTACACGACCCCGCAGGACGGCTCCAACCTGTACGACTGGAACACCCCGCTGACCGGCAGCGTCACCGTGTACGCGCACTGGCAGCGGTTGCAGGCCAACGTGATCTACAACGCGAACGGCGGCACCGGTTCGCATGCGAACACGACCGGCTGGCAGTATTCGGACGTGACCGTTCCGGGTGACACGTCCAAGTCGTTCAAACGCGACAAGTACGTGTTCAAGGGTTGGGGCACTAAACCCGGTAAGGCGGACGTCGTCTATAAGGACGGCAGCAAGGTCGCATTGCAGGACAAGGACATCACCCTGTACGCGCAATGGCAGGAGGTTCACGAGAACTTCGTCGAAACGGGCGGTATCGGCCTGCCGATCGCCATCGCGGGCGGCGTCCTGCTGCTCATGTTCGGCATCGGCTCGACCGTCATGCTCACCAGACGCATGAACGGCCACGGCATGCCGGACGACGAGTGACCGGAACCCGGTGACGGAAGGGCCGGCGGACGGCCATCCACCAACTCCATTCGGACGTGGGCGGAATGGTCCGGACGCCGGCCCTTCCCGTTGCCCATCCCCGTCGATATTCGTGGAACGGATCGTGGCAAAGGTATGGACGTTATGGATTGGGATTGGATCATCGAGGGTGAACGTGCTTCGGAGGGACGTCGCATGCGGCGCCTGCGCCGCATACGCGCACGGCATGCGAGACGCGTGTTCCGCGCGCTCATCGCCGTCACGGTCGTGTTCTGTCTGGCGGGCGTGGGCACGTTCGCTTGGCTTGGCGTGGAACAGGCCGGAGCGGCCCGCAGGGCGGCCGAATCGTCCGCCCTGGCCGCGAAGGACGACCATTCCGCCGAGAAGTACGCGCGCATGGTCGCCAAGGCCCGCGAGTACAACCGGAGGCTCGCCGCCACGCCGCATGTCATCGGAGAGACGTCCGGCAAGGACGGGACCATCGATGGTGATTTCGGTTTCAAATCGGACACGGAATACCAGAACCTGTTGGATTTCGGCGACGGGATCATGGCGACCATCGAGATCCCGTCCATCGGCGTGGACCTGCCCGTCCGCCACGGGGCCGACGCGTACGCGTTGGAGAACGGTGCGGGACACCTTCACGGCACCAGCCTGCCCGTCGGCGGGCAAAGCACCCACAGTGTGATCACCGGACATACGGGAGTGGCCGACAAGGCCCTGTTCACCCGGCTCACCGAATTGAGGAAGGGTGACGTGTTCTACGTGAGGGTCGCAGCCCAGACCCTCGCCTACAAGGTCGAACGCATCCGCAAGGTCGATCCGGACGATCTGCGCGACGTGCGCATCCGGCCGGGACGCGACTTGGTGACGCTGGTCACCTGCACTCCAATCTTCCTGAACACGTATCGGCTGCTCGTCACGGGCGAACGCGTGAGCATGCCGGACGACGCGCCCTATCCCGAGGACGCGCCCAGGACCACCGGCCGTGACGCGCGCCCGCTGCTCGTGTCCGGTGTGGCATTGCTCGCGGGCATGCCCGTGGCGATGGTCGAGTCCAGGCCACGCGTCCGTCCGTACGGACGTCACGGCATGAAACGGTAGACGCCCACCCGCCGGCACCGCCTCATGCGGGGGTAGACTGGTGGGTATGCGCGCCATATGCCTCCGCGACCGCGACACGCCGATGGCGCCGATATCGGATTGGGGGCACGTGGAATGGTTGTCGGAAACGTCGCAGGGATGTTTCCATTGGAGCCACGACCCCGATACGGGGCATGGCATTGGAGGGAGAATTATGAACAAGAAGGCTTTCGCAACGGCCGTCGCATCCGTGGCCGTCGCGGGCACCATCGCCGCGCCGGCAATGGCCGACGAGACCGCGACCACCCCGGTCGAACAGGCCCAGCAGGCCGTCGAGCAGGCCCAGCAGGCCGTCGACCAGGCCCAGCAGGCCGTCGACCAGGCCGCGGCCCAGCCGACCACGCAGCCCCAGCAGGACCAGGTCGCCGCGGCCCAGCAGGCCGTCACGGACGCGAAGACCAGCCTCGACCAGGCCACGGCCGGCACCCAGCAGGCCCAGCAGCAGGTCCAGCAGGCCCAGACCGGCGTGCAGCAGGCCCAGCAGAACGTGCAGCAGGCGCAACAGCAGGTCGAGACCACCATCAACAACGATCCGAACGTGGCCGCCGCCCAGACGGGCGTCAACCAGGCCCAGACCAACCTCGACAAGGCCCACGACAGCCTCACCGCCGCGAAGGACAAGGCCGACCAGAGCGCGAAGAACGCCGAGACCATCAAGAAGGCCATGAACGACAGCCAGTCCATCCGTGACGACGCCGCCAAGGCCAAGGAACAGGCCGACCAGGCCGTGAAGGACGCGCAGCGGAAGGTCGACTCGACCGACAAGACCAAGCTCGACCAGACCACCGCCGCGAAGCAGGACGCGCTCGGCAAAGCCCAGACGAAGGCCGACCAGGCATCCGACGCCGCGCAGCAGGCCCAGCAGAAGGCCGACCAGGCGAAGAGCCTGCTCGACGAGGCCACCCGCATCGCGGGCGACGCGAACGATCCCGCCAAGATCCAGGAGGCGCAGGACAAGGCCAAGCAGGCCGACCAGGCCGTGAAGGACGCTAAGACCGCGCAGGCCCAGGCCACCGTCGCCGAGGCCACCGCGAAATCCGAGGCCGACAAGACCCGCACCCAGGCCGACCAGGCGAAGGCCGCGCTCGACAAGGCGAACGACATGAAGGACGCCGCCCAGGAGAAGGCCGACAAGACCTCCGCCGCCCTGGACAAGGCCACCGACGCGAAGAACACGGACGCGAAGGCCGTGAAGGACGCCCAGGCCGCCAACGACAAGGCGCAGGCCGCGCTCGACAAGGCCGACCAGGCCGTGAAGGACGCGCAGGCGCAGGCCGACAGGACCAAGGACGAGTATGCGGCCGCGAAGGACGCGTACGACAAGGCGCAGGCCGCCGCGGACGCCGCGAAGCAGGCCGCGGACGAGGCCGCGAAGGCGCAGGCCGAGGGCGCGGCCGGATGGTTCAAGACCAACAAGGCCGAACAGGCGTACAAGTATCTGACCGACGACAGCGTGTCCCAGTACCTGGAATACACGCACATCGGCGCGAAGGACGACGCGACCAGCCTCGACAACCTGCTCAAGGCCCTGGACATGATCGACGAATGCAACAAGCTGCGCGCCGACCATGGTCTGGAACCGTTGAAGGTGTCCGAGACCGCGATGGCGATGGCCATGGTCCAGGCCAACTACGCGGCCAACGGCCATTACAACCACAACTACCAGTACGATAACGTCGGCGAAAACCTCGACTGGGGCTTCTCCGACGACGATCCGTACGACGACTGGTACACGGCCGAGAAGGAGACCTACGACGCGGCCGTGAAGTCCGGCGACTATCCGGACCTCGCCAAGCTGTCCCCGTACGACGTTTTCCTGAAGTACCCGGACCTGTACCAGCAGGTCGGCCACTACCTCAACATCGTCGACCCGGAGTACATCGCCACCGGCATGGCCTACAGCGGCTACGGTGAGACCAACTACGATCACGCGTTCACGCAGGAGTACTTCAACGACTGGAACTCCTACAACGCGAACGACACCACGTTCGATGCCAGCGTGTACCGCGCGAAGGTCGAAGCGTACGTCAACCAGATCAAATCCGCGCAATCCACGTACGAGGACGCGTTGAAGCAGGTCGAGGCCGCCAAGACCGCGCTCGACAAGGCCAACACGGCCCACGCGTCCGCCGTCCTCACGCTCGACAAGGCCACCTCCTACCTGCAGGACACGCAAGACGAATCCGCACGCACCACGCAGCTGCTCGCCGACGCGACCCGCAAGGCCGCAGAAACGCAGACCGCGTACGAGCAGGCGAAATCCGCCGACGAGCAGGCGCAGGCCAGCCTCACCACCGCCGAAACCGACCGCCAGGCCAAGCAGACCGCGTACGACCAGGCGAAATCCGCCGACGAGCAGGCGCAGACGCGTCTCACCCAAGCCCAGGCCGCGCTCGACAAGGCCAACACGGACGTCAAGCAGGCCGAACAGGACAAGACCGCCGCCGACACGCGTCTCGACGTGCTGACCGACGCGAAGAACGCCCTCGCCAAGGCCCAGACCGCATACGACCAGGCCAAGAGCGAAGCCGACCAGGCCCAGCAGGCCAAGCAGACCGCGCAGGACGAACTCACCCAAGCCCAGACCGCGTACGAGCAGGCCAAGAAGGAAAGCGACAAGGCCGCCCAACAGGTCAAGGACCTCGAAAACGCCAAGACGGACCTCGCGGCCAGGACCCAGGCCCTCGCCGCCGCGCAGGCCGACCTGGACGCGAAGACCCAGGCATACGACGCCGCCAGGAACGAGGCCGACAAGGCCAAGCAGGCCGAAACGGACGCCGAAACCGCGGTCAGGAACGCGCAGCAGGCGTTGACCGACGCGCAGGCACGCCTCGCCAAGGCCAAGAGCGACGCGAAGGACACGGAAGCCGTCAAGACCGCGCAGGCCAAGGTCAAGGAAGCACAGGACGCGCTCGACCAGGCCAAGACGATCCTCGCCAAGGCGCAGGACGACCTCAAGCAGGCCCAGACGGTCGAAGCCCAGGCCAAGAGCGACTACGAGACCGCGAAGGCAGCGCTCAAGACGGCCCAGCAGGCCGCCAACCCGAAGCATGACGACAATGCCGGCCAGACCAGTCTGAACGCCGCCCAGCAGGCCACGGTCGAAGCGGCCGCCAAGGCCGACAAGGTCATGGCATCCACCGGCGCGGACACGAACGGCATCATCCTCGCCGTCGTCGCGTTCGCCGGCATGGGCGCCGCCACGCTCGACCTGAAACGCCGCCGCATGGACGTGACCGCACGCCACGGCATGCGCTGACCCAATCCCCCCCTCCAAACAAACAGGCGGCCGGAACAGGACGACGGAAACCCACATGACGGTTTCCCGACCCTGTTCCGGCCGTTTCTCTCTCAGGACCCAGATCCACCACGGTTCGGTAAAATAAGCCAAAGAAGGAGAAAACCATGCCCAACACGCAACTGCGTCAACATATCGACGACATGCCCGGCATCCTCGCCAAACTTGAACGGATTCCGGAAATCACCACCCGACTGGACCTCATCGACACCCTGCGCGCCCACGCCCTCTCACTGGAACCGTTGGATGGCGTCGAAACCATGGCATTATCCGATTACGACCGCGACTGGCTCGTGAGATACACCTACAATTCAAACGCCATCGAAGGATCGACCCTGACTCTTCAGGACACATCCCTCGTATTGGAAGGCGAATTCGTGCCCTCGGATTCCCCGGCACGTTTCGTGTTCGCGGCGCGCGGCGTCGCCGACGGCATGGCCTACGTCCGCGAATACGCCTCCGAAAGACGTGAACTCGACCCGGAACTGATCCAAAGGATCCACGAGGTGACCGCATTGGACCTGCAGCCGTTCGCACGCGGCACGTTCCGTCCTTACGGATATCTGGCGAGAATCACCGCGACCCGCGTCAAGACCGCCGACCCGTTGGAGATCCATGACGACCTGCAAGCCCTGATCGACGGGCTGAACGGAAGCGACGCGCACCCGTTGCTCAAGGCCGCGGCGTTCCATACGATGTTCGAAAACATCCATCCATTCATGGACGGCAACGGCAGGACCGGCCGGCAACTGCTCAACCTCATGCTGTTGGAGAACGGATACCGTCCCGTGGCGATCAAGCATGACGCCGGACGTGTTTACGCCCGGGGTCTCGAATCCTGGCAGGTCGACGGTGATCCCGAACCGTTCTGCTCCATCCTGTTCGACTGCGTGGAACAGGAGGAACGCACGTTCATCGACCTTGTCGAACGGCTCCGTCATGATCCGAAAACCACGGACGGCTCCATCGCCATGGATGCTCCGGGCCAGGATGTCCAGCCGCCGGATCCGGCCGATGTTCCGGACGATGCACGGCCGGACGATCCCGGCATCGGCCTGGTCTGACCCTCTTCGCAGGTCTTGACGGCTTCCAGCATGATCAAGCCAACGAGACCGCATCCCGAACATAACCGAACATCCGATACCATCCTACAGACGGCCGGAACAGGACGACGGAAACCCATACAAGGGTTTCCCGACCCTGTTCCGGCCGTCCGTTTCCCCTGAAACGTCCACATGAACGAAGGACATCCACGTTGCTACCATGGGAAACGGGAAGCAATGAATCCATCCACCATAATCGCGGGGTCCGATGCTATTTGAAATGAACCGTGTACTGATGTGCCGGAACCATCCGGTACTGGAATTCGCGTACTCATCGAACGCGGGTTTCATCCTCGAAGTGGGTGACGTGTTCGATCCGAGCCGCGTACCGGTAGGCATGTACGTGGATGGACAGCCCCGACCCGACAGTGATTCGGTGACCGCATGGTGGCGGTCCCGGGGAATCCCCGCCACAAGGGACGGCCTGCGCACGCTGCTCATGGCCACGGGCATCCCCTCCGGAAAAGAACTGCTCGACCGTTCCATGGGATTGAGCCTGTCCGACCAGTACTGGATCCGTCCCGCCGGCATGGACACGCTACGTTGGGAGGACCTCAACTTCTTCCACAACGATTTCGACGAACGGCTCGGCAAGGCGTTGTTCACCGGCGACTCATCCCGTATCGGCGACGTGAACACGCCGGACGTGACCAGCGCCGGAGACCTGCCCAAACGGTGGATCATCCGGAACGACGGCGTCAGGACCCTCATCAAGGCGGGACGGTCCGGCCAGGAGCCCGACAACGAGCGGATAGCGTGGAAAACGGCCCGCCTGCTCGGCATCGACCATGTCGAATACCGTGTGGGCAAGATCAACGGGGCCAGGGTGTCGGCATGCGACGAAATGCTTTCGGATACGGAGGAGCTCATTCCCGCCGGACAGATCATGCGGATCTTCCGGAAGGGAGGATACCGGGAACGGCGCGACATCTGGGTGGAGGCCTGCCAACGGCTCGGCGTCGACCGTGACACGATCATGCACGCCACGGATGATTTCCTGTTCCTCGACTTCCTGCTACGCAACACGGACCGGCATTACAACAATTTCGGTCTGATCAGGGACGTGGAATCCTTCGCCATCCGTCCCGCCCCGATCTACGACAGCGGAGCGAGCCTGTGGAACGGCATGGACCCCGACGCCATGGACAACGGGGACTACCGGACGAAACCGTTCTGGACCGACCAATGGGGAGAGGAGGACAACGCGTACTGGCAATTGTCCCTCATCGACGATTGGGACAGGTACGACCTCAGTGTTTTGGACGACGTGCCCGACATCGTCCACGAACAGCTTTCCACCAACCAGCGCCTCTCCCCCATGCTCATCGACCGGATCACGAGCCTGCTGCGTGGCCGGCTCCCGATCATCAGACATCAAAGGGACACCACCGCCACCCGCCACATGATCGGCATGACTCCCATTCATGGATTGGACAATCCGTCCACGGGTCAAGGACTCCAACCGCCGGACCCGGCCGATATTCCGGACGATACGCGGCCGGACGATCCCGAGTAGCTTGACCTAGGGAAATTTTCAAGAAACGAATGGCTAAAAAAGCGACAAAACAACACCTTGTCAGTTTTGACAGTTTTTAGTATGCTGGTGGAAGCGCCAGCTAGTCGATTCTGGAGGTGGATATGAGTACCGGCACGATGGAATTGGAACACTCGCATGTTGGGAGAGCCGTAGGTTCCCATTCCCATCATGTTTCACGCAATAACAAGACCCGCTATGTCCTGCGCAACGTCAAGGCTCATCGCACGACGAAGAAGAGCACGTCCACTGGGAACGCCACGGCTGTGGCGGGACGTCGTGTCTTGATCGACGCTGACGGCGTCGTGACGGAATTGAACGACAAGGCCTTCGAAGCGGCCATGAACGCGGCGATGGGTGTCATGGGACGGCACCGGATGATCACCACCGGGCAGGCCGCGAAGCTGATGAACTGTTCGCCCCGTACCGTCGCCCGTATCCTTGATTCCGGACGGTTGCCCTTCACCCGTAACGGCGGAACCGGACGACGCATGGTCGACGTGGTCGACATCATGGAATACCAGCGTCAGGAACGTACGCGCATGCGGGAGTCCTTGGACGCCATGCGACGGGCGGCTCGGGAAATCACAATGGACGACGACGAAATGGCCGCCTACGTCGCACAGTTCGACTAACCCGGAAGGGACCACAACGCCATGACCCAGCCGGTTGCGTTACTGGACGCCAACGTATTCCCCACCACTTGGCTGCTCGATATCCTCATCACATTGGACGAACATGAGATCGTCGACGTGGTATGGTCCGAACGCATCCTTGACGAAACGCGTCGAGCAATGGTCGAACGCCAGCATCGCGATCCGGAACGTATAGACCGTTTCCTGGACTCTATACGTTTCATGAATCCCACGCACTGCATATACGGGTGGGAGCCTCGCGAAACATTACTTGATGAGCTGCCCGATCCCGATGACAGACATGTGCTCGCCGCCGCTCTGGTTGCCGACGCGGACTACATCGTCACTTACAATCTCAAGGACTTTCCCTTGGAAAAACTCAGTCGGTATTCGATCACGGCCATCCATCCCGACGTTTTCCTGTGCCGCATGCTGGATCGGGACACACGTGGAGTGCTGGATGTGATGGACACGGTCGTCTCCAACAAGAACAATCCGCCACGCACCATGGGCGAGGAACTGGCCCATCTCAGAAAATTACGGCTCAACACGTTCTCCGACAGACTGAAGAGCCTATATTCCGAATGATCTAAACATCTGGTAAACCACCCGGCAGACGGCCGGAGCAGGACGACGGAAACCCATACTGGGCTTCCCGACCCTGTTCCGGCCGTTTTTCTTTTGGCTCTGTTAGACCAAGGTTGACTTAAAGAGCAACGAATTGAAAAATCCCGCCCACCAACCAAAGCAAGATAGGTGGGCGGGATTTTGTGGGGCTACTTCAGGGAGAGGTCCACGATAGCGTTCAGATGCGCGAGCAGTTGTTCTTCCAGCATGGATTCCTTAGAGTCAAGATGCCCGGATTGCCGCACCTTGCGCGCGATGTTGTTCAGCTCGGCCTCGATCTCCTCTTTCGGCTTGCCTTCCGAGAACAGCTTGAAGAACGATACCCAGTACTTCGCCTCAATGCCCGCCATGAGTGTGTCCATGGATTCATTCACCCAATCGACCATCAGACCGTCCACTCTGGCGATACGCCCGAAATTGCCGCCTCCATCCTGATTCGGCACATCGACGTATTGAGTTCCCGGCTTGGGGTACGGGGTGGTATTCGGATGATGGATTCCGCAATCTCGTTTGGAGTTGTCGCCTCGACGGTGGTTCCAATAGTAGGTACGCATATCCGAGGCAAACTTCGCCTGCTCGACGTAGGGCTCATAGACCGCGGGCTTCCCGCTGAGCACATTGGAGAGTCCCCATGGAACGCAGCAGATCAGATCCCATTCGGTTACGGCGTCGGCGGATGCCTTGTATCGAAGGGATGGTTCGGATTCCTTGGAAAGCAGGTACCATCCCTTCAATTCGATGCCGATAAGAGGCGCGTCGTCCTTGTTAGAGCCGACGAGTCTTACATCGGGGAAAGATTCGGGATAGCGTCGGAATTCCTTGTCCGCCCATTTGCCTTGCGGGTCCCATATGCTGCGCAGGGAGTTCAACAGCATGACGGTCTGGGCCTCGATGG
>UMGW01010583.1_pt1 | contig 20166 bp, 26 predicted proteins | sample 1965371 | NCBI WGS metagenome assembly UMGW01 (sample SAMEA4836082, study PRJEB28245) | human gut metagenome | biome: gut microbiome; material: fecal sample | place: Denmark | collected 2008
CCTTGCGGTACTTGACCAGCGGGGTCTTCAGGCTGACCGCCGTGGGCACATTCTCCGCAGAGGAATAGCCGGGAACCAGCAGGTACTCGCCAAAGGTGCGGGAGGGTTCTTCGTAGAAATAAGCCATAATCAAACTCCTTTTCTCTTAACGCATCCGATAAAGATCAGCATCAAAATCCTTCATGTTTGCTGCCTATAAATTGATTGTATATACTTTACCACAAAGCCCGCAAGAATACAAACCCCTGCCGCGCCAAACTTTATAATTGTCCTTTGCGGAAAAACAGACAAATTGCCAAGCGTTTTTAGGCATTGGTCATACTTTGATTTTTGAAGTATCACTTTTGCAGGCAAAACAGGACTTGCAGAACGCAAAAAAGCTCGTCCGGAACACCGGACGAGCCCTTTTGCACACGAAGCGGGACACTGCCTGTGCGGCGCATGGATCATAGCTGTGAAGGAGAACAGCCGGAGGAGGAGGATCCGCGCCCAGTATCCCAAAAACAAGAAGAAAAAGATTTCACACACAGCCTTGGGGCTTTGCCCTTGCTGTAACCATATTGTAACTCTTTTGAAACCATTTTGCAATAGGGTTTTGTAATTTTTTTGTAATTTTTACGCTTTGCACATATTTTCGCTTGAGTTATTGTTTGTTTTTGTGTTCGTAACGATAATTCGTTATTTTTCTTCTTCTTGCTTTTCTACCGCTCTTTATTGCGTGCTCGTCTAGTTTATATTCCGTTATATTATGTCATACCAGATTTGAAAAAGTGGTGTAGTAACTGGTGTAGTAAAAAATGTCCAATTTATAGGAAGTTGACAATTCATTCTTATAAAGTATATAAAATCACTGAATCATCTTTCGGAACTCCGCAACTACTTTTTCAGCATCTACATGACTATAAACATCTAATGTCATATTGACTTTACTGTGTCCCATCACATACTGGACAGCCTTAATGTTCATCCCAGATTCTACCATTCTGGTGCAGAACATATGCCTTAAAGTATGAGGTGTGATTGCAGTTGGAAGTTGCTCTTGCGGATTAACCTTATTGTATCTCTTTATAGCTTGTCGCACATTTGATTCAACACTAACTGCTGAACGAGGGCTGTTTTTGTAACTGACTTGTAGAAAGCCACAATATCCACTTACGCTCGGCTCTTCATCCAGCTGTGGTCTTGTACTTATAATGTGTGAAAATGCTTCTCTGGCTTTTTGCGACATTGGTATGATGCGTACACCACTTTTTGTTTTTGGAGATTGGATTGAGAACTCTCCATGAAGATATACAAGCTGGTGGTTCACATTTACAATTCCCTGCTCTAAATCAATGTCACTTACGGTTAATCCACAAAACTCACTAACACGAAGTCCGGTCTCATATAAGATTATAAGTTCATCAACGTGCTGACTGAGATAGATATCTTTTTTGCAGAAATCAACAAGACTTGAAAATTGTTCGTTCGACAGAATAGTTTTTGTCTTGTTTTCTTTTGGCACAACTTTTGAAAGTTGAAAGCTAAAAGGATTCCTTGACAAAATTTTATCATCGCAAGCAAGTTCAAAGGCCGGTCGTAATATTCCTTTATAGTTATTTATTGTACCATAACAGTACCCCTTATCATACAGTTCTTTCATGAACACTTTTGCTTCTGTCGGTGTTATTGATGCGATTGTTTTATTAGCAAAAGTACACACAGAAAGGATTTTCATGAAAGTATCTATGTTCTTTGTTGTTGTCTCCTTTAAAGACGGCTTGTGAAGATCAGAATATTTTTTTACGAGCTCCTTCACCGTCATTGAATTTGCTATTGGGTCATTGCCTTGTATTTCAGCCTCTGTTAAACTTTCAATCCTTGCTCTTAATTCTTTTAAGTCGCTAGAATAAATAGTGCGGCGCTTTCCAAACTTATCTGTCCAACGATACTGGTACAGACCATCTTTACGTTGCGACTCACCCTCTTTCAAAACACGTCCTTTATTGTCTTTTCTTCTTTCCATAATAAGCTCCTTACGTTAAATAAAGAGCTCCGATGTGACAATTTGATTATATCACATCAGAGCCATACATTCAAATGGAATATGTTTGTTCTATGTATCTTTCAAATGCTTTTCGTTTAACAAGTTGCTTTTTACCAACAAACATTATAAACGGGCAATTTCTATCTTGGAGAAGTTCACGTATTTTGCATTGGCCGATATTAGAATACGCCGCTGCTTCCTCGATTGTCAGGGTTATCTTTTCCCAAATTGGGACTTCATTCATCCAATCACCTCTTCCATCTTATGCTCACCATATTTCGCCACACATACATTATATAAGAGCATGGCACGGGTCATAAGACCAACTCCTCCAATACGAGGAGTCACCTTGACATCTTCCATCTCATAGACATCATCGGAGCAGTCACCGTGTTGCTTGCCATTCTCGTCATAGTTGATACCAATATCAATGCAGACATCTGCGTTTGCGTTAAACAAATCTAACGACGAAATAAAATCGCGTTTCCCAACCGCAGAGATGATAACATCTATAAGGCCGTCGTGGAGAGTGTAATAACGAAGAGTGTTTCCGCTGCTATTCACAGAGATTACATTACAGTGGCGCTTAATCAGCATATCAACCAGTGGACGACCTACGATATCAGATTGACCACACACAAGCACATTCTTGCCATCCAGATTGTAACCGATGGAATCAAAAATCTTCATAACGCCAAGAGGAGTGCACGGCTGAAATGGAGATGTAGAATTAAAACCATCAACATCAACCGCGTCTGGAATACAGATATTTTTGGGATTGATATGTTTTGGCAGTGGGAGCTGAACAATAATACCATCCACATCTCCCCAATTATAATCCTCTAGGATCTTGTTATTTAATTCATCCTCCGTAATATCTTCTGGCAGCTTAATAAGATTTGCCTCGACTCCCACCTCTTCACAGTCACGCAGCTTGCCGCGAATATAGGCGTTGGATGCGGGGTTGTCCCCTACTTGATAAATATGTAAAACAGGAGCGTAGTCGGCTTCTGCGATAATATTCTTGATTTTATTTTTGATATCTTGTGCAATAGATTTACAATCAATAATCATTGTGAACCTCCTTTATAAGAATCCAAGTTTTATAAGAATGTCTGAAATAGTTTCCTAAGTTTTGCGCTGAGAGCGTCATTTTCAAGATATAATGAAGAATTCAATCTGAACTTTCTGTACGGAACGTTTTCAGATGATAGATAAACATCATAATTGATGTCGTCCATTGTGAAGGAGTCATTAGTGACAACTTTGGCGGTCGGTAAAAAACATTCAAGTAATGAAATATCATAATTGAAATCCTGACAAAGAGATTTACCAAAATCATCAATATCTGGAATCTTCTCATTATCGATATAGTACCAAATATATTTTATTCCAGTTAGACCATCTTTCATGAGGCCATCCGTTTTTACCATTTTGTGTAGGTCTGTATCAATCAAAATAAATTTACTATAGAATCCAGAAAATCCTCCATTAGACTGTAAAAGCAGCTTCATATGTTTTCTCCTTTATATTCACTACTACTATACAGAATATTTCGTAGCTGATTGATAAAATCATCCACAACGCATTCACTGCAATCTAAATTAGCCGTACACATGCCACAGCTATCAGTATAATGGTGCAGTAGATCTTCGATTGATCTTTTATAATATTCTGTTTGGTCTTTATAAAACCCTAATTCTTCCATAAGAATCACCTCGTTACTGTACTAACTCCATTATTTTTAATCTGTCCTTTTTGAACATGAATTATTACAGAGTCAGCATTAACAGTATTGGTTGACTTATATTCGATATATGGAGCGTTGCTATCATATACAATTTTTACATGTCCTTTGATATTCATATAATTGCCATTACAAAGAACTGTAAGCATCTCATAATTTTCTGCTGGGACATTAGATACCATAGTAGATGTATATCCGTAGATGCCCGATTCCAGTTCTTCAATAGTAGCAGTCCATTCAATCGGGTTGTACTGGCGATAGATTCCTTCTCCAATCGTCCATACAAAATATCCAACAATAAGAGTAACGAGTACGCCAACAATCAAGAATAGAATCTTTTCTCCAAAAGTGAGTTTTGCACTTTCATTTTTATTCACAGCAAATACCTCAGTCCGCTTAAATATTTTTCCTTTAGCTGTGGCGTCAGCGTATCTATCTGTGATAGATGATCCTTTATGTCGGCCAGCTTGACAACATATGCAAGCATACCAACATGAGTGTTTGCACCATCATGAAGTTTCTTGCAATATTCGTCATAACTTATATCTTTTGGCTTTGTAAGAAGCCTTACGGCCTCAATCATCTCATCGAAGCACCAGCAGCTCTGGTCGTCCTTATCTGGATCATAATCCGTATCCTCAAGTAAATCATGCATGAGTCCAATACAAGAAGCTTCAATCATATCGATGTCCTTTATAAAAGGACTCTCAAACACATAATCACTTACTCTTTCTGCATGATGTCGCGTTTCTATGTCATAAAACTTCATTGCCCTCTCTGCTACAGTAAGAGGGTCTCGCGCTCCATTTGTTATTGTCATATTTTCACCGCCTTATAAAAGTCTAGTTCTTTATTCTCCAAATGTTCTTTTAAATATCGGACACACAGTAAACTCTACGCCGAGCTTTGTGAATATGTCTTTTCCAATAACACATTGCTCGTAGCGAGGACCAGTAAAATATACAACTTCGCTATTCAAAGGCTTGTCCGGCCAGTCATTTACGTCAAATGTTGTTAGAAAAAGATTACGGCCATTGATGTACTGTCCTGTGCTGATAGAGCTCATCTTTTACACCACTCCTCAATCTTATCGCACGCTCTACAAATAGCATCAAAGAAATCAACTCTCGTCTGCATTAGAAACAGTTTGAAGTACGCTCTCCGCTTCTTTGCGAGCCACCAATCGTTGTTTATATTCTTTGTTCGCGATTCGTTCTTGTTCATGCAATTCAAGTCCTTTCAGCCAATAAGATGGGCATTCATAAATTTTTTCGAGGGCGTTTACATCGTAAAAGAACTCTCGATCTCGCTTATTGTAATCGTAATATCCGATAAATGAATTACCATAATCGCTTATTACAAGGTTATCTTTTAAAAGAATCGGACGCTCATCCATGACCTTGACCCAGCCAAAGAAATTTTTGCAAGATTCAGTACAGCAATCTCCTAGCTGCTTCCTATAAGCGCATACTTCTTTATGTAGACATTTACTGCAAATAGCCATTTTTTCTCGCCTTCCAACAGAAATTCTCTGCCCAATCATAAAATAGTTTTGGAATGTCTCGTACACGAGAAGCAACTTCTTGAAGTAAGGTATTACTAGACTTATCTTCATGAGGTTCTTTATAAATACATTCCAATTTATACTCCCAGAGTTCAACTGTATTATCGTCTTGTGTGCTAATCTTTACTAAAATAGAATGAAGTTTGTCGTTTACACTTACGGAAGCATGGCAATGTTCTTGTTTAAGCGGCCATTCATTTATTTCTGCAAATAAATTAAATGCCATATCGATTGCCATTTCGAATAATGGTTGTTCATCAGAGCATATACATATTCGTTTTATATCCCCATCATGCAGAAGATTTAGTTCCCAAAATTCCATTACGTTCACCACACTTTAAAACATACATTTTATTCATCAAAAATCTTATTTCTAGGCATTATATTAAGCCCAAGATTCGGCACAATACTAACAGTACAACCACATTCAGGGCATTTAGTTTGATAAAGAAAAACACACCCGCATGAGCTAACTTCAATCACGCCATCTGCGTCAGACCAAAACTCACAACCGCAATCACATAAAAATTTATAAGCCAGTTTTTCTGGTTCTTTTTTATGTTTGATAATTTTAATTGCCATCGGGCACCTCCACGGTAAAGATATTTTTGGTTGCTTCTTTCCAAGAAATAAACTCAGATCCAGCAACTTCCGCTCTACATCTATAGCACGCAATCACATTATTCTCAGGAATATCCAAATCAGGATTTTCAAAAGAAGCCACTCTAATCTTAGTTGTGCAGCCGCAGTTCTTACATGGAAATACGATTACCGGATTTTTCAAACTATCAGTCTTATGCATACTAACACCTCAATCCACAAAAATCTTTTCTCTTGGAACTTCCGGGAGGCAAGAGGCAACTTGCTCTCCGCAATCTGGACATTCTGCTAGTTTTAAGCCCAGTGTATATTCTCGCATAACAGAATAGGTCGGAAACTTTATATCTTCATCATCAGCCCAAAAGACACATCCACATCCGAGATGTAATAATCGGTAACGTGAGACGTATGCATTGCGCCCGGATAGTTATGTCCTTCATTGTCTTTGATGTACCGGAAACCGGCAGACTCATCGACCTTCAGACGCACAATCTTCATAGTCATGCCAATCCAAGTAGGATACCAGCCATCGTTTCGAGTGCGTCCAGTTACCAGTGAGATTGCGTTCACCAGCTTGTACTGATTTTCCATAATCTCATCATCAATCGGATTTTTATGAGTTAATGCAGCATTAGGCATCTTCTCAATTGTGCGTGTCAAAAGAAGCATGAAATGCATAAACGCATCATGCTTATCCTGCTCAACATCAATTTCAGCATACTTGCCCATTCGATACAAAAGCTCGGACGCATCAATTGTCTTTCCCATAAACACCTCGATTACTGTTTTCCAGTAGAACCAAACCCACCGGCTCCACGCTCAGTTTCGTCCAATTCGGAAACTTCTTCAAAATCAGCCTGCCAGAACGGAACAACAGCCATCTGAGCAATGCGGTCACCGTGAGCAATCATTTGAGGGATATTAGAATGATTATGTAGTGCTACGATGTACTCTCCACGATAATCCTGATCGCAAATCCCTGTTTTATTTGCAGGGGCTAAACCCTGCTTGGTTGCTAGACCGCTGCGAGCATAGATAGCGACATACCAACCTTCCGGCGGAGCCATCCGCAGACCAGTATGTACCTTAACGGTCTCATGCGGCTGAATCATAATGCAACGATCACCATTCTTGTTTACCATCGTTGCATCATCAAAACTAATGTAAGCATACAGGTCTGCACAAGCAGCATTTTTAGAACCATAAGTCGGCAGATGAGCATCGTCGTGCAATTTGTTGATTTTAATGTTGGGGCGATAAGGCGTGATATTCTGCATCGAGCCAAAATCACTAAAATTCATATTATTTTCCTTTCTTTTCTGGAGTCCACCAAAGAGTCGGTTCTTTATATCCAAGACTCCATTTGATGTCAATTACTCGTTGGTTCTTACTCCCCATATATGGAAGAGAGATATCTTTCTCTGATTCAATAAATGGCCCATCTACAAGCACATTGATATCAGCAAGGATGTCAGATACGAGTCCGTCTTGATTCCACAAATCTTCCCATTTATATCCAGTCCAGAGCCACACATCTTTTTTGTTTAAAAATTCAGTCCATACACGATGAACAATCTTCTCAACAACTTCTCTATTTTCCGGCAACAGTGGATCTCCACCAGTGAGAGTCAGCCCTTGAATATAATCAGGTCGAAGTAAATCTACAATTTTATCAAGCGTTTCATCTGTAAATGGCTGACCGCCATTCTGGTCCCATGTGGTAGGATTCTGACAGCCGGGGCAATGATGGTTGCATCCCGCGCAGAATAACGTGACTCTTACGCCCGGACCATTCGCTATATCACATGGGACAATCTTCATATAATTCATCAGTGTTTCCTCGTGCTTTATTGATTTCGTTTGCCACAATTTTCGCATCATTTTCTGTGTCATAAATATTACGAATGTAATACTCAAAATCAGGATCGATATTGTCCCTTACGTTAGTTCCTTCTAGTTGAATAGATTCTTCTTCTACCGTTAAATTGCCATCTTCGTTAATCCTTGCTCCGATGTTTACTCTCTTGATTTTACATTTTTTGATTCGATATACGTCTTTTACAATCTTTTTGTATCCAAGGCAAATTGGGCAACGCCACTTTTTCTGAGTACCGTCAAAGAATGTTATATTCACATTTCCGTCGGTATCACATTTATTACAGTTTTTGTCAGCATTCTCTCGCTCAATAATCCATGCAAAGCTTCCGGGAACGTGCTTTAAATTAAAGCTAGTATCCATTTTAAATCACCTTTGTCCATAGACTCACACATACGATAATAAGAATATTCAGTGCAACGACAGTCCACTTTACATATTTAAGTTTGATGTCATCAAGATACATAAACACAGTGATGAAAGGAGCCTGACCGTTAGTAGTCATCAGCGTAATCACCTGATACTGGATGGTTTGAACGCCACGAGCGATTTCTTTATGTAAACGTTCTTCAACAATGCGATTGATAGTTTCTTTCGCTGGCATCTTATCAATCTCATTGTTTTGAACCATATCGTAGAATTCCTGATGGACTTCTTTCTCAATTTTCTTACGAGAAACATCTACGAACGGAGCCAGATGAGATAAGGTAATGCTCTGACCACCGTACTGGTTAGAAGCCACCTGAGCGACAATCTGGGTGGCAATGTTGCAAGCAGTAGAGAAACTATGCGGTCGATCAATTCCAGTACCAGAGATTACAGTACCATTCTGCAGCATATCCTCCAGGTTGACCAGATCGCAGTTGTGCATATGTTGAACGAAATAATCTGTATCATGTACATGAATGATGCCAGCATTATGCGCATCCAGAATATCCTTCGGAAGCAACAGTCGCTCTGTCAATTCTTTGGATACCTCGCCAGCCATATAATCGCGCTGGACGCTGTTTACAGTAGGATTCTTATTACTATTCTCCTGATTGATTGCATCGTTTCGAATATCAATGATATCCAAAATGCTCGCATTAGTCTTTTCCTTTTCTCGGATTTCCTGACGATATTTACGCCACTGACTATACGCTTCTGCTACATCTGAAAAAGGACTATTTTTCAGACTGTCAACCACGATATCCTGAATCTGCTCAACCGATAGGATATCTGGCATATCAGCAATATAATCAGCGATTGCATTAGATACACGAGCGTCGATACCACCAGGCGTACAGGTCATTGCCTTCTCGATCGCATTCACAATCTTACTCTTATCAAAAGGAACTTTTGTTCCATCGCGTTTAATCACATATTCCATCAATGACGAGATGGATAAACTCAAGACAAAAACCAAAGATGTCATCACGGAATCTCAAAGGTTAAAGCTTGAGGATATTGAAAAAGCCGGAAATTTTAATGCTGTCAGGAATACTGCAAAAGGTGCTGATTCAGCTGCAAAAGAACTAAAAAAACAAAATCAAGAAATTGCAGATGATTTAAAAAAGACTCTCACATCTCAAGAATCCGAGTATGAAAAATATCAAAAAAAGATTCAGTCTCTTGAAAACTATTCTAAGAATAACTCCAACTATAAAAATGATAATATCAAAAAATATTTATATGGAGAAGATGGAACTGGAAAAACTTCTGGAAAGTTAAAAGAGTTGCGAGATCAGCTCGCTTCTATTGAGAACACTACACCAGGGAAATCAATTCAAGACTTTGATAAAAAATGCAAGACTCTTGATACAACTATTGATTCTACAAGTCAACATTTAAAAGAACTTGGATTTGATTTTAGAGATTTAAATCAAGCCAATGTTGATATGACGAAGTTTAAGAGTGTTTATGAACGTGCAACGAAGTTAGAAGACTCTATTGCAAATAAAAGTAAATATTCTTGGCTAATTGATAGTTTAAACGGAATAAAAGCTTCTGCTGCTGGCTGTGAAGGCGATGTTACTGATCTTAGTGCAAGATTATCAAGCCTTGAGGTTGAGGCCAGCAGATGTGGGGCCACTACAGAAACTCTTGGTCAAAAACTGTCTCGTCTGTTTAAGGAGCACTTCCAGACTGCTATCGCTATGGCTGGCGTGGCTATGGTTAAACAGGGTCTACGAGAAGTTTATAATAACGTCGTAGATATAGATACATCTATGACTAACTTGAAAAAAGTCACGAATGAGACTGAATCGGCATACTCAAGCTTTTTGTCGTCTGCTTCAAGTCAAGCACGTGAGCTTGGTGCTTCTATCTCTGATGTTATTGACAGTACAGCAGAATGGTCTCGTCTAGGCTATACACTGGACGAATCACAAGAACTTGCAAAGTGGTCCACTGTCCTAAGTAACATTGGTGATGGAATTGATAGTGCATCTGACGCAGCTTCTTATCTAGTCTCTATTCTAAAGGGATTTAGAATGGAAGCTGACGAAGTAGAACACGTCGTCAATGTTCTTAACTCGGTGGGTAACAACGAACCCATTTCCGAAAGTGGTATTGCGGAGGCACTCGTCAGATCGGCAAGTGCGTTATCGGCAGCCGGGAACTCGTTTGAAGAATCGGTTTCGTTGATTAGTGCAGCAAACTCTGTACTTCAGGACCCTGATACAGTCGGTAAAGTATATGCCGACGTTGCCTAGTAATAGGCAACTAGAAAAATTAGCTATATCGGTCAAAATCCAGAAGTGGACAAGACCGAGCAAAGATTCAATCAATAAAGTAAACCAAGCCGTGCAGTTAGGAGTTGCACGGCTTTTATTTATGTATGGAGGTAAGTATATGCCAGAAAAAGGTTCTAAAACCGGTGTATGGTATAACTGCGAATGGTGTGGACAAAAGAAGTATATGAATACATATCATTACAATAAAATGAAACATCATTTTTGTTCAAATGAGTGTTCTGTTTCTTGGCACCATGCAATTGCATACGAACATCGTTCGTGTGAAATTTGCGGGAAAGACATGTATGTGTTAAAGAAATCTCCACAGCGATTTTGTGGACAAGAGTGTCAATCCGAATGGCAAAAAACAAGAGTTGGGTTTGATAATCCAAGATTTGAAGGCGACTTAATTTCGTGTGATTGGTGTGGGAAGAAGTATTTTGAGAATGGGTATAAATTAAGAACCCAAAAGAATTTCTTCTGTTCAAAACAATGCCGTGTTGACTGGTATTCAAACGTTTGGAGCAAACAACCAGAATGGCGTAAAGAATCTCGTAAAAGAGCAGTAAAAATATTGGAAAGTGGTGCCATCTCTAAAACAAATAGTAAGCAACAGCTTATTGTTAATGATATACTTGATAGAATCGGTGTAAATTTTACAAATGAGTTTGGCATTAAATATTATTCAATAGACAATCATCTTACTGATTATAATTTGTTTATCGAGGTTATGGGCGACTTTTGGCATTGTAACCCAATTCGTTATTCAAATATAAAATATCATAATCAGCGTGAGTCGATTCGGCGAGATAAAGCAAAAGCGACTTATGTAAAGAAATATTTTAAAATCCCAATTTTGTACTTATGAGAAACAGATATAAATAAAAATCCAGATATGTGCGAGAAGCTTATTATGGAGTTTATAAATAAAAATGGACTTCTTAAAAATTATAATTCGTTCAACTATTCCATTGTAAATAATGAGTTGGTTCTTAACGAAAATATAATCCAAGCATACAGTGAACTGTCTGCAAAAGAAGTTGAAAGTAAAATGTGTCTAGCATCCTAACTGCTTGGGCACTGCTTTATTGATTGAAAATGCGTAGAGACTGTAACACTCGATATGGTAACATACCGAGTTCAGCTATCCCCTGTTATACTTTCAGGGTGAAGATCCAGTCCGACCTCACGATATAACAAAATGAAACGTGAGAGATAGCCAGAAATGACTATCCGCCATAGAAATATGGTCATAAAGTAACAGTGTGACAACTTTAAAAACAATTTCAATGTATCTGCGAGCCAGTAAGACTGACGCAGAGGCATTTGGCGTTTCAGTTGATGATATGGCAAGTTCTGTTTCTGAATTGCGAAGTGAATTGAAATCTTTAACTGGCGTAGACATTATGAAGGATGCCGCCGGTACAGAATTTAAGAGTACATATCAGATCCTGAAAGAGATTTCTGCCGTATGGGACAAACTTACTGATGTTAGTAAAGCTAACGTCACAGAGATGCTTGGCGGCAAAAGGAATTCGAATGCGGTACTTTCCGTGATCGAGCAATTCTCCATTGCTGAAAAATCAATGGAAGATGCCGCTAACAGCTCTAATTCAGCAATGACTGAACAAGAGCGCATGATGGATTCAATTGAGGGTCGCTTAAAGCAGCTTAACGCCAGCTTTGAGAAATTCTCAAACGACGTTATGAGCAGTGACCTCATCAAATTCTTTGTTACTCTTGCAACAAAGATTGTTGATGCAGCAGACGGAATGGTCAACCTTGCAGGTTCTATTCCGGCCATTACAGCTGCCATCTCTGGTGTGTTGTCCGTAATGCAGATGAGCGGAAAGCTCAAGAATGGTGCGGGTAAAGTTAATATGCCCTCTTATATTTGTTGCGTATAAAAAATATAGGATGCGGCACCATGTAAAAATAAAATAGCCCCTAGAGTGCTGGGAAACCCTAAGAGCCATATCGCCTACATTTATATAATGTAGGAATCGAAAGATAGAAACAAGGATATGGATGCTATATGCTGAGATAAAAGCTCGGTTTTATCGTATTGTCAAAATATGGTAATGGTCGAGTGCTAAGTAGTGTTTACAATGGGCGGTCAGCAGCCGATCTACTCCCCTATTATATAATGTAGGAGGGTGGAAGGTTCATCGACTAAAAAGGGTCAGTGAGCAACCACTGGAAGGATAGTCAGTTCTGGACGAAAGTTCAGAAGTCCACCTCAGACGTAATCAGACGACTTAAAGAAGTAGGTGGAAACGAGGAGACGCGCTACTCTCTAGCGCGATATAAATAGGAGAAAACAAAATATTCGTTGACTACATACGATATTCTGGCTATAATATAAGTACAATCGCGTATCTAAAATATACGGAGGTATTTTATTATGGCACGTCCTAAAGGAAGCAAGAATAAAACAAAGGTTCTCGATGGTATCGATTACGCAGCACAGATCGCTGAGAAAAATACTGCCGCAAAATCTCTTGCTGAAGAAATTGCAGCACTTGGCACGAACATTGCCGCGCTGAATACTGAAAGAAAAGCAAAAGAAGCAGAACTGAAGAAACTCAATAAAGAGATTGCAAAGCTCGAAAAGAAAAAGGCTGACGCCGATGAAAAGATTGCGGCAGAGCTAAATCGCAAAAAGGCAGAAGATATTGTTGCCAATGCACTGGCTAACGGTATGACTGCTGAAGATATTGCAGAACTGCTGAAATAAGGTATCATTATAAAACAAGCCCGACTTCCCTACTGCTGGGAGGCCGGGCGTTTTAAATTCTCTTGATAAATAATGTCGTATGTGGTAGACTTATAGAAAAATGTAAAGGTGTGATGCTTGTGTCTACATATACGATGTATATGGATGAGAGCGAAACAAAGAAGTCAGATGAACAACGATATTTTGTAATCGGTGGTCTTATCATAAAGAATGAAGATTATACTGCGATTGAGCAATCACTGATGGATATTAAAAAGTTATTATGGGTCGAGGATGTAAATGCATCATCTTATATACTTCACGAAAAAGATGTTAGTTTCGCTTCTTCGTGGTCAAATCGTCATCGTCTTAATGAAATTCCATCGTATAACAAAATTTTTACAAAGAAGAGAAACGTTTTGACTCTTTACAATGAGATTTCAAAAATATTCAGATTGTCTCCAGTAGTAACATTAGGCGTTTGTCTTGACAAGAAAGCTTTATTTGACAGTTACGGTGAGCAACATTTGAACAATCAGTTCACGATTGCGATTCAGCTAATGATTGAACATTATTGTCAGTTCCTTAGTGATACAAAGTCAACTGGTGATATCTGTTATGAGGCTATGCAACCAGAGCAAAACATGAAAATTCAACAAAGAATGTATGAATTGAAAGCTCTTGGAACGATGTACTACTCTCCTGCCACGATTCAGAATCACTTGCGTGAGATAAAGTTTGTACAAAAATCTGACAATTATGCTGGACTGCAACTGGCAGATTTTATCCCTAACACATTAGCAAGGTATGCTGCTAACCTAAAACCAAAAAATCAAAGTTTATCTGAAAATATCAGATCAAAATTGTATTGTGGAAAAAATGGCGTAGAAAAGATGAAATATGGTTTTAAGATTCTTTCTTGACCTTTTTAAAAATAGGTGTTGACATTTTCTATAGATTTGATATAATATATTAGACGGGATTGTAGTCACGAGGCGCTGGTGGACTCCAGTGGTCATTTTGTTGTGCCTAATGTAGATGCAGAAGGCATGATAAGTAAGTGGCTAAGATAACCCGTTTTTGTAAAAAATCAGCTCCTTACCGCTCTGGTGAGGAGCTTTTTATTATATCCAAGTGCAAGAACGCCTAAAGGCTACATGTCTCTAGGCGTTTAATTTATGTCATTTAAGTTAGTCCCAACTCACCACTCATATCCACAATTCTTGCAATGGAAAGTCTTCTTTACTTTCCCACTGGCGAAGCCCCAGAATGCCACGTCCAAAACTTTGGAGGCTGTGCCGATCTTTTCTAGGTCTGGCGAGCCACAAGTGGGGCATTTGGGAACGTATAAACGTAAACGGAAATGTTTCTTATTCTGACGATGAGCACCCAGACAAGGTGGAAATTTCGTTTGATTTTATAGAGACTGGCGATTTAAATAGCAGCAGCGATATGAAGAACGCTGGTTTAATTTAAGGAGGTGGGCCATGACTTACTTACCAACAGAAGAAGATCTGGCCTTACTGAAAAGCCGGTCAAAAAGATTGTACTGTCGTATTGAGTTGTTGAATAAAAACTACCAGATTATCGACATGATAGAAGGACTTGCATTAAGCGGCTCAAACTCTATTGATGCAGATTCAGATACGCGGCGTACATTTAATCTTGATATTTTTCCTAAAAAAGGTTTTTCTATTTCTCAATTCTCTACCGAAGAATGGACAAGTAAAATGCTGCGTCTGCGTATTGGCATGAAAGCGCCAACAAGCGAATCGTTGATTGATTTAAACGATATTACTCCTTCAGAAGATAAAATAGAGAGTGTTATAAAAACCGATATATTATACATAAGTAAAGCCATAGAGTTACGACAAGCAATATGGAGATATCAAATTGGTGGTTACGCACAGTATGGAAATATTGATAACATAAACCGTCAACGCATCATGTGGACAGAGCAAAATAAAGCAAAATATGCCGAATTTCTAAATGAAAAAGGCGAAAGCGGCACGTATTCCACAGTTCTTGGTTCTATTAGTGGGTATGAATTTAATAAAAAGGAGTATCAAATTGCGTACACGCCAATGCTTGTCAATGCAGACGGTACGATTATTCCGTTATTGGAAAAAGATATTACTTCATATCTTAAATCGATTTTTAGTGCAGCATGTAGTTCTATTCAAAAAGATGCCACAACACTACAGAGTAAGATACTGGAATTGGACGCCATTGGTATTGACTGTACTGTATACGGGAACAAGATTCGTGTGAAAGATATGATAGCTGCTGTTGAAGGTGGTGTACACAATGGCAGAACATTGACCGCCGCTGATGTTGCTGCTATTTCAGGTTGTACCGAAGAAGAGCTAGAAAAGTATTTTCATGGTACAAGTAGATATCTTGGTTATTCCATGCATGACATCCAAGGCAATTTATGGGAACTGAAAGATGGAATGGATCAGATATACGATTTTTATTATGATTTGCTTTCTGGGCAGTCAAAGGCTCGCTATGGAACAAACTTTGTAGATACGGATGGCGTGCACTGGTATGGCGCAGGTGTCTATGCAATACAGCAGAACGGATATAGCTATAATGCGACAACGAATAAATTGAGTCTTTCTTGCCTTGATTTAACCTCTTTACTAGACGGTACACTTGGCGGCACCCTGACTGGATACGCAACACGCATTCCAATGTATGAACGCAAACTTACGATTAAAGATGGAATCAAATATTACGAGGACGATAAGAAGAAGCCCCACTATGTTCGTGATTCTATTAAAGAGACATTCGAGCTTTCTGGGCTGACAAAGAGTATGGTGGATTACTGGGTACGGCGCATCCCACACGACCTAGAATATAATACCGGCACGACAATTTGGAATATCCTGACAGAGCTGAGAGACCTATACTTCCCTTTCGAGATGTATTTTGACGACGATACTTTTGTGTGTAAGGAGATTCCGTCCGGTTATGATGACCCTGTTGTTTTGGATGAAGATATCTTTAAAAGCATGGTTATTAGTGAAGATGCCAGTGTTGATTACAGCCAGATTCATAATTGTGTCGAGGTGTGGGGTGCATCGAACTCTAGTGATTACTTCTGTAAGGACAAGATTGAAGAAACCGACCCTGATGGCACAGGTGAAGTCGTGTATTGTAAAAAAGGCACAAAAGAATGGGATGATGTTGTTGCGCTCATTAAAAACAACGAATTGAACGTAAGTTACAACATGAACCCCGACAATACAGGCGCGTCCATTTTGTGGTTGAAGCTAAAACAGGCATCAATTAGTGACGGCACGAAGTTTTCCTTTGTGTGCCCAGAAGATGTCGCAATAGATGCCCGTGTTTGTATTGAAAATCTTATTACGACGATTTGAATTTTCAAGGTTTCGCATTGACTGTGTAGAGTGGCGTGTTGATTGGTTTGAGCAATGCATGGATGCACATTCTGTGGTGTCTTGTTTGCAAAAACTTCGTGTAGCATTAAGGGACAAGCTTCTGCTGGTCACCTTCCGCACCAAGGCAGAGGGCGGAAAAGTGCCTTTGACCCACAAAGAATATTTAGATTTCATCAACACGGTAATAGATACTGACTGTGCCGACCTTATTGACATTGAGTTCTTTACAGCCGGAGATGATATTCGTGAGCTGATAGACAATGCACATTCTTCTGGAGTTGCGGTTGTATGTTCAAGTCACGATTTCCAAAAGACTCCTGATAAAAATGAGTTAGTGTCGCGCATGGTGAAGATGCAACAAGTTGGAGCTGATTTGCCAAAAGTAGCAGTTATGCCACACGACAGCACAGATGTGTTGACTTTACTGTCCGCTACGATTGAAATGAAAAACAAATATTTTGTTACTCCTGTTATTACAATCAGCATGGGTAAGCTTGGTGTTGCCAGTAGATTGTGTGGAGAGGTGTTTGGCTCCGCAATGACCTTCGCAAGTGCCGGAGATTCAAGTGCTCCCGGACAGATAAGCTTTGATGTCATGAATCTAGTTCTTGATTCAATAATGGAATAAAAATGGGGTATTGGTCCAATTAAGGATCAATACCCCATTTTTTAGCGTTTGCTATTTAGTTTGATACCAAGGATTGCTAAATGCCATGCAGATGCTTTGATGTCCGCCTTGTTTCAAATGCGATTTTCAATTTTAATATGGTTTGCCGGATTGTCACATCGGGCTCTTTTAAGACTCAAAATCGGATTTGACAATTAGCTAGAATTGGTGTAGTAGTGGTGTAGTAAATAGAGCGAGCCGTTATTATTATTCGATACATCATTTATTTTTGGAAGATTATAAGCGAGTTGATAATTATTTTGTTAACTTTTTATGTTAACTTTTTATGTCCTCTTTCTGAGAGCATATTTTCCTTTAAAGGCTTCCCCCGGCCGGGGGAAGCTGTCACCGCAGGTGACTGATGAGGGCGCTGTTGCGTAGTTACCCCTCATCCGTCTGCTCACTGCGTTCGCAGCCACCTTCCCCCCAAGGGGTGAAGGCTTTTGCTTCGTGGCAAACTGCAAAAATTGATTTCCATAAGCTGCCGCAAACATTATTTCCCTTTTTGTGCCCGGTATGGTATACTGACTTTGAATATGCTGCCACAGGCAGAAAAAGGAGTTTAGGATACGGATATGAAAACAAAATTGGGTATTGTGGGCTGCGGCTTTCTGGGCAACATCGTGGCTGACGCGTGGAAGAAGGGTCTGCTGCCGGACTACGAGCTGGTGGGCGTGACCAGCCGCACCCGCGCCTCGGCTGAAAAGACCGCCGCCAATGTCGGTTGCGCTGTTTGTGAGGACGTGGACGCGCTGCTGGCGCTTGAGCCGGAGTACATCGTGGAGGCCGCTTCGGTGGAGTCGGTGCGTGCTATGGCCATCCCGGTGCTGAAGCGGGGCGTGAATCTGGTCATTCTGTCCATCGGTGCCTTTGCGGATCTGGATTTCTACGCACAGGTCAAGGCAGCTGCCGTGGAGGGCGGTGCCAAGGTGCACCTGACCAGCGGTGCCATCGGCGGCTTTGATGTGCTGCAGACCGTCACCCTGATGGCACAGGCGCAGGGCTTGCCGGAGACTGCCGGCATCGAGACCCACACCGGTGCAAAGGGCTTCCGCAACACGCCGGTGTGGGCAGAGCACCTGCTGACCGACACCGAAAAGACCACCGTGTTCACCGGCAACGCCAAGCAGGCCATTGCTACCTTCCCCCGCCGGGTGAACGTGGCGGTGGCTACTTCTCTGGCTACTACCGGCCCCGAGATCACCGGGGTAACCATGCACTCCGTGCCCGGCTGGGTGGGCGATGACCACTGCATCACTGCCGAGATCGAGGGCGTAAAGGCTGTGGTGGATATCTGCTCCTCCACCAGCGCCATTGCGGGCTGGAGCGCCGTCTCCCTGCTGCGCAATCTGGCTTCGCCCGTCTGCTTCTACTGATATAAGGAGGAGTCCGTCATGTTTGAAAAGCTTGTTGCCATTGAGCCGGTCAGCCTGATTCCCTCTGCCGAGGAGGAGCTGCACCGCTACGCCAAGCAGGTGGTACTGTACCGTGACGTGCCCGGCAGCGATGCCGAGATGGTGCGCCGCATCGGAGACGCTGATGCCGTGCTGCTGAGTTACACCTCCCGCATGGGCAAGGAAGTCATTGCGCAGTGCCCCAACATCCGCTATATCGGGATGTGCTGCAGCCTGTACTCTGAGGAGAGCGCCAACGTGGATATCGCCTACGCACGCACCCGGGGCATCAAGGTGCTGGGCATCCGGGATTACGGCGACCGCGGCGTTGTGGAGTACGTTCTGCACGAGCTGACCGGCCTGCTGCACGGCTTTGGGATGCCCATGCTGCGGGACGAGCCGGTGGAGATCACCGGCCTGAAGGTGGGCATCGTGGGGCTGGGCGTTTCCGGCCGGATGATCGCCGATGCGCTGCAATTTATGGGCGCAGAGATCAGCTACTTTGCCCGCAGCGCAAAGCCGGACGCCGAAGCCGCCGGTATGACCTTCAAGCCCCTGCCCCAGCTGCTGGCGGACAGCGAGGTGGTGTTCACCTGCCTGAACAAGAATGTGCTGCTGCTGGGCGCAAACGAGTTTGCCCAGCTGGGTGCAGGCAAGGTGCTGTTCAACACCTCCATCGGCCCCGGCTTTGACTCCGCTGCGCTGGAAAAGTGGCTCGATCTGCCCGGCACACGCTTTTTCTGCGACACCCGCGCCGCCGCAGGCCCCGTGGCTGAGAACTTCTTTGCCCGGGAAAACGTGCGCTGCGCCAATGTGTCCGCCGGCCGCACCAAGCAGGCCTTTGTGCTGCTGAGCAAAAAGGTGCTGGACAATCTCCGCACCGCACTGGGCGAATAAAAAACAAGGAGTGTTTATCTATGAAAACTGCATTGACCATTGCCGGCAGTGATTCCAGCGGCGGCGCCGGGATCCAGGCCGATATCAAGACCATGACCGCCAACGGCGTGTTTGCCATGAGCGCCATTACCGCCCTGACAGCGCAGAATACCACCGGTGTGACCGCCATTTTTGACACCACGCCGCAGTTTCTGGCGCAGCAGCTCGATGCTGTGTTCACCGACATCTACCCGGATGCGGTGAAGATCGGCATGGTATCCTCTGCCCCGCTCATCGACACCATCGCCGAGCGACTGCACTTCTACGGCGCAAAGCACATTGTGGTGGACCCCGTGATGGTGGCTACCTCCGGTGCAAAGCTGCTGCAGGACGATGCCGTGCAGGCGCTGACCGAAAAGCTGCTGCCACTGGCTGAGGTGCTTACCCCCAACATCCCGGAAGCGGAGATCCTGTCCGGCATGACCATTGCCAACGCCGCCGACATGGAAGCTGCTGCCCGCACCATCAGCCAGCGTTACGGCTGCGCCGTGCTGTGCAAGGGCGGCCACCAGATCAACG
>UMGW01031785.1_pt1 | contig 20025 bp, 20 predicted proteins | sample 1965371 | NCBI WGS metagenome assembly UMGW01 (sample SAMEA4836082, study PRJEB28245) | human gut metagenome | biome: gut microbiome; material: fecal sample | place: Denmark | collected 2008
TTTATGTTATAATATTAGAAGGCTGATTTATAGCCTGGTATATTAATACTCCCTATCAAAAAGAGGACTGTAACCCCTATCCGCAGTTCTCTTTAATCCCCAATATATTGTATATTCTTTGTATCATTCAATTCATATCATTGTTTTCTCTTATCTAACAAATCTACACACTCATAGGTGTATGATTCGCCCTCAAAGGCATAGAATAACATTTATAAAATCCGAACTTGTTTAATTTCTCCATAATTACCACCCCTCTCTCTAAAATTGATTATAGACTTGACTACTTCCATCATTGTGCAATTTTCTGTCCTTGCAATTTGTAAAACTGCCACTTTTAATAATTGTTTATAATTCCACAAATCCTTATCAATTGGAATTGTTACAAGCGAATCCATCTTTGTTATTGGCTGATTTTTTCTTTTATACAGCAGTGTTGTATCATTTTTCCTTCTAATGCCAAATGGTATCCATCCTATATTCTCAATATATTCAATTAATTTCTTCGGATCAATTAGATTTAGCTGATCTTCTTCTGTTTCAGCTTTGTTATTTTCAGAGTTTTTATTACATTTTTTTAGTTCAATCTCATAAATATTATCTGTTAGAATTTTAAGATCATTTTCACAACATCTCCCTGAATCTACAATCCCAATCAATGTTTCAATATCAAACATATTTAAGTTTGTAACACCAGATATATAAGCAGGCGTAAAAAGTCTATTTTTATATAAACGAACTGCAATTTCCAATGATGTCTGTATTTTAGCTTTTTCTTTTGTTTCTTTGATTATTTCTTCTATATTCATTACATTCTGATAAAGTTCTAATTCTGTGCAATTTTCTACTTTTATAATGGTCAAAATTGCTTCTTTCATAGACTCATGGTAATCCAAAAGCTCTTTCTCTAACGGAATATTGATTTGGTACATATTCTCTCCACCATCTGTAATTACTTTTTTCTGATAAACAGCAACATCTTTTCTTTTTCGTTCAATTTTTACCCATCCAGAATTTTCGACATATTCTATTAATTTTTTTGTATAATTCATTTTTTCTCCTTTTTTTGTTTTTAGATTCCCTATGATTTTTCTTCTACTTTATTTTCTTAATATATTCTTCCAAAAGTTTTGAATTATAAATACACAAATGACTGCGGAGCATAACTAACTCCAAAATCCTCTAATGTTTTAGGTTGTATGTACTTTTCTACATTCTCTACTTTGTATGCCACAGCTTTATTTCTACCCTTATAATATGTATCAAAAAAATCCTTAGTAATTCCTGAAAACTCATTTGTTCGATTCCAGATTTCTTCCGGATCATCAACTAGAACCTCTCTAATATCAGCTTCTCCAACAACCTGCATTATGGGAGCGGTTGCATAAATTAACATTTTCTCGATTGGCTTTTTGCAAGCCACTTTTCGGTATTCATATTTTTTTGTTCCGTCCAGAATGCTTTTTGCATACTCTGGACGGATTGCAAATATCGCTGCGTTGCTATTTTTCTGCATTTTCTTCTCCTTCCTCTGCCTCTTCTGATCTCGAATTCCATAATAGTGCCATAGCAAAAGCTCCCAAAATTATTACGTGTGTTGTTGGGCTGTCAAATTCTGTTAACATACAATATAGTGCTAAAATAGCATATGCTATTAAACCAATATCACGTTTTTTGAAACAATATACATATCCAAACAAAATGGAAAATAAGATTGCAAAATACGAATTCACATCACTATCTGGATAATTTTTATTCAACCGAGCTGAAAAAAGTAAGAACTTGTCTACTAATCCAGTCATTTTTGTTGTACTTTTTTGATAAAAATCTTTATCTTCAAATAATTGATCATATTTCCCTGATTTAATTATGCTTTCTCCTTCGATAAATCCATCAGCAGACTTTAAGGAAACTGAAAAATCGGAAGTTAATTTTCGTCCTTTTTTGTCCTGATATTTTGGCATACCCTCAGATGTTTGACCAGCTCCAAAAGGAGCTTCAAAAGCATACGTTGCAAATATCTTACCTTTACTGTTTTCTATTACTACATTCTTAAATCCTTCCATTTCATTTTCTGTAAATCTATGCGGATACAGATATTCTTCTTTTCCTGAAAAAGCAGCAGTTAAAATTCCATTGTTTGATTTGTATTTTAGCTCACATTCTGGAGTGTATATATAAAAAACATCCACTCCTTTTGCGTATTTTTCATATTCTGCAGCTGTTAATTCAAATTGTGTAACATTATCTGCATAGTCATACTTTATTTTTCCTAATTCCTTCTTTTTCGTAATGTTTTTGACATTACATTCATATTTCTCATATCCATTTTTAGTTACTTTTAATTGATCTACTGAACATTCTTTTCCGTAAAAATTACGATCATTTTCTAACTTGTCTCTGTTGAGATTAATTACTATCATCGTAATCAATGGAAGTAACAACAAGATGATCAGCATATATTTTACCCGTTTTTGCATTTTTCTTCCTTTCTTTTGTTTTGTATTGTTTCATCAATATCATTCATTAATGAATATCCGAAGTAAAAAGCCGCAATTAAATAAAATATTACATCTAAGACAAAATGTACTTTTTTCCCTTCCTTGTTATAATATACCGCTGCCGAATAATTCATAATCTTGTCTTTTATACCATATTTTACGTTTTTCTCACGTACATACATTTCAGAATCTGGATACAAACGATCATACCTTCCAGGCTTAATCAAACTTCTGCCATCAATCTTTCCCAATAAGCAAGTATTTTTTATCAAAATATGTATAGTTGTATATACTGTTCTACCGTCTCTATCATATCCTGACGTGCCATTATCGCATTCATTGACAAAAATTTTATTATGACAATTCTTCCAGATAGCTTGTTTAATAACCGCTAATTCTTCATTAGAAAACTTTTTTTCAGTAAAAGATAACTGCTTGTCCATCATTTCCGCGTAAATTTTTCCTTTATCAGACTTATAAGAATATACACACCTTTTCTCATACATTGTGACTTTTTTCCGATGATCTTCCTGAAATTTTTTATAATCATTTTCACTAATGAAAAATATGCTTCCATTTTTTATTATGTAGTAAAATGTTTCATTCTTATTTTTTTGTATCTTTATTTTCTCAAAAGAACATTCGACACCTATTGATGAATTGTCCTTAATTTTAATATCTGATAACTTTATCTTATTAGTGTAAAAATTACGATCTGTTTCCCATACATCTCTTTTACTGTCAATGTAATTTCCTATTGTATATGGACTCATACTAATAAGACTCATTGTTGCTACTGCAGAAATTATGATTCCTTTTAAAATCCAAGCAACTTTTTGATCTGTATTTATATTACCCTGTGATATTACTCGTGTGGAGTTATTAGTACATAGAATCGTTATAAATAATACAACTCCTTCTACAAATGTCATGGCTACTGTAATTATCAATGCTGTATCTTGTATTCTCTTAAACACACCATTAAAGAAATAAATTTCGCCCAAATATTCAAAAACTAAGAAAGAACAAATTATGAAATTGCACAAAATAACGAATGACTGAATTGAATAAATTCGTTTTGATGTTCGTTTTTTCATTTTGTAACTGCATTTAAAAAGATACAGATTGACCGTAAAATTATCAAGGATTAACATCCATATAAAAAATTTTCCTATAATTTTTAACAATTTTATTTCCTCCTGTCTTTTGTTTTTAATCATCCAATAAAAAGAAAAGAAATTATCCCAATAGGAATTCCGATAAAAAGTGTGTAGATTAAATCCAAGAAAACTAAGAATAAAATAAAACTCATAATATAAATTACAAAATAAGTATCTTTCTTATCACTATCATAATATAAATCTGCTGCCTTATTCATCATCTTATCTTTCCAATCATATTTTTCTGTTTTATTTACGGGATACATGTTGGCATCTGGATATAACCGATCATATTTTCCAGGCGTGATCAAACTTTCTCCTTTTACATTTCCATATGTGTTTGTTTCATTGTTCTTTATTGAGAAATCGGTACAAACTTTTTGTTTCTTCCAGTCATGATAAACAATCTGATTATATAAATCTTCACGATAAATAAGGTGACACTGATTATATGATGAACCTGTATTATATTTATTCACAAAGATTTTCTTTTTACACTTTTTCCAAATATCAACTTTTATTTTCTTTAATTCTTTTTCTGAAAAACTTACTGGATAAAAGTAAACCCGATTACCAGTCATGGTCGCATTGATCTTCCCTTTATCAGATTGATAGGAATATTGGCAAGTCTTTGCATACATAGTTACTTCATCACAATTAGCCACATATTTTTTGTAATCTTTTATACTTGCATAAATCTTGTTTCCTTTATGCTTCATATAATAAAATACGTTTCCATTTGCTTTTTCCTTCTTAAATTTCTTTGAAGAATAAATAAATTGTTTTGAACCGTTCTTATCTAATTTAATACCATCCAATTTGATATTCTTTGCATAAAAATTTCGATCAGTTTCCCAATCATTTCTTTTATAATTGATATACACTCCCAAGAAATATCTGCTCAAATACAAAACATTGAAAGCTATAATCAGGATTGCAGCTATAATGTATGCTATGACTTTTTTCATTCGTTTTTTTCGTTTCTTTTCTTTTTTATCTTTACTCATCAGATCACTTCCTACTGTTATATCTCTCAAGCTTAACATCGATTGCATAATTGAAATCAGATTCAGAAAGGTCCAAATATAATTGCAGTGTATTCAAACAAATTTGAACATCTGCCATTTCCTCAATGCATCCTGCATTATTTCTCATTGACTCTTTTCCTCGCATGATCTTTGTTAAATGTTTCGTTAATTCGCTCATTTCCTCGATACACACAGCAAATAGTTCATTTTGACTATGGTTCTTGGCATAATCTGTATGTATCTTTTTCCGTTTTTCATCCGACATGATTTTCGCATGATCTTGAATCTTTTTATCTAATCGTCTTTCAAATTCTTTTTCTTTCATACGAAATGCACCTCCGCCTGTTCATCTGGCCATATGATTCTCCAAAATTTATCATATCGTTTCTCCAAATTAACTATTTCTTCAAAAATCCATTGATTGATATGTTCTTCTCGTCCATCTTCTGTTGGCTTAAAGGTCTTAATTTCAATTCCAAAGTCTTCCTGTTCTAGTCCATCTGCCCGATCATCCGGAGATAATGCCAATACTTTACTAATCGGCCTGATGTTAAATGACTCTCCTAATCCTGCTAATAAATGAGAAGATCTTGCATTATTATAATAAGCTTCTAACTGTCCTCTACTTGATCGTGTGGAATCCTCACTCCAAAATGAATGAAGTTTTCTGTATTTACATTCCAGAATAATACTGCCAAGATAAACATTTCGCTCATTGTCATATACATTAAGTACAATATCCGGGCGGTTATGATTCCTGCGATCCCCATGCTGCTTTGCAATGTATAATGGGTGATTGATATCCGTAGCTTCTTTCTCTAATGGCAAACATTGATCATAAACCACATCAACCCTGATTACCGGGTTTGAAAAGCGGACCATAGTACCTTCTTTTAAAAACGGAAAAAATACTTCACCTTTTAGATCAAAATTCCAATCAGAATATTCCAGATCTAATTTTTCAAAGCAAAAATGACATACTTTGAAAAAACACCACATTTCATACAGATAGCTGCTTCTCTTCCATGTATAATCAAATTCTGGATTCAAATGAATCTGTACTTCATTCTGCTTTAATTCCATATGCATCTGATAAATGGTATTGTAGCGTGTATCAAGAATAAATGAATGTGGAATATAAGGTCCGGATAGTTTTCCAACTTTTCCAAACCATTCCTGAGCTTTTAAGATTGCAGTTACCTTTTTTAATTTTTCTGCTGTTTCTCGAAATTCTAAAAGCATTTCTTTGTTACTTTCTTCTTCCATATTAAAAGATTCCGCATTATCAAGAATAGCAATAAATTCTACCAGTTTATCATCGTATTCCTGGAGCATATTTTTTAATAAGCGATTTTCCTGAATGTCATAACATGTCCTTTTGACTGGAATCTTCCATCTGGCATCGCATCCAGATCTTGTTGCGTATCTTCTCATGGTTGCTGCATCAAAATTACGTTCATTGTTCTTCTGTAAAGATACATTTTCATATTCCGTAACAATCTCGCATTTTGGATTTTCAGCAATATTCATTAAAGCCATGATCACACGTTTTGAATACTTTTTCAGAATCATGAAATCATATAGAATTCGTGGAGGAATTTTTATGTTTTTATTACCAATTCCAATATTTTTCTGAATAATGTCCTGAGCTAGTCCACGAACTTCTTTTTCCAGATCATCTTTCATCATTTTCCATTCTTTTTTAGACATTGCTTTGGGCAGGATGTTTAGCACCCCATAATACCATTTTTCATTGCAGTAAATTGACATTTTAAAAGAGTCAACTCTTAATGTATCTGTTGTGCTGTCGCTGGAACATAATAAAAAGCTTTCTGGTGATACGGTACGATATAACCGTCCCTCTTCATCTTCAAACAGGTTCTTATCATCATATGGCATGACATCCAATGCTTCCAGATATAACCTTGCGTTTTTATCTGCTGAATCAAATAATACTTCTAATGTCTCATTTTCTTCTGCTGCCAAAGTATAAAATCCATTTTCCCATATATCACGTTCATTCATACTGAACTTAGAACCAACACTTTCCTTATAACCAGGAAAGCGTTGGATAAGTTTTAAGGTAAATGGAGTCCTAGATACAATATCCATATGCCCCTAACTCCTTTTGTTTTTCGCTGATTACTTTTCTACATTTCTTAAAATCTGATAGCTCGCTATATTTATCAAAGATTTGATTAAATCCTGTATTACTTTTTCCATTCAGCAGTCGCCCAATCTGAATTTCTGGTCCGCGAACCTTTGTTAATATTCTCTGTGCAATCTGATAATCTAATGCTACACCTTTATTAAATCCATTAATCTCTGTCTTAGGAAGATTATTGATGTACATTTTAATAGCTTTTACAATTCGTGGTCCGACTCCATATTTAGCACTGGCTGACTGTAAAAGCTGGTGAATTTCCCACAATAATTCTTGCACCTTATCTGCTTTAATATCAACATCTTTATTGATTAACGCATCATATTCATCTTTAGACCATGTTGGTGTGATCAGACTTGCATATTGCTTCTTTGTCCATTCTTTCGAATAATCCAGAACATCTAATTCAATTACATTAGCACGATCCAGTACCTTATCAGAAAAATGATATGTAGATTCATCGATGTTAACTGTTCCAATAAATCGGATATTATCCCCGATGATAATCTTGCTTGGATATGTTGCTGAATTATATAACTGTCCGGCATACTGACTATCATATAATTGTAATTCTCTCTGATTTTCTGGACGTTCTAATAATGATAAGAACTGGCTGAAATAATGTTCAACTCTTGCAAGATTCATTTCATCAAAGCAGACAATAAATAATTTTCCTTTATTTTCTTCCTTTTGTGCATTGACCAGAAAATCAACGAATCCGGTATCTGATGGACGATAAACATTATGAACCAGATCAACATATCCAAGCAGATCGGCATCATCATTCCAAGATGGTCGCACTGGAACAAACAGTAATCGATCATCTTCCAGGTTATTTCTGATTCCTAATGCCCTTGCATAAATTTCAACTAAAGCAGATTTCCCAGTACCACTAAGTCCGGATAGAATTACAAGATTGCTGCACTTGATTGCTGTATGTACATTGACAAAATCTTTCATGTTATAGAACAAGTTTCTCTTCTGACTGTGATAATCCATCATCTGAATTAGTAACTCATCACTGTATTCTTTTGTATTAACCTCTTTTAATTCTTCCTGAGCATCATTAACTGTCTCTGTAAAACTCTCTGCCTTTTCCTGATTCTGTTTTGTTACTGGTTCTTTTTTCTTTGCCTCTAATTTTTTTGTTCTTTCAACTTCTGCTTTCAAAATTTGATCTTCAATCTGTTTATAAATCGTTTCCGGAACAAAAGCTAATGTTGGATTAGCATCCACATCATAGACAATCTTTTCTGCCTGATCACTGATATCAATTTTCAATAGTTCCTGTCCTTCTTTTTCTAAGATCAATCCTCGCTGCGAATTATATCGGCAATTTGCAATCTTCCCGATCACATACAATTTCTGATTCTGATTTTTCCAGATTACAAATGATGGCTGACTCTCTGTTGCATCGTATCCATAGGTACTTCCTAATGGCTGTTTTGCTTTGATACAATCACAAAATTCATCTAATGTATTATAGTTTCTGTATAAGCTCCACTGACTTTCCAGTTCCCATTCTCTTACGATCTCATCTGTAGCAGCAGAAAACACCGGAACTCCTTTAAAATATTCATCTTCATTAAATTTTACTGGCTTATTAACAAGATGAACTTTTGTCATTCTTTCAAATTCGCCATCATTTGCTTTGAAATTATAGATAAACAATTTGTCATAGATATGATCCCAGAACTTTTCTACCCTTTCTTCATCTGAACGATATTCATCATCAAATTTCTGATCATTCTCAAATGAATTCATATATCCAGTAAATAATTTATCTGATTTATAGTCGCTCATCATTGACTTAACAACATACTGTATTGCTGACTTTGTATTGATAAACACACCTTTTCTTTTTGTATCTTTTTCAAGTGCCAGTGTCCCTATAATCTGCATATCTTCCTGATTCATAGCCTGTCCCCTCCTTGTAATTTCTTTTGTAATGCTTTCCAGTCCCTAGCCTGTAATATTTTTTGGTTAGCATACTTTTCTGCAACCTTGATTAAATCTGCATGTGTAAGCCCACTTCTGATGTACCAGATTTGATCAAACACTGTTTCTGTATAAATCTTTTTATTTAACTCTTCAAGATCCGTTAGAAAATAGATATTATATCCTTTGATCAAAACATCTGACGGATTTTTTGTAACACATAATACTTTCGGATCTGAAACTCCTGATGTTTTTGATAAAACAATGTTCTTCTTAGGCTTATATTTTCCTCTTATTTTCTCTTTTAATTTGCTGTTTTCAACACTTAATGCAATGATTCTGTCATTATATTCTTTTACTACAGTATCTTTTCGCTGTTTTGTTTTTTCATTTTCTCTGATCAATCTTCCATTTTCTTTCTTAACTCTGTTATTTTCTTGTTCCAGGTTACTGCATTTAATTTTTAAATTCTGAATGTTTTCTTTATATTTCTTTCCACGATTTTTCCAATTATCTATTTCCGCTTTTAACTTTTCATTTTCTTTTTTTAATAAATTATCCTGAACATTTACATCATCTTTTTCAGAAGTATCTTTTATTTCTTCTGAATCATTTTTTGTATCGTCTTTTGGTTTATTTTCTAATTGATTGAAGTATTCTTCAATTTCTTCATGGGAATCTGGATCTGTTATCCATCTCACTACGTTGTATAGCAAATATGTCTCATCATTTCGATCCTCTGCCATTTTTATCATTGCTTCAATTAATAGTTCATAATTATGTTTTCCACCTTTTCGGATTTTTCTATTTAAAACAACATCGTTATTAATAAATTCGACTTTTGGCCGCCATTTCTTATCACTTCGCTGATTAGCGATTCCAGGAACCCAAAAGCCACGAAACCACACTTTATTAATAAGGATTTTATAATCTTCTGCATTCATGTGGTTCAGGATCTTTTTTACAAGTTCGCATTCATTCACGTCACATCACGTCCTTTTCCTTGTTTTCTTTTGTCAGCTTATTTCAAGAACATCTATTCTTCTCTAATATCTGATCAATTTCTTTTGTCACATCTGCACAACTGAATTTTTTAGGCCATGTTTTTAAGATAATGCAAGAAATATCTATCTGTGCAATACAACTTCCATCGTTCAGTTCTAAATATTTGTAAACAAAATAATCTCCGAGACCTTTATCAATAGATGCCTGCTCAATTTTTAATATACATGGCATATCAGTGCTATATCCGACTCCAAATCCAGTAACATACACTCTTTCACCATATTTTTCATAAAACTTCTTTAATGGTTTCATTGTTTTGATCCATTTTCCGCTTCTTTTCTTTTCTACTTCGTTGGTCTTAATTTTTGATTCATCTCTTATAATCGTTTTATGTTCTTGATTTTGAATATGAAAGATAGCTTTTAATACTTCTGCTGCTTCTTTACAAAGACTTGTCTTTCCGATTTTTCTTCCGTCCTGAATTGCCTGATCTAACTGACATAATTCATCGATCATCTTCTCTATTTCTTTTTTTGTTTCCATAATAAGCACCTCCGTTCCTTATATTTTTAATTAGGATTAATTAATTTTCTGCTACCAGCAGCAGATTTCGCCTTTGCGAACTATATCGATGCTTTCTTATTTTTACACAGACTGCTTGTTTGACCATTGACAATGATTCTTTCACAATCTTCTAAAACTTGGCATAAGCACGATGAAAAACTGGATACCATTGACAATGATTCTATTTCACAGTCTTCTAAAACCCCATTATATCTACCCGCACGATATGACAACATTGATAATGATTTCCGTTATGTATCTTTCTAAATCTTTAATTCATATATTTTCGGACAACTAAAGTCGTCCGAAGTTTTCTGCTAGAATTTGATAATATTCTTAGAAAAATCTAAATTTATCCTTTTGATCACTCGGTGCCGCATAAATACGTTTGATTTTCTGTCCAATATGTGATACACCGAACGGGCAACTAAAGTTGGCCGCGGCTTCTTTACGAGGCAAGTTACACCTCGATGGAAATACACAGTTTCCTCTATTCCCTGTTACGGGAGTTACTTTCATTTATGTAGACTTCTTTTTCGGAGTCTACACATATTTTGATTTTCCAAACAGTATCCGATATTGAAGTCTGGTATCCTTTCTGTAACGATGTCTTGCCTTACTGGCAGGACTTGATTCATGTCGTTTCCCATTATAATGTTCCTGACAGCTACTCTTTGCTCCGGGATACAGATCTGTAAATTTCACAACGTTCGTTGTTTCACATAGGTACTTTAAGTTCTGTCCATCAAACGCATCTGGATATTTTTTACGGATCACATTGGCTGCACCATTGGCATCCGCATTAAGAAAAGTTCCATCCGCAGATCGATACAGTCCACGTTTTACCCTCTTTCCAGAAAAATAAGCGTAATCATCATTGATGCCATAGGTTGGAATAACATCTCCATCCAGAACACTGGCTTTGGATGTATAACTCTCTTCCTGAACAATAACCGGAATCTCGCATTTTGCAGCGGTGTTTGTTAAGATCTGTTCGAACCGTACAAACGGAATGGAAACAAAACTCTGATTGTTCTGCTTTCCAAGTCTGATCTCCTGTTTCTGGTCTTTGTTATGACCGATCACGATCACATCTGCATGATGTTTGACAGCAAACCGGCAGATATACCATGCAGCTCTGTAAAAGATATCCCTGAAAAGATCATCCCTTTTTCGGCTTAACGCATATAAGGAATGACTGTTCTTGATCGAATGCCGGCTGTCTGATCCTGCGGTTACCGCAGAAAGAAGAGAGGCACGTTTCTTATTGAACCACTGATTCGCTGCCTTGACTGCACCACCCTTGATCAGAAACGGATGAACGCCAAAGTTGTTCACGACCGCCGCAAGATTATCAATTCCTGGATCAATGCCAATGATACGTTTCGGCTTTTCTGGAATTTTTGGAAGTTCCACACCATCATCAAATGTCACAAGAATGAGATAACATCCATGCTGCGGTTTGATCTCCGTTTTTACATATCGAAGCCCTACATACAAGGAAGCTTTTCCAATACAAAAAAGTTCCTTGTTTTTGGTAAAACGAAGGTATGCTTTCCCATCCTTTTCAACAGAATACTTTGCCGTCTGATTGGAAAACCATGCCACATACTGAGGATTTCTAAGATAGCCAGGCATGTTTGGCCTTTCTTTATACTTTGAAGGATTCTTTTGATAGTCTTTCAATATTTTGAAATATCCCTTCCATGCCGCTACGATTTTCCGAATGGCATTCTGGTTGAGCTGGCTGTTCATGCTGTAATATACTTCATTACGTGTATATTTGAAAATAGCATCCAATACGTTATAAGACAGGAACCATTTCTTTGCAGTCGGATATGGAAAATGCTTCGGCTTCTTCGGTGGTTTCTTAGATAGTCCTTTCTTGTATTTTCCCAGATCTTTCTGATACTTTGTATCCCTAGCTTTATTTGCTTTTTGGATTCCAGCAAAGACATTATGTAAGACTTCAGTCTCATTTGGGGTTCGTAATTCCGGAGACTTCTTGATCCCCGTCATCGTATTTCGGATATAGAAGTTTGCCGTGTTATACATACGTCTGGCATCTGTGGTGCTGGTCAGAAGATACTGACAAAACACAGCGTCTTTTTTCTTTTTTGGGTTGATCATGATCCTCCAGGTACGCATAGCACTGGACCTCCTTTCCTTTTTTTACCTTTTGCAGCCTCGCAAATCTCGTAACGACGAGCGGTTTCAATATATTTTTACTTCTACTTTTCTTATTTTGATAAAATTATTGAAGTTATTGTAATATTTTGATACATTTTTTGTCATAAACATTAACGTTTATAAGAGATATCCGAATTAACTTATCTTGCAAATTCTTTAGCAAATCTCTTTGCTCTTGTTTCAGTTAACTCATGGTAATGATGTTCTAATCTCCATCTTGAAACATCTACCTGCCAGTTTTCATATAAATCCATATGCAATCTTAATAATGCTGCTTCTGTCTTTTCTCTTTCTTCTAAAAATTCAAGTGCTTTATTCAAATAAGGAATAATATCTGCAAACTGAATCTTCGTACCTCCAATATATACATTTCCAACTTTTTTGGTTCGAATCACATATCGGATTAAAATACTGTTTAAATATGTCATATCAAGGTATTCTCCTTCCCTGATTTCCATATTTGCAGTAGAATTTACCGTATATTTTTTACGTTCAGAAATAAAATACTGGTATTCTGTAACACTATTTGCAACATGATCCAAAGATTGATGATATCCTTTCATAGACTCACTTGTTGAATCATAATATGTATTGTCTTTTGTCTCAAATCTATAGTTTTTGGGTAGAAATTTTTTTAATGCTTCTGTATCTGATGCAGCATTTTCTCTCTCCATTACCTGTTTTATTGTTGGATCATGCTCATCATCTAATGTGAATCCAGTAAGTCGATTATTTAATACTCGAATTTCTTTTTTTTCTAATTCCATTTCATCCCATAAACAGGTAGACTTTTTGATAACATGCCCTATGTTTGTAATATTCGGTCTAATTGGCGTTTCAATGGTTTCAAACTCGATATCAAGAGGATATTTTCTCATAAATACATCATAATATTCGGTTTTATCCACTTTATTTATCTTATAAAATTTGAAATCTTTCAATGATACATCATGAGTACGATTAGCTTCTCCACGTCCACGATTATTGTTCCAGACACCACCTCTCCGTCCATATCCATAGCCGTTATCATCTCTTGTAATCCTCATTAAAGTTAAAATGGTATCTCCCTTTTTCATAACTTCATGATTTGTTCTTTTTAGGATATCTTCTAGTGTTCCGAACCGATCATCTTCTAACCATCCATCTGCCATACTATAGATTACATAAGGATTTGACTTCATAATAGAACCTATCTTTGGAAGCTTTAAGATTTTCCCTTGATCAACTATTCCCTGTAATATCGCAAAAATAAAGTATCTTCCGGCGATCTCTTCTTTTTGAGAATTGCGAATGTTTTCTTCATCTTCACTTGCAATCTCTTTTGTTTCTGGCTTCAAAAACATATTTTCATCTTTAACCTGAACTTTATCATCGTCTGTCCATCCAATATAAAGATTCTCTCCATCCCTGATCAAAATTGCTATTGTGTTTCCGTGAAGTAATTCATATTCTGATAACATGTTATTTCGGATTTCGGACTGGCAGCGAATTGTTCCATCCTTGCTGATTTTTACTAAGGAGATGGATTTCGGACCAGGTGCAAACATATTCATAAAATCATCTCGAATTTTTAATAATTCCTCAAATGTATGTTTACTATATTTTGATCCGTCAAAATCATAAATTGCTGCATATCTTCCCAATTCTTCATTTAAAAATCGGATTTTTTGATATAGGACAACTGGATCTTCAATATTTGCATGTTTTCCTTTTCTTAGCGGAACAAAAGTTACAGTTTCTCCCCAATAGCAACGAATGGCATATAACTCTGTATCATATATAAATAACTGTCCTTCCAGTTCTGCTTTTTTTGATTCTAATTCTTCTTTCTTCTTATTTATTAATGAGATGGTATCTGCATATTTTGCTTCAATTTCCTGTTTCATTCGTTCAATCTCTGCTGCTTTTTCTTTCTGCAGATTTTTAAGTACATCTTGTTTATTCTGAATCTCTTGTTTTTTTGTATCAATATTTGATGTAAGATCGTTTCTACATAAATTTTCATTTTGAAAGATTGCTGGCAGTGTTGTTTGAGCTGTTCCTCCCTTGCCTGCTTTTAAAGATATTAAGGACTGATCATCTAAGTTTTTAAATAATGTTGAAGTAATATAGTCTTTTGGAGTGACAAAACAGAATGAGCCATAATGAAGGACTGCTAAAATATCGTCTTGATATAAAAGATTCCATGGCAATTTCATCTGGTCTAAATAATTCTGAATTTTAACAATTTCTCCATTTACGTCTACTAACGGTTCATGTGTGTATCGACCCGCACATCCCATAGAATATCCTTTATTCAAATATTCTTTGATTTCGTTGTTTATTTCTTTTGACTGATTATTTTTTCCCCAATAATCTTTGTCATATAACTGATCAATCCAACAATTTCCTTTTGTTTCTTGTAATCTAAAATTTATGAAACCTACAATATCAAAAATTGCGGTGCCAATTTTTTTTAATCTTCTGCTCATCTTATTGTCCTCCTATTCCTTTGTTTTTTCTGTTTCATAACAGATTCATCTATATGAATATATTCGGCAAAATCTTATTTTTACTTAATCTGTAACCTATAAAATGTATTCCACTTTCTATTTTTCCTTATTTTTACTTTATATCTCTTTTTCGTGATATTTTATCTCCTTTTCTAAACATTATGTCTTATTTAGAAGATATTTTGTTTTGGACTACAATTTATCTAAAAACAAAAATTTCAGAAATATCAAATTGATGTAAAACCATATCTTTATCAATTTTCTGCCACATAGCAGATTTCGCTATAGCGATTCTTTTCGATGTTTTCTTATTTTTACACACTGCCAAAATATTTTGGTCCTTTGGAATCCACATATTTAACACAGCTCTAAAACTGTACAGTAGTACTTGTATTGGAATCCACATATTTAACACTGCTCTAAAACCTCTTATCTATACGTAGTACGGCAGTTTATCCTTTGGAATCCATAATAAACACAAACCATTTATCTGTATTCCGAAAAATGTATTTGCAAGTATTCCAAAATCCGATAAACTTGAAATAAACGTTCTGGATCATTCTTATATCTTTCCTTGATACTCTCATATCTTTTTTGATATCCGATATAGTCTCCATCACGATTCACGCATAGATCTGCAAGCCATAAAAGTGCTTGCTTTCTACTTGGGTTCTCTATAAATCTTCCATGACAACTAATTAATTCGCAAATTTCTGCATTAAGTCCATTTCTCTTCAAGATTTCTGCACCTAATCTTCCGTGATCCGTACCTTTGGGATTGTCAATATATCCTATATCATGTAATAAGCCAGTCAAATAAAGATCTTCTGTCTCTTCCTTACTCCAGTCATGAGATTTCGCATAGGCAAATAAGAAGTTTGCAACTCCCATACTATGCCTAATTCTGGATTCTTTTAAACACCCTTCTGCTGCTCCGTACTTTGCTACAAGGATATTTTTCATATGATTACAAAATGCTGCGTTTTCCCCAGTACATTCATATTTCCTATTACATTCTTTACATGAATCCTTTATAAAATCACATGCTTCTGATTTATCTGAAATGGTTATTTCCCTCATATCTGGTGTTGTAAATTGCATATCTTCTTATCTCCTTTCATATATTTTAAAATTACTTAATAATTAGATTGAACATCCAATTGATTATTATTCCCAATATTCCAATCGTAAAATAGGGTAAAAATATTGAATTTCTTTTATTTGGGTTGAGATAAGTACAAAAAGATAAGAACCTATTTCTCTTTTTGGCTTCTTCTGGATACCAACTGCTGTCTGAAAACATCCAATCATACTGCCCTGGTCTTTTGTTACTTTCACCTATAATCTCTCCCTCTAGTGTTGATGTTCTTATTGGTAATGAATGTATGACTTCTTGTCCTTTGTAATCTTTATATTTGCTTTCTGTACCTACATTAGCAAATATTTTATTGCTGCATTCTTCATAAATAAGCTTTTTTATTTCTTCAACATCTTTATCGTTATATGTTTTTTCTATTACCGGTTTTGTAAGAGTAATTTTTGCTTTTATTTTTCCATGATCAGTCTCATATGAAAACTCAAAAATTATATAATACGCAACCGTAGTCTTTACAAATTTGTCTGGGAAACATTTTTGATATTCTTTTTCAGATAATAACAAACGTTCATCTTCAAAATCGTAGCTACGATCATATACATATTTAATTTCTCCCATTTCTGTATACTTTTTAATATTATTTCTTGCAATTTCAAACTTTTTATAACTTACATTCGTAAGTTCTATCTTTTGAATATCTATAGTTTTTCCATAAAAATTTCTGTCTGTTTCTAGCTTCTTTCGTAAACCGCTTATTACAATAGTGACTATATAGGGGATTGTATAAATAATTCCAATTATAATATAATACTTAACCATCGAATTTCTCCTTTCATAATCTGCTGCACCTAGCAGCTCTCGCTTTTGCGAGCAGTATCGATAAAATTCTTATTTTTACACAGTCTGTTTATTATTTGACCATCGACAATGATTCTGTTTTATAGACTTCTAAAACTATGTTCGTAATATGCAACAAATGGCTAATCATCGACAATGATTCTGTTTTACAGACTTCTAAAACCCAATCAAACGATCATCGTCATCTAACAATCATTTACAACGATATTTTTTACAGACTTTTAAAACAATAGATGTATTTATTGTACCGTTATATTAACAATGATTTTTTCAACTCTTCTTGCAATTTAACTCATAATCATTGATGCAAATCTCATAAATGCTTTTGCAATAAAATATATTGTAAATAGCATAGAAACACTTGAAATTAATACATCCCCACTAAATATTTTTCCAATAATATATTTCATCGTCACTGATAAATAAATTACAATAATCAAACAAAGACAAGCTGCTATCATATAAAGTAAAATAAATTTCATGTCCATCGTTAACATAGAATTTTGATTAACGATCATTTCTGTAATCAATCGAATAGTGAAAATAAGACCTATTGTAAAATACAATGTAAAAATATTGTCTGCTCTACGCATATCGAGTCTGGAACAAAATGATAAAAACCTATTCTTTTTTCTTTGCGTTTGTGGATACCAACTTTCATCATAGAAAAGGTAATCCCATTTTCCAGATTCTTTATTACTCTCTCCTGTGATCGTTCCATGCATTGTTTTTGTATCAATATCAATGTTATGTACAACTGTTTGACCTTTACAATCTTTGTATTCAAAATGACTTCCAGGCACTTTAGCAAACACCTGTTTCTCGCATCTCTTAGCAATTAGTTTCTTGTATTGTTCTATATCTTTCGGATTATAATATCTTTCTATTGTAGGTTTATAAGATTCGATGGTTGCTTTCATTGATCCATTAGTTGACTGATAAGAAAAAATAAACTCTGGATAATATGCTGTAATTGATTCAACCGTTGATTCTAAAAAATATCTATCGTATTCCTGTTTTGATATAGCATATACAACATCTTGACTCTTTCCTTTTTTGTAGAAATATTGAAGCTCTCCATCTTTGTTATATTCACTAAAATCAGAAGCTTTCATATCAATTGGTTTATATCTGACTTTTACTAATTCAATATCTTTAGGAGAAATCTCCTTTCCATAAAAATTTCGATCCGATTCTAATTTCTTTCGTAAACCGGAAATTACAAATGAAATTAAAATAGGAATACACCATAATATGCTGACAATAATTAAAATTAAATCTTTCATAATACCCCTCTAATCTCTTGAATACATAACTACTTGTGCTAAAAGTTCTTTTACAATCTGGTCAATCAATTCTTGGACAATATCTTTTTCCGATAAATCTAATTTTGGATTCATACCTGCTGCCTGTTTTGCATTCACTTTAAAAAGATTATCACTAATTGTGGAATCATTCATGGAATGAAGTTGATACGATCTTTCAAAAGCTTCTAATGCCTCCGGTGTTACTTTAAGCATCTCCGCTAGTTGTTCTTTTGATAAAATTGCTTTTTTTATATCTTTGTTAAAAATATTCGATAAATCTAACATAGAACGCCCTCCTTTTCGCTGCCTTTCTTTTACCAGCAGATCGTATCGTTTATCAAAATTCCCTTATAGGTAATCTTCCATCCTAATTTTTTAAATATCTCCAAGGCTGCATCTGCTTTTTCCTTTAACTGTTTTGCTTCTTCTTGTTGTATATAAAACAATTCTGTATCTTTTTCTATTTTTCTTTTCCTTTCTTCTCCTGTCTCTATTGCTATCATTGTCTTTCTAAGTAAACCATCATGAATGGAATGATAAACTTTGAAATACCTTTTTATATGTGTAATTGGATTTTTTGTGTGATAAGGTTTTTCATATAATAAATGAGCCAAATCAATAAAAGCCTTTAGATTCTTTTTATCAATAACCTTTTGGGTTAGCTCTTTTACTTTATAAAGTCGTTTTAAATAATCTTTTTCTGCATCAGCCATGAAAGGTTTTATGATTCCATGATACCGAACAGTAATTCCCTGCCAATCCACAGGACTATGAAATTCAATACTGTATTTTCCTTTGGAATATATGACACATCCATGTGTAATTTCCTTTGTTGTATTCTGAAACAATTCATTATCCTGATACATTTCATCAACAATGCATGAAAAAATATCAAGAATCTCTTTTATATTATGATCGTAAGATTTTCCATAAATGGAAAGCAACATTTCTCGATCACCCATCAATGAGATCAGGCTTTCGAAACCCTTCGACAAATTGATTCTTTCCAATGTTCTGTCATATTGATCAATAATTTTTTGTTTTCTTTTTTCTACATACTGATATAATTGATCTTTTGCTCTCATTGACGTTCCCACTTTCTCTATTAATCAAAAAATAAGCCATATCCTAATTGTGCATTTAGCTCGCCATTCCAATATCCATTGATTGGTTCAATTTCCGATTCTGTTAACTTATATGTGAAATCCTCTGGCATAGATAACGCGATAAAATTCATAATAAGTTTTGCACAATCTTGAGTTTCATTTATATAATAATCACAACCAACTCGACGCCACTCAATATCTTTTAAACATCCTGCATTATCTAAAATTTCAAATACTGTTCTGCACATAGATGATTCTTCATATGTTGTCCAAATCTGTCTACCATCTTTATAATCAAGACCTAAATCTGTATAGTCTCTGCCGTCATTAAAAGTAATCCCTAATTTTTTGCAGCTGTCTTTATATGCTTGTCTGATTTTGTGTACATCGTAATTACAATCAAATAAAAAGTCTTCTGACTGTTTATGCCCATCCTTTGACCAATCGCCTAATACTAACTTATAAACCATCTTAATCTCCTTTTCTTTGTTATCTAATCTATTATTTTGATATTCGTCTGGAAAAGCTAATCAATAGAAAATATAAAAAACATAAAACGAGAATGATAATAAATTGATTGTTATTTGATCAGCTGATCCAGATTTTTACTGTCCCT
>UMGW01068527.1_pt1 | contig 19755 bp, 16 predicted proteins | sample 1965371 | NCBI WGS metagenome assembly UMGW01 (sample SAMEA4836082, study PRJEB28245) | human gut metagenome | biome: gut microbiome; material: fecal sample | place: Denmark | collected 2008
GTCTGCTGGCCCTGTCTTCAGTCAGGAACGCATTGGCCGCAACGGCAAGCCCTTCAAGTTCTATAAGTTCCGCTCTATGTGCCCCAATGCAGAGGCAAAGCTGGATGACCTGCTGGATCAGAACGAGATGGATGGTCCTGTGTTCAAGATCAAGGACGACCCCCGCATTACCCGTGTGGGTAAATTTATCCGCAAGACCAGTATCGATGAGCTGCCGCAGCTGTGGAACATCCTGAAGGGCGATATGAGCATCGTTGGCCCCCGCCCGGCACTTCCCCGCGAAGTGGAACAGTACGGCGACTATGAAAAGCAGCGGTTGTATGTGACCCCCGGCCTGAGCTGCTACTGGCAGATCGCCCCGCACCGCAATGACCTCTCCTTTGAGGAGTGGATGGATTTGGACGTGAAGTATGTCAAGGAGCGCAGCTTCTGGGTAGATTGGAAGATTATTTTTAAAACGTTTAAGGTGTGCCTACTGGGGCGTGGGGAGTAAGTAAAAGATATATTCTCTTTTTGGATGGGTATATAGGAATGATTTTTGACGGAATTAATGGAGGAAAAAAACCTGTGGCGGAGAAAAAGAAAATACTATATATAGTCGAAGCTATGGGCGGAGGCGTTTTTACTTATATAGTTGACCTTGCCAATGAGCTTGTCAATTCTTATGACATGTACATTGCTTATGCAGTGCGAAAACAGACACCACAGAACTATAAAGATTATTTCGATAAAAGAATTCATTTGATTGAAGTCAAAAATTTTGAGCGGGCAATCAATCCTGTGAAAGATATTGCAGCATTTTTTGAAGTGAAAAAAATCGCGGCAGAAATTAAGCCGGATGTGATCCATCTACATAGTAGTAAAGCAGGTGCGATTGGTCGGATGGCTTTTAATGGAAAAGTTCCAATGTTCTATACCCCGCATGGTTACAGTTTCCTGATGGAAAATTATAAACCAATAAAGCGCAGAATGTTTAAGTTCATTGAATCGGTGTGTGCTAAACGAAATTGCACGACTATTAGTTGCAGTGTGGGGGAGCACCAAGAATCCCTGAAACTTACTAAGCGTGCTACTTATGTGAACAACGGCATCAACATGGCAGAACTTCAGGAGATAATTGATAAGACTGAAAAAATTGAACATCCATTTACGGTTTATACGTTGGGAAGAATTTGCTATCAGAAAAATCCCACACTGTTTAATGAGATAGCTGAATCAATTCCAGATGTGAAATTTGTTTGGATTGGTGATGGAGAACTTCGAGAACAACTCACGAGCAAGAACATCGAAATCACAGGATGGACTGATCGAAGCACTGCAATTAGATATGCGGTCAATGCAGATGTTTTTCTCCTTCCAAGTAGATGGGAAGGGTTGCCAATTTCGTTACTAGAATCTATGTATATGAAAAAAGTGTGCTTGGTTAGTAATGTAATTGGAAATCGTGATGTTGTGCACAACGATAAAAACGGTTTTGTCTGTGAGATGGCGAAGGAATTTGTTGAGGTAATTGAAAAGTGCAGAAACAAAAACTGTCAGGCAGATATAAAAAGAATTACTGACCAAGCATATCAGGATGTTTTGAATATGTATAACACAAAAGTTATGGCTGAACAGTATAAAATCGACTATGAAAAAGTTATAAGAGAATAAATATTTTGATTATGCTGAAATTGCATAGATAATGGGTCTTGAAAAGGAGAATGGGGATTGAGTAAAAGCGTTGCAATAATATCATCGGGCTATTTTCCTGTTCCAGCTGTAAGAGGAGGCGCAGTTGAAACATTAATAGAAAAAATCGCGATAAGTAATGAAGCAAATAAACAATTTGATTTAATAGTTTATAGTACTTTTGATAAGGAGGCAAAGGACAAAGAAAAAGAATACAATAATACAAAATTTGTTTTTGTTCAGAATAAATGGCTTGTAGAATGGATTGATAGAGTTATTTACTATTTTGCCAAGAAAATTATTCGAACAGATAAGCAAATGTCTTTTCGTTTTATAATGCACCGTATAGCATATATCGTGGAAGTGGCGAAGCAATTGAAAAAAAACGACTATGACTATTTGATTGTCGAGAATACAGCGACTCTGTTTTGGTGCGTAAAACTTTTTGACAACGAAAAAAGATATCAGGATAAAATTTACTATCACCTTCATAATGAAATTGGAAGCGCATTCGGATGTAAAGATATTATTTCACATTCTCAGAAAATTATAGGAGTAAGTAGTTATATTAACAAAACAGTAAAACAACGATTTCCTAATATTAAAAGCACAAAATATCAGGTGTTATATAACGTAATTGATGTGAAGCATATTTTCGAACAAAGTGATAGCAGGAGAGACTTGAGGTGTAACTTTGGGTTCCAAGACACAGATATTGTTATCATTTATGTAGGAAGACTGTGCAAAGAAAAGGGTACGAAGGAATTAATAGAAGCGTTTAACGCGATTGAACAGAAAAATATAAAGCTACTTATCGTGGGAAGCTTTTATTTTGGAGCGGATTTAAAAGGTGATTTTGAAAAGCAACTGCACAAACTGGTAGAGAAGAAGAAAAATCAAATTGTTTTCACGGGTTTTGTTTCGAATGGTGACATTGGAAAGTACTATCACTGTGCAGATATCGCGGTTTTACCATCTACATGGAATGAACCGGCTGGTTTAACTATGATAGAAGCGATGGCCGCAGGCCTTCCGGTCATAACAACAAATTCGGGAGGAATTCCGGAATACGTTGGAAACGATAGTGCAATAATCATTGACAAAAACGCTGAAAACTTTACGGATAATTTGAAAGAAAAAATAATAGAGCTGGCAAATGATTCAGAAGCAAGAAAAACGATAGGCAAAAGAGCGCTAGAGAAGTCTCAAAAATATGATAGCTCTGGGTATGCAAAAAAGCTGGCAGATATTTTAGAAAAGGATTAAAAATGAATACAAGAATCAACGTGCTTTTCTTTATGGACGGAATAGGAAATGCAGGAGGAATTCAAGAAATGGCTTTGAAGTGGATTGAGAATTTCAATCCCCAAAAAGTTCGTGTAGATATTCTGTCATATGACACTGGAAAAAAAGACAATTATCCGGAAAGAGTAAAAAAATTCGGATGTGAGGTGTATATTGTACCAACATATACAAGACGAACAACTTTTTTTAAAAGTTTGCATGACACTGAAATGTTTTTTAAAGAAAACAAAGGAAAGTATGACATTATTCATGCACATGCTTCGGCCAAAGCTTTTTTTGTGCTCTGGTATGCAAAAAAATATGGAATCAACGTCAGAATATTGCATTCACACTCGAGTCGAACAATATCTGAAAAAGTAATTCAGAGACTTGCAGCTAATTGCCTCAAGATTCCCGCAAGTCTTCTTACAACTGATAAATTTGCATGTTCTCCAGAAGCAGGAAAGTATTTATTTGGACGGTTTGCTGTAAAAACTGGAAGAGTAAAGATAATCCACAATGCTATTGATATAGAAAAATTTAAGTATGATAAGGAAGAACGTGATGAAATCAGAGAGAAGTTAAACATTAGCAATAAATTTGTTGTTGGTCATGTGGGAAGATTTATGGAACCCAAAAATCATGACTTTCTAATCGACGTATTTGAGAATATTTATAAAAAGGAAAAGAACGCTGTGCTAGTATGCGTTGGATCGGGAGAACTTGAAGAGACAATCAAGAAAAAATGCATAGATTTGAGAATCGACGATAGAGTTATGTTTTTAGGCTTCAGATCAGATGTTAACAAAATTATGCAAGCATTTGATTTGTTGATTATGCCATCTTTGTTTGAAGGCCTGCCTGTAACAGGTGTAGAGGCACAGGCACTTGGGGTGCCCGCATTATTTGCGGATACAATTACAAAAGACGCTGCAATTCTCCCACAGAGTTCCTATTTGAGTTTAAAGCAAAGTCCTGAAGAGTGGGCAGATAAGGCACTAGAGTATAAAACAATGCAAAAAGAAGAAAATCCTTCAAAATATATTGTTCAAAAAGGATATGACCTGAAGCTTGAAACAAAAAAACTGGAAGAATATTATTTTATGAGCTGCGAGAAGAAAAATGATTAAAAATAGATTGAACTATTATAAAAACACAACAATGAATTCAAAAGTTGCGTTTATTTTGGGAATCATGACATGTCAGAATGTTATATATTGTTTTAAAATAAGCAATACGTATATTAATATTTTTCAGCTTGTGACATTTATAGTATTTCTGTTTAACTTGTTGACACGTCATAAAGAAGTTGAAAAGGCACTTGTATTGACGGATAGAAGGTTGTCTATGTTCTATGGCTGTTGCTATTTTTCGATTGTTCTTCTTTTTTTTGTCATGTTCATTGTGCCGGATGCGAAAGTGACGAGTTTTTTTTCTGGACTTATAACTTATACTTTGGCATTTATGTATTATGTATGTGTGATAATTTATAAGGATGATGTTGATAGTTTTATTAAAGGGATAACAGCGGGCTTTTTTATCAATGTTATTGTATGCGTGGCTGAATATATATGTTTCGCGCGGGGGACTTACTTTTCCTTATATAATGTGTTTCCTCAACCATTCTATTATGTATCGATTCCATGGGAAAATCGTTCAATCTTAATACAAAACGAAAGCTTAATATATTCTTATAGAGCATCAGGACTTTTCCTAGAAGCATCTCATTTCATTAGCTATTTAAGTGTAGTTGTTTTGATTGTATGGACAAATTGTTCAAAAAGAAAAACTATTGCAGTTGCGGTATCTGTTGTTACAATTTTAACATTGATATCTGGAAGTGGAACATTTGCAGCATATGCTTTAACTGTTGCTCTTTTTTTCGCAATATGTACATTGAAGGAACATCAAATAAAAAAAGCGACACTAAAACAGATACTTTTAATCGGAGCAATTGCAGGGACGCTACTTATATTGGGTGGTCAAAAAACTATCGATAGAATGTTTCAGGAAAGAACTGTATCAGATTTTTTAAGTATCGCGCTGAAAACGTCAAATATCCTCGATGCCGATAATTCTACTAGATTGATATTTATGAAGAATGCAATCAAAGCAATTCAGATTTTTCCGCTTGGGATAGGATGCAACATGGCTCCAACAGTTCTGAATCAATTATATGGTACGTATTCAACATTTAGTTTCTTGTTATCAGTGATTCTTGAACTTGGTCCAGTTGCCGCAGTAATCTATGTATGGTTTCTTGTGGATACTATGAAAACATCAATTGGAAATGCTTTGAATAGGTACGATGTTGCCTTGGGCGTTTCCTTTCTTGTCATAATGGCTGTCCAGTTTGCAAATGGAATTGGCCTTTCGTGTTATATTTTGGCGATCTTTGCGTTGGCTAGAATCCGTGCTTTAGAAAAGAGAAAGGTGAATATATGAGATATTTGATTTATGGACAACAGGGTATTAATGATGAAGTTATAAATCACTATCTTAATATTATTAAATCTGCATATGGTGTAGTAAAAAAATGCAACTTTGTCAGAGTTGAAAGTGTAAATGACATTGCTGATGGAGATTTTGTTCTACTATATACAATTTCGGATGCATTTCGAGTGTGCTTAAAAAAGAAAATTAGATATGCTATTTGGATGCAAGGGGTATATCCGGAAGAGCGACAGCTAAGGGGAAAGGGAAAAATTGATTTTGCTTTAATGTCGCTGATAGAAAGACAGGCGCTTTCTAATGCAGAAAAAGTTTTCATGGTTTCTAAGGCAATGCTTACCCATTACGAAAAAAAATATAGACTGAAATTATCGCATAAGACGTTTATAATGCCCTGTTATAACTGCTCAATTAATAAGGACGCGTTCTTTGTTGAGCAGAAATATGATCATCCCAGCTTTGTTTATGCAGGATCATTAGCAAATTGGCAGTGTTTTGATAAGACACTGCTTCTGTTTAAAAAGATAAATACAATTATCCCAGATGCAGAGTTATATATATATACAAAAGAAAAAAAGAAAGCTGAAGATGTCGCAAAAAGGCTTGAGATTAAAAATTATCATATTGGATATGTGAAAGCTGATGATTTAAATGATGCAATTAAAAGATGTAAATATGGATTTATTATTAGAGATGATATAACGGTTAATAATGTGGCGTCCCCAACAAAGCTTTCAAATTATCTTTCGGCAGGAATTATACCTGTCGTTTCGGATGCGATTGTACTGTATCAAGAAATTGCAAACGAAAGCGATTACTTTGTTGTAGAAAATAATGATGAATCTTTTGTTCAATCGATAATAAATATAGAAAAGAAAAAGATTGATCCGAATAGCATTTATAGGGATTATAACAACTTGTTTGATAAATATTACAATGACAACTACTACATTAACTCAATTGAAGCTTTTCTGGTTTAATAGGAGTGAAAGACATGCTTAAATATATTGTTCGAAAATTGTTGCTTGGTTATAAAGCAAGCAGCGAGGATTATATCAATAAAATAAAAATGGGGGGGGGTACAGTAGGAAAAAACGTTACGATTTTTTCACCGAATAAGACATATATTGACATGTTGAATTTGCATTTGATCACAATCGGATCAAATGTTGTAATGACAGGCCCAGTGACACTCTTGACACATGATTATAGCGTCTTTGTCTGTAATAATATAAACAATGGACATCTACTAGGTAAGCAAAAGCCGGTTATTATCGGAAATAATGTGTTTATTGGCTGGGGCGCAACAATTTTGGCTGGAAGTGAGATAGGAGACAATGTGGTAATTGGAGCAGGCGCTGTTGTTTCTGGAAAAGTTCAAGAAAATTCTGTATACGCTGGAAATCCAGCTAAGCGTGTTTGCTCGATAGAAGAATATATTCAAAAGCGAGAGGCAAACCAGTTAAAAGAAGCTGTTGATATTTACAGGCTCTATTATCAAAGATTTGGCAAGGTGCCAGATAAATCTATTTTCCATGAGTATTTCTATTTGTTTTCTTCGAACGAGCAGTTGACGGATCTGTATAAATCAAAGATGAGTGAAACTGGAAATTACGATAAATGCTTGCTTTACTTAAAAAATCATAAGCCTCAATTTGAGAGTTATGAATCCTTTTGTGAATATGCAAAGAACAAAATGAAATAAGGAGAAAAATACAAAATGAAAAAGGTTATGCTCGTTTTCGGCACTCGTCCAGAAGCGATTAAGATGTGTCCACTGGTTAATGAATTAAAGAAAAGAACAAATCTTCAAACAATTGTTTGCGTGACAGGCCAGCACCGTCAGATGCTGGACATGGTTCTTGAAGCATTTGATGTCACCCCGGACTATGATCTGTCCATCATGAAGGATAAGCAGACGCTGTTTGATGTAACTACCAATATTCTGAATAGCATCAAGGCTGTTCTGGAAACGGAAAAGCCTGATGTAGTATTGGTTCACGGAGATACATCCACGACCTTTGTGACTGCGTTGGCATGTTTCTACATGCAGATTCCTGTAGGTCATGTAGAAGCCGGTCTGCGCACCTACAATATTTATAGCCCGTATCCGGAAGAGTTCAACCGTCAGGCGGTTTCAATTATCAGTAAATTCAACTTTGCACCTACAGAGCTTTCTAAGCAGAATCTGCTGAAAGAGGGTAAAGATCCAGATAGCATCCATGTTACTGGAAATACGGCTATTGACGCGTTGAAGACCACCGTGCGGGAGAACTATACGCACCCCGAGTTGGAATGGGCAAAGGATAGCCGTCTGATTATGATTACTGCTCATCGCCGTGAGAACCTCGGTGAGCCTATGTGTCACATGTTTAAGGCAATTCGCCGTGTGATGGATGAGCATCCTGATGTTAAGGCAATCTATCCCATTCATATGAATCCCGTTGTACGCGAAACCGCAAATGAGTATCTTGGAAATGACGATCGTATTCACATTATTGAACCGCTGGACGTTTTGGACTTCCACAACTTTCTGAGCCGTAGCTACCTGATTCTGACGGATTCTGGTGGAATTCAGGAGGAAGCTCCTTCTTTGGGCAAGCCTGTTCTGGTGATGCGTGATACTACGGAGCGTCCGGAAGGTATTGCAGCAGGTACGCTAAAGTTGGTTGGTACGGAAGAAGAAACGATTTATAAAGAGTTCAGCCGTCTGCTGTCTGATAAGGATGAGTATGAGGCGATGAGCAAGGCAAGCAACCCATATGGGGATGGTCATGCTTGTGAGAGAATTGCGAATGTTTTGGAAGAAGTGCTTTAAATAATCCTTTACAAATTTGTGAAAGTCAATAACGATGGATATATTAAACTCTGTTAGTGATAAAAAAAACAAAAATATCATATTGAATGTCATTGCTGCCTTTTTAGTAAAAGGCGGATCAATGATTGTTTCTCTTTTTACGCTGCCTGCGTATATTAGATATTTTAACGATCAAACGGTTTTGGGGGTGTGGCTTACTTTATTGTCAGTATTGAATTGGGTGTTATCATTTGATCTCGGAATTGGAAATGGATTAAGAAACCACTTGACTATTGCGATTACTGAAAACAAACAAGATGATGTGAAAAAATATATATCGTCTGCGTATATGATGATAGGCATATTTTCTGTAGCAATTATAATTGCTGCGAAAATAATCTTTCCATATATTAATTGGAACGCAATTTTTGCAGTGCCAGAAAACTATATTAGCTGTCGTACAATGAAGAAAGCGGTAGAGATAGTATTCACAGGATTAATGCTTCAATTCTTTTTGCGATTAATAAATTCTGTGTTATATGCATTACAGCTCTCTTCAGTCAACAATGCATTAGCACTGCTCTCAAATATAATTATATTGCTGGCGATTAATATTATACCGCATACGAATGCGGAAACAGATTTGCTTCGGTTGGCATATGTGAATATTTTAGCGGTAAACATCCCATTAGTAATTGCAACGATTATAGTGTTTTTCTCAAAATTGAAAGATTGTAAGCCAAGGCTACTTTTTTATAAAAAAGAGTATGCTAGAACAATTTTAGGAATGGGAATTGTCTTCTTTGTTCTTCAATTTGCATCTGTTTTAATCGGGAATACTAATGAGTTCCTTATATCACATTTTTGTCAGGTGTCGGATGTTGTAGAATATCAACCATACTATAAATTGACAAACGTATGTATTACGATATTTGGCTTAGCGATGACACCAATATGGTCAGCTGTAACAAAAGGAATGGCAAATAAGGACTTCTTGTGGATTAGAAGGCTATATACTTCATTACTAGGACTTGCGATTGTGGCAGGTGTTGCGATGATGGGATTGGTTCCTTTGTTGCCTTACATAGTTAAAGTTTGGTTAGGAGATGGATATGTTATTAAAACGGGCTATACGATATTGTTCGTAATATATTCGGCTTTCGCTATTTGGAATTCAGTTAATTCAACAATTGCTAATGGATTAGGTGTCTTAAAAGCTCAAGCTATCTTTTTGACGTTTGGAGCAATTCTGAACATTCCTTTGTCGTATATTTTAGCTGCGACCACAAATTCATGGATTGGAATTGTATGTGCAAATATCATATCTTATATTCCGGTGTGTGTTACGCAACCGGTATATTTGTGGAGATTTTTAAAGAATCAAAGCAATATGGGAAGGGATGAAACGTAAATGATTATTGGAGCTTGTGGATACGGTGGAACAGGTTCAAGCGCTATAAAAGATTTTTTAAAAGAATTTGATGGTATTCAAGTATTGGATCGAGCTGAAAGCATGTTTTCATTTCAGGTTGATGGACTTCAAGATTTGGAATATCATTTGATAAAGCAGTACTCAAGGCAATTTAGTGGAGATGCTGCGTTAGCTAGGTTTCTTTATAAGGCTCAGTATGCTAAAGTACCATTTGTGAAAAAATTATATATTGATCCTCAAAAATATTTGAAAGATACCGAGGAATTTGTGGAATCTCTTACGCAAGCATCTTTTTACGGAATGGACAATGTTGATTATGAGACCGGGAATTTTTTGAAGAGCTTTTGCTATTTGTGTATGAAGAAATTTGTTATCAAATACTATGAAAAAATAACTGGGAAAATTTATACCGCATGGCCTATGCGAAAAATTCGCATCTCTATTAATCCGAGTGAGTTTTATGAAAACTGCAAAAAATATACGAATAAAATTATAGAAAATGGTGGAGGTGATTTTTCTAAAATAATTGTTTTGGATCAGCCGTTTGAAGGAAACAATCCGTCTCAAAGTTTTCCCTTTTTTGAAAATCCTTATGCAATTGTAATAGATAGAGATCCAAGAGATTTATATTTGGCTGCTTCTTATCAATGGCCTGATGGAATGTTTATGCCTCGGCGTGATCCGCAGGCTTTTGTGGAATACTACAAAAGACAACGGAAAAACATCAATTATGATCTGGACGGAAGAAAGGTTCTTAGGTTAAATCTAGAATCAATGATATTTGATTATGACAAAACAAAAGAAAAAATCATGTCCTTCTTGAATTTAAATGAAGAAATGCATTTACATCCAAAGATGTATTTTAGTCCGGAAAGATCGATTAAGGGCTCGCAGCTGTATAAAAAAATATCCGGTCATGATAAAGAAATTCAATATATCGAGGAGCATTTGAATAATTACTTGTTCCCTTTTGAAAACTATGGTTTATCAGAAAAAAATACAGAACTTAACAGCGGGCTAGACAATGAGTGGTAAAGTTTGAAAATGACTTTAGAAGAAATAGAAACAAAGCAATTAGGTTGATATGATTATTATGTGGTAAGATGCAAGACTTTTGCTTGCTCACTTGAGGCGATAATAATACTGCTGTAGAGTGTTGATAATAGAAAGGAAATATATGCTGAATTTTACTGTTGGACCGGTAATGTCGGATGATGCAGTGCGCGCCATTGGTGCTGAACAGGTTCCGTACTTTAGAACCCCTGAGTTTTCAGCAGTCATGCTTGAAAACGAAAATTTGATGAAAAAATTTGCAAAGGCAGAAGATGATGCCAGGGTAGTATTTATTACTGGGTCTGGAACGGCATCTATGGAAGCCACTGTTATGAATGTCTTTGATAAGACGGATAAGGTCTTGGTTGTAAATGGCGGTAGCTTTGGACATCGCTTTGTGGAACTGTGTCAAATTCATGAGATTCCCTATGAAGAAATCTGCTTGGAACCGGGAAAGGCGTTAAAAAGAGAACAGTTGGCTTTATACGATGGCCAGGGCTTTACAGGATTCTTAGTCAATGTTCATGAAACATCGACGGGTGTTCACTACGACATGAAAATGATCAGCGAGTTCTGCAAGAGAAATGGAATCTTTCTGGTTGTAGACGCTATCAGCTCATTCCTGGCGGACGAGTTTGAGATGAAGCGATTAGGCGTTCAGGTGATGATTACGGGATCCCAGAAAGCATTGGCTTGCCCTCCGGGCGTATCAGTAATTGTTTTGTCGAGTGAGGCTGTCAAACGGGTAGAGAACCGTGAAGTGAAGTGTATGTATCTTAACCTGAAATCTGCGCTAAAGAATGGTGAACGGGGGCAGACGCCTTTCACACCAGCGGTTGGAACGCTTCGGCAGATTAATGTCCGGTTGAAGGAAATAGAGGCTGCAGGTGGCGTTGAGAGCGAAACTAGGAAGATTTCTGAACTTGCCCGGGATTTTAGAGAAAAAATCAAGGGACTTCCGTTTGAAATAGTTTCGGAATCGATGTCTAATGCGGTAACGCCGCTACACCCTTTGAATGTTTCGGCTTACGATGTTTTTACAACACTTAAGGATGAGTATGGTATTTGGATTTGTCCTAATGGTGGTGAAATGAGGGAAACCATTTTCCGTGTGGGTCATATTGGTGCATTAACAAAAGAAGACAATACTACGCTTGTGAATGCATTCAAAGATTTGCAAAAACGTGGACTTCTTTAATTATGTGGAGGGAAGCAAGATATGGTAAAAGTGATTACATATGGTACCTATGACTTGCTTCACTATGGTCATATTAAGCTATTGGAACGCGCAAAAGCACTGGGCGATTATTTAATTGTAGGTGTCACGGCAGATGACTTTGATAAAACTCGCGGAAAAATCAATGTGCAGCAGTCATTGATGGAGCGCATTGAGTCAGTTCGTGCTACAGGGCTTGCGGATAAGATCATTGTGGAGGAATATGAGGGTCAAAAGATAGACGACATTCGCAGGTATGATGTGGACATTTTTACAGTCGGGTCGGATTGGGCAGGGAAATTCGATTATTTGAATGAATACTGCAAAGTAGTATATCTGGAACGAACAGAAGGAATTTCAAGTTCTGAAATTCGTTCTGAAGAACGAAAAATTAGACTTGGAATTATTGGAGATTCTCCTATTGCCAAAAAATATATAAGAGAGGCTCAGTATGTAAATGGCTTAGAAGTCGTAGCCGTTTGTACGAAAGATCCGAATTACTTTGAAAATATTCCAATAGTCACAGATAGCTACATTGGTATGCTAGAATATGTGGATGCAGTATATATTGTTTCTACTCCACAGAACCATTACGATCAAACGTTATATGCTTTAAAAAAAGGAAAGCATGTTTTATGCGAATCGCCAATAGCTCTCAACAAACAACAAAGCGGGGAACTTTTTTCGTTAGCTAGTGAAAAAGGATGCATCTTAATGGACGCAATTAAAACTGCCTATTCAACGGCTTATTCACGACTTCTTCTTTTGGCGAAAGAAGGGAAAATTGGCGACATATACTCTGTGGATGCAACCTGTACAAGTATTCGATCTGTTATGGAAGATTCTTGGGACAGTATATGTGGTTGGGGACCAACTGCGTTGCTTCCAATATTGAACATACTAGGAGGCGAATATAGAAGCAAGAATATCGTTTCACATATTGACGATAATGGGTATGATCAGTTTACTAAGATTGATTTTTTATATGATCATGCAGTTGCATCTGCTAAGGTTGCTAAAGGTGTCAAGTCGGAAGGCGAACTAATAATATCTGGTACACAAGGGTATATTTATGTTCCTGCTCCCTGGTGGAAAACAGACTATTTTGAAATTCGTTATGAAGATCCATCACAGAACAAACGGTATTTTTATCAGCTTGATGGCGAAGGGATTAGATATGAATTGGTTGCGTTTACCCGAGCAATTGAGAGCGGACGAAACCTATCATATGTGAATAGCAAAATATCCAACAACATATGTGAAATCATTGGAGATTTTTATTCAGGAAGGAGTCGATGTTTAATTTGATTCTAATGTATGAAATTAATATTGATCCCTGGTAGCTGATTGGCAAATCAGAGAATGGTACCTAGAAGCTTTCTAAGGAGGCGTTTATTTACATTAGAAACTTGTGTGGTTTAATAAATGTCTTCCCAACTTTTTCAGCAGTCACGCATCAGCATGGCCGCGCTGCTCAAATGTGCTACCTCTCCGTGGTGAGTAATAGGCAACGAGAACTCTCTCGACTAAAGAATGTATAAACAGATAAAAATATGATTAAAAACACATCCCCCCAAAAAGACATTCTTCGAAAATAGGGTAATACATCAAGATAGAGCGTTGAACTTATTGAGAAGTAAGGAGATAAATATGAGATGGCTGGTTCTTTCAGATATTCATTTTCAATTTAAAAATTTTAATACAGAAATTGCCAGACAAAAACTGATTAAGGTGATTTCTGAGGAAGCAAAAAAAGAAGAAATCTCGTTTATTCTTATTACAGGAGATTGTTTGCATAAACATCAAGCGGATGAAAAAAGCAAAAACCAGTTGAGGGATTTTATCGAGCAGATTGAACGGGCTTGCGAAAATAAAAAAAGAGGTAAAAAAAGAAAAGGTGATATAAGTGTTTATATTTGCCCGGGAAACCATGATATCGATAGAAATAAAGAGATACGCAGTAAGTCAATAAAGCAATACAGAATAGATGATCAACTTCCGTCAATAGATATATGCGATGAAGGCTATCGAGATTTTGATTATGTTCATTTGCTAATTACACATAGACCATATAATCATTTTTCTGCCGAAATTTATAAAAATTTTAGAATCATTAATATTGATACGAGTTTGTTGTCATTAGATGATAACGATGCAGGACAATTATCAGTCTTTTTCCCTGAATTGGCCAAGCTAGAAATAGAAAAAGATGATAAAATTAATATTGTGATCATGCATCATGGTGTAGAATTCTTAAAACCAGAAGATGGGAGAAAATTTCAGCATTGGCTGGCAGATAATCATATTGATATGGTATTCTGTGGACATAACCATGCCGTTGGTATGCAGATATTAACAGAGGCCATTGTTGAGGAAAATGGACCTCAAAATGGGATACCTCAATTTACCTGTGGAGCAGCTTTGTCAGACTCGTATTCACGACCCTCTTTTTACATTTGCGAATATACAAATGCTGGCGAATTGAATGTAAAACTGTATGAATACCAAAATAATTCAAAATGGATGCTCGCAAACAATGAGTTGAGGAGCTTTCCAAATGGAAGTTACTGTGAAAAAAGTAAGAAGAATATTGTTGAAAAAGTCTATCCAACGATATTCGAAGCAGCGGATGATATATCACAAGATATTAGAAGAAGTAGTAAATTATGCTTCTTTGGATTAAGGGGAAAAACATTTCTTCAAGGAAACACGCAAATTGGTGACGCTATTTCTGAGAGAGCTGCAAATCTTGAATGTAGATTACTTGTTTCTGATCCATATAATAACAATATAGAAAAAAGGTTAAGAAATGTCCCGGAGTTTTCTACTCAGGCACAACTTGAAAAACAGTGGAAACGAATTTACGAGGACATCTGCCAGCTGAGAAATTTGATGAAAGGGCAGGCAAATAGGTTTGTGCGTTTTCATCAGCAGCCTTTGCTACAGAGATTTATTCTGACAGACTATGCGCTTTATGTTGGATATTATTCGAAAGAACCAAGTTCAAAGTCTAAAATGTACAAATATAGTAGCGAGTCTGATTTATATATGAGCATGGGAAACTTCTTTGATGCTTCTTGGGCAGCAGCAGGTTCTGACTTTGATTCAGTAATACCGGATAGGTGCAGTTTCCTCTCTGGCAAATTTGATATGCAGCCATCACTGGTTTTGAATTTGACAGATGAATGCAATATGAAATGCAGATACTGTCCTGAAGGTGGTGAGAATTTATCGCGATGCAAGGAACTTTGTAGCATTGAGACATTGCTCTTTTTAATGAAAGCATTTAATAAGTATGGCCAACAAAGAGGGTGGAAAGAGAAAAAGGTCTTGCGTATAACGGGTGGTGAACCGTTGTTGGTTTTAGATAGATTATATGCTGTCTTAAATAATGCAAAAAGTGAAGAATATCAGAAAATTGTTTTATGTACAAATGGTGCATTAATTAGAGATGCATATAATAAGAATCCCGATGTTTGGGAAAATGTAAAAGATGTTCTTTTGCTGAAAATCAGTTTGGACACAATGAGTAAGGGGGTTTTCTCTGAACTGACAGGTACGGATAAACTAACTGCGGTTATAGCCGGTATTGAATTTATGAAAAGAAAGGGCTTTAAAATTGAATTAAATTTGGTCGCAACGAAGGATAATGTGTCTGAAATAGAAAATATATATAATTATGCACATAGAATTGGTCTTGTAGGCGTGAAAGTTCTAACGATAAATGATTTTGGAGGAAAAATTCAACCAGATAATGTGGAAGCCAAACTCAACAAGCTAATTAATAGAATGCGTTCAAAAAAGTATGTGGAAACTGGTTTGTATGTTCATAACAACAAAGGAATACACATGAAGCGCTTTATTCATGATGGCTGTACCTTAACAATCGTAGACCACTTGAATCAAGAAAATTCTGTTACACCTCGAAGAACATATAGTCAGGCCTGTCAGAGCTGCTATTTCTATCCACAGTCGGTTCAAGTGCAAAATGGTGATAATACACCCTGTGCAACAGGAATTATGAGTCTTACGATGCGTGCGGATGGTATGCTGAGTTTTTGTAGACTGAGAAATGATCGTGGAACACCGTTGGGTGGAAAAACGGAAAAGGAAATTGAAGATTGTGTGAAAACTGAAATGCAATATTTTGAAGATTGTTATCACTATGAGATCGGAGAGGCACGTGAAAAAATATAAAACTGGTTTTCTATGCGGTTTTTTTGACCCGCTTCATGATGGACATATTGATATTATGAAACAGGCTAAATCTATGTGCGATTCGCTTATTGTAGCTGTCGGAACAGATGAATTTATGCAAAAGAGAAAGCATCACAAAACGATATTGTCTTTTGAACAGCGAGTTGAAATTGTTAGTGCGATTCGCTATGTTGATCAAGTTGTACCAGAAATGGACTTGGACAAAATTGCTGCATACAATAGGTATCATTTTGATGTTATGTTTGCAGGAGACGACCACTTGTCAGAACCGGTCTATTTAGAAGCCCAAAAAAAACTAAGCGATTTGGGTGTTGAAACCATTTTTATTCATAGAGAGAAAAATATATCATCTACGGATATGAGAAGAAAAATGGCAATGATAAATGATTTTTCCAGAGAAGGACATATGTATTCGCCTATTCACTCTTTGGATGAGGAAAAACTATAATGGGAAAGTATTTTGGAACGGATGGCTTCCGTGGTGAAGCTGGTATTGATCTGACCGCAGATCATGCCTATAAGGTTGGTCGTTTTCTAGGATGGTATTACAACGCTCTGCGCGAGCGCAACGGCAACAACGAGCCTGCCCGCATCGTCATCGGCAAGGATACCCGCCGCAGCTCCTATATGTTTGAATATAGTCTGGTGGCTGGTCTGACCGCCTCCGGCGCAGACGCCTACCTGCTGCACGTCACTACTACGCCGTCTGTGGCCTATATTGCCCGCGTGGATAACTTTGATTGCGGCATCATGATCTCCGCCAGCCATAATCCCTACTACGATAACGGCATCAAACTGATCGACTGCTATGGCGAGAAGATGCCGGAGGAAATCTTACTATTAGTCGAGGATTACATCGACGGTAAACTCCATGTGTTCGATAAGGACTGGCCGGAGCTGCCATTTGCCCATCGTGAGCACATCGGCTGCACTGTGGACTATGTGTCCGGTCGCAACCGCTACATGGGCTATCTGATCAGCCTCGGAATCTACTCTTTCAAGGGTGTGAAGGTTGGTCTGGACTGCGCCAACGGTAGTTCTTGGAACATCGCTAAGTCTGTGTTCGATGCTCTGGGAGCCGATACCTACGTCATTAATGCACAGCCCAACGGTCTGAACATCAACAACAACGCCGGCTCTACCCATATCGAGGGTCTGCAGAAGTTTGTGGTGGAGAACGGTCTGGATGTCGGTTTTGCCTTTGACGGCGACGCCGACCGCTGCCTGTGCGTAGATGAGAAGGGCAATGTTATCACTGGCGACCATATCCTGTACATTTACGGCTGCTATATGAAGGAACGTGGCAAGCTGCTGACAAACACTGTCGTTACTACCGTTATGTCCAACTTCGGTCTGTACAAGGCCTTTGACGAGCAGGGTATCGATTATGCTAAGACCGCTGTGGGCGACAAGTACGTCTACGAGTATATGGCTAAGAACGGTTGCCGTATCGGTGGTGAACAGAGCGGTCATATCATCTTCTCCAAGTATGCCAGCACCGGAGACGGCATCCTGACCAGCCTGAAGATGATGGAAGTCATGCTTGCCAAGAAACTGCCCATGAGCAAGCTGGCTGAGCCGCTGAAGATATATCCGCAGGTTCTGGAAAACGTCCATGTTACTGATAAAAAGGCTGCGCAGAACGACCCGGCGGTGCAGGAGGCGGTCAAGGCTGTGGCAGAAGCTTTGGGCGACACCGGTCGCATTCTGGTACGTGAGTCTGGCACGGAGCCTGTTGTGCGTGTTATGGTAGAGGCTCCTGACCATGATATCTGCCAGAAGTATGTGTCGCAGGTCGTGGAGGTCATCAAGGACAAGGGCTACGCTGTCTGAATGTAGCTTTGATACCGCAATACCGGTTGATGTATATTTCACCTATGCCCTTGAAAACTAGTTTTTAAAGGGTTATATTTGAAAACGTGGGAAATTTCTCACGGCTTTGCTGCTCGAAACTTTGCACATCTCTACGCGATGAGCAGCAGGCAACGCTGATTTGTGGCTAAGACCTGCGAAGGAGATTCTGAATGATAGGAAAGGAGTTTGAAAATGCCGGATAACCCTTATTTTAATGATCACCCAATCGACTTTGGCAATGTGCATTCTTCTGAACAGATCATTAAAGAAACGTGGAGCACGTTTCGCATGGCACTGAAAAATAAAGAATTCTCATACAGTGAGATTTCAAAGGCGCTTGATACTACATTCTTGAATGCTTTTGATCAAATTTTCGAGTTCTGTCACACCCGTTTTGAATGCACTTTGGATGAAGCACAAAGTAATGGTTTTCTTAAGAGAGGCGCACGATTAAAAGAAACAGATGTTGCTTGCTACGACCGTTTTTTGCCAAAGGCGAGCTTTATAAAAGAAGACAACCGATTCAGCCCCGCAGGTGTGGAATGGCTGTATTTGGCGGTGTCCGCTGATGCAGGGCTAGCAGAAAAATGTACAATCAAGGAGTGTAGAGCAGTAGCGGGAGATAGATTTGGAATCTGCTCATTTGCAATTGAAGATATTTATAAAAACAAAAAAATTGTAGATTTAACGCTTGCAGATGAACTTACCTATAACGATATTAATTCTAAATTCGAGCAGGTGTATTGTTCACTCCGTGGTGAAAGATTTACAAGAAGTCTTATTCATGGAAGGCCGGTAGACGCAACATTAGCTGAGCATAATTCTTTGATTGCTGCAATATTAGATTGGTCATTATCTACCTATTTGAAATTACTTTCCGAACAGATTTTTCTACCTTTGGAAGATACAGATGATAAAGAATTGATGTATGCGCCATTTCAATGCATAGCACAATATTTTCTAAGTAAAGGCTATGTAGGAATCAAGTACAAAAGTACAGTTTGCACAGGTTCAAAAGACCTCGTGCTTTTTGACAAAACAATTGCTTCTCCAGTCGGAGCAATTAAAGACTTCGTAATTTGATGAGTGTGCTGCAAAGTGGCTCAAGTACATATTAGCCTTCACAGCTTGTCAGGATTTAATAACAGATCATTCAGAGAATTCATAGTCCTGCATTCATAAATCTGCGTAAGTTTTCCACCTGTACAGGCTTTTTCTGCCAGCTCACAGGTTATTTCCTGCCTCCCTTGCATAATACATAAATCAAGATATATTTTTATTCTACATACTGCACCTCTTGCGAACATAAAAGGCGAGTGTTATACTGAAGCCATCAAAAAATATTGGAGGTGTCCCTTATGCCCCGTCCCAAAGGAAGCAAGAACAAGCCTAAGACCGTAAAAGCAACCGTTGACTTTGCTGCACAGCTTGCTGAAAAGCAGTCCGCAAAGGAAGCGGCTTCCGCTGAAATTGCATCTATCACGGCTAATATTGACACTCTGAAAGCCGACCTGAAAGCCAAGAAGGCAGAACTGAAATCTATCGACAAGGAAATCGCCAGAATCGAAGCCAAAAAGGTCAAGGCTGAAACCAAAGCAGCGGAATCCGCAAAGAAAGCTGAAGCAGAGAACGTGCTGAAAAAGCTGCTGGCCAGTGGCGTGAGTGCAGACGATATCCTCGCAAAGTTGAAGTGATCTGAAAATTTCTGACGCAGCAGTTGACGGGAACATCTACGTCGCAAGCAATGTTTTCGTCTATACAAAAACACTTTTTGCGTTG
>UMGW01048691.1_pt1 | contig 19542 bp, 19 predicted proteins | sample 1965371 | NCBI WGS metagenome assembly UMGW01 (sample SAMEA4836082, study PRJEB28245) | human gut metagenome | biome: gut microbiome; material: fecal sample | place: Denmark | collected 2008
GTTTAATTTTAATTTATCGGTAAAAATTTACCGAAGTATTGAAGAATGTAATAAAGATTGAAAGATTTGTAGGAAAAGTCTTATTCTATTTATGGAATGATGTATTCAAAGATTATGAATTTAATAATGAAATTTTTAATGATGAAAAAGATTCTGAAGGACAAGAATGCAAGTTGACATTTGATAAATTCTATAAATCGGAAGGACATGAATCTAAAGTTGCTGAAGAAAAGGTTGAACTTTTCCTGAAGAATCTTGATGTAAGAATTGTTAGTGAGGTTAATAAAGACGCTGAGAGTGCTGATTCTGATATTAATGAAGTTGATGATAAAGGATATACTGATACTTCAAGGTATTCAATAAATGGTATTGGAAGTTATGGAAAATGCCGGGCTCCTTTTGAGGCCATTAAAATGTTCTGTTCTGAAAATCCTAGTTTGTCAAGTAGTGATGTCGTTTCTAGGTGGTTGTCTTTAGGAGTTAAAATTCCTAATTTGATTGAAACAGAAACTCAATATAAGGAAAGAACTGCAGATTCTAAAGATCAAAAGTTGGCTGATAAGTCAAAGATTCATACATTAAGTGACGGTACAATAGTGTATGTTTCAAATCAATTTAATCCTGAGAGAATACTAGATTTTGTAAATAAAGTAAATGAAAGTGATTTGGGTATTCATATAGAGAAAATTAGGGAATGAGAATACTTATAGAAGAATATAAATATAGCGTCACTGACGTGAAGGATACTCTCTATGGCATCGATGCTATGGAGAATGTTGAGGGCAAGGTGTCTGTTCATTATGTAGGGTATTATTATAATACCTTACAACGTGACTGTGTGTTTATTCTTCCAAAGGTTTTATTGATGGATGATAAGTCAAAAGACTCAAAGAAGGCAAATCTGGTTTTTGGTAAATATCGTCCTGAAGAAATACTTAATTTAGATGAACATAATCCGCTTACAAAAGAGGAGCGTGATTTTGTTTATAAGTTTGCAGTTTGGATATATCGTGCAATTGTTGTATATAAGAATGATAAACAATCCGATACTGGAATAGTATATCATAAAAGAATACAGCAAGTAGGAAGTGGGCGTTTCAGGAGGAGCAATACATATCTGGATATTCTGCTTACACTTATCAGGTTTGCAAAAGAGAATCAAAGTTTTTTCTTCTATATTGTGAAGAATATGCATAGTGGGTTGAACAAGATTAATTGGACTCGGACTATAGCTAAGCAACCTGCTATAATTCAGGAAAATTCTCCGATTTATTTGAATCCGGCAAATAAGAAGCGTCAAATAAATTTTGATGAAGAACTACTTGTCATATTCTTTTCAATATTAAATTATATTGGGGATAAGTATGGTTTTGCTAAGAATATCTGTGTCCAATTCTCACTTATTAAAGGGCAAAGATTTGAAGCTTATCTGAATGGATATGGTTGTACACGACTACGCCAGATAAAGTATAAGTATTTTTCTGATAAGGCTATAGAACTTTGGGAATTATGCTTTGCTTTTTTTGATGAATCTCGTCACTTGCGTGTATCAACAGAACATAAAGAATATCTATTGGTTAAGAACTTCTATATAGTCTTCGAAACTATAATAGATGAACTTATTGGAGATAAACCGTTACCTGATGGAATGGATAAGAAACAGGAAGACGGCAAGGTCGTTGATCACTTGTTTACAGCACAGAGTCTGATTGATAATGAAGATAAGCAGACGTATTATATTGGTGATAGTAAGTATTATAAAATGGGACATGAACTCGGTTCTGAATCCATATATAAACAATATACTTACGCACGTAATGTAATTCAATGGAATCTTGATATATTTTTGGATAAGAAAGAGCCGGAATCTGGAGTCAGATTACGGGATGACATAACTGAAGGTTATAATATTATTCCGAATTTCTTTGTTTCTGCAATGATGAATGAAAAATTCGATTATGCAGATGATGGTATTGTGCAGACTCATCGGGAAAATAAGAGACATAAGAAAACGCATTATGAAAATCGCTTGTTTGACAGAGATACACTTCTTCTTTTTCACTATGACGTAAATTTTCTTTATGTACTCTCACTTTATGCCCGTGGTGATAGAAATCAAAAGAATAAATGGAAACAGAAAGTGAGAAGTATGTTCCGCAAGGAGATACAGGAATGGTTGCAGCAGGATTATAGTTTCTATGCCATGCGTGCCAAGGTACACATAAATGGAGAAGAATATATAAAGCAGCATTTTAAGGAGTTAATAGGTAAGGTGTATACACCTTATACAGATGAGACCGTATACTCATTGGCTCTTGATAGAAAGCAAGAATTTATAAAAACAAATCAGGAGTTGATAGAAATGTTACGTACTGCATTTTATGTGGAAGAATGTCGTTTAGGTCAGGACCCAAACGAAGTCCTTCCTGAAGTTCAACCTATAGTAGAATATAAAGCAGATAATACAGACCTTGCTCTCTGTATTGTAAAGGAAGGAGTTAATTTTGATACTGCTATATCAATTTTAAAGCGAACTGGGACAGTTGGCATAGCCTTGCAAATGAATGGAGCTACACTTAGTCTTGTAGAAGGATTTACAAAAGCGCGGTACTTATTGATTCATAATAAGAGTAACCGTTATGAAGTGTTTCTTTTTGATGGTAAAGGACCGACATTAGTTCCTAAATCAAGGATGGAGGATGATATAGTAGCAACTAAGAAAGATGCAGAGTTATATCTGACTTACAAAGTAAAAACGGATGTTACGGTTGATTTCGGAAAACTGAATTTGTTGCCAATAACTAAAAATCCAAAGACTAGTTATTATCCGCAGCTGATTCCAATAAAAAGCTTTGTGACTGAATGATCATTTATGACAGCCCGTTTGACAAAGGAACAGAGACATAAGAATATGTCTGCTATACGTGGTAAGAATACTAAGCTGGAGTTACTAGTCCGTAAGTTTTTGTTCAGCTGGGGCTTCCGCTGCCGGCTGAATTATCCTTGCTTGCCGGGACATCCTGACTTGGTATTACGAAAATATAGAACTGTAATATTTGTAAATGGCTATTTGGGGCATGTTTATGACAGATGTAAATACTTCGTTCTACCAAAAAACAAATCCTGGATATTGGAAGAATAAAATACAAGGAAATGAGAAATGTGATGTTAAGGAGTAAAACGAACATCTTTTCATAAGATGTATTATTGTTTGTGGATTTCAACTAAAAATTGTACTCTATGAACAGACTTTAAAATCGTAGGAATATACGCTTAATCATATTCTTAAGTTGAAACTCTTATGAGAATCATTAAGAAAAACAATTGTTGAATTCTGAACGAATTAGATAACTGTATTTTATCAATTATTTATTATAATCGAGGTAGATATAATTGGAGAGTTATTTGTAAAAATGTATATTTGGTGAACTATAAGGTAGTTATTTGGTAGTAATGCGGTTTGTTTATTTTTATTGTGTTTAACCGTACTTTAAATACATGGTAAGAGAATGAATCTTTATATATTGGACTTATTAAGAATGATTCAAATATTTAGAGAAGTGGCATCCTCTGTTATTGTTTATTTTATTGGAAAATATAGAGTTTTAAGATTATGGACTTAGAAATAAGAGCTTTTTCGACATTGAATATAGAGGATACATTCTTTGATAGTTTAAAGGAAAGTTATCCTGAATTTAGAAAATGGTTTAACAAGAAAGCTATTAGCGGTGAATCTGCTTATGTGTTTTTTAATGAGGATGGTAAAATTCTTGATTTTCTTTATCTTAAAATAGAGGAAGAAGAAATGAAAGATGTGATTCCTGCACAACCCGTTAAAAAGAGACTAAAAGTAGGTACATTCAAGATTTTACCTCGTCATACTCGCCGCGGTGAACGATTTATGAAAAAAATTATGGATTGTGCAATTGCAGAAAATGTAGATGAAATATATGTTACGATTTTCCCTAAACCTGAATTGAAGTATCTAATTCATCTATTTGAAAGTTATGGATTTCGCCATGTTGCAAATAAAGATCATAATGACCGAGGCTATGAGTATGTCTTGGTGAAAAATATGAGAGTGAAAGAAGGTGATATTGAGAAAGATTATCCTTTTGTGTTGACAAATGGCACTGCAAAGAAAATCTTAGCGATAAAACCAGATTATCATACAGCTTTGTTCCCTGATTCCATATTGAATAATGAGAATCCTTATGATTTAGTACAAGACATAAGCCCAACAAATTCTATTCATAAGATTTATATATGTTGGATGAAAGATGTTGACAAATTAAAGAAAGGAGATTTATTGCTAATTTATCGTACCAACGATGGCAATGGATATGCAAACTATAGAAGCGTAATTACTTCAATTTGTACGGTTAATGAAATAAAAACATTTAAGGATTTCAAAAATGAAGAAGATTTTATAAGGTATACAAACCAATATTCAATTTTCTCAACTTATGATCTTAGAAAATGGTATAAGTATAAAAGTAACTTCACCGTAGTGAAAATGCTTTATAATGTTGCATTCACAAAGAAAGTTATCAGAAAAACTCTTTTAGAGGATGTAGGATTAGATAAAGATGCTTATTGGGGGTTTATGTCAATCACTGATAAGCAGTTTAAACAAATTATTGAATTGGGACGAGCTGATGAACGTTATTTTATCGATTAAACCATGTTTTGTTGCAGAAATTGTAGCTGGACGTAAAATTTATGAATATCGAAAAAGAAACTTTAAGGAAAAAGTGAATAAAGTATATGTGTACGCTTCTAATCCAATATGTCGTATAGTTGGGGAATTTTCTCTTGGGGATATATTGATTGACAAACCTAATATTATATGGCGGCGTACATGTAAGAGTTCTGGTATTACAAAGGAGTATTTTGATAAATATTATATGAATAAAGAATTTGCTTATGCATTGGAAATCAAGAATTTCAAATTGTATGATGAACCAATAAATCCATATGATATAATTGAGCGATTTACTCCTCCACAGTCATATTGTTATATACGTAATGAAGGGTTACTTCAATCTAAATAAAAATTATTATGGTAAGACTTAGGATTTTTATAGGTGGAGTGCATGGTGTTGGCAAGGGTATATTATGTAAACAGCTTGTAAATTTTTTGTTTGGAGAATATGTCTCTGCAAGTAGGCTTTTGAAGTGGAATACTAAAGCAAAACAAGTGAGAAATGTTTCATTTAATCAAAAAATCTTAGCAGACCTTCTTCAAAAACATACACAGAATGATTCTTCATATATTATAGATGGACATTTTGCATTGTGGAACGAGAACAATGAATGTAAGCCTGTTCCGATTGAAACATTCATAAATCTAAAATTGAGCGCAATTATACTTGTAACTTGTTCAGAGAAAATAATATTAGAACGTTTAGCAAATAGAGATGGTATAACTTATAAATTGGACGATGTGATACGGCTTCAAGCAGTTGAAATAGAACATGCAAAGTATGTTGCAAAGTGTTTATCAGTACCATTGATATTAGTAGATACAACAAAAAAATATAATTTTGATAATATAATAAAACAAATTGAACAAATGAAAACATATACAAGAGACAATATTTTATCTCCAATGTTGAAGACTGTTATAATTCGTGCTGATTTTGAGGGATTAACAGACCTTTCTTCATTTATTAGCCGTATTAAATTAAGTGAGAAGATGAAAAATGCTTTTGAGAAAATGAAGATACTTCCTAAACAGAGAATGAAAGTCAGTTTTAGTCCAAAAGCTATTGAGGATGGACAGTTGCCTATAACAGAAAGCCAAAATAGTATTATATATAAGTTTTATGATTGTATAATTGGAGGAGCTTCTAAAGCTACTTTGGATATAGAGCCTAACTCAATAACATTAGCTATTGATTGCCAAAAGAATTACAGTGGTAGTAAACCGTATTCTATCTTTATGGGGTGGATTATTGATGAATTATGCTCTTTCGATTCATATGTCGTAATAAAACGACTTGGAGTTCGAAAAATAGATGTACAGGTGCTTAATGAAGGAGAAGATATTGATTATTATTTTAATGAAAAATATGCAGTAGCACAAAGTTGGAAAAATTCACCTTCAAAAACAAAATCAATTTTAACGGAATTATTTGAAGAGAATAATATATCTTTTAATGTAGTACAATATATAGATTGTGTGGATGGAGAGCATGAACGTCTTATTTATGATGTAGATGCATTTCTCTCAGGTGATATACTTAGAGAAATCCTTAGAGAAGGGAATGTTTCAGATATATTATATCATGATATGCAGGACCGTATGTTTGATTTATTCGTTAGTGTAGCTAGTACAAAATATTTGGATTTTTGTAAAAAATTAAAAGATAAAAACCATGAATAGTGATATTGAAGATTATCTTTCATCTTATACTACTTCTCAAGATTCTTTATCGGATGATGAATTTGTTGAAGTATATTATGAACGTAGGATTTCGGAGTACCGTTCAAGTACATTGTTGATATATGAATCATGGGGGGAAACGTTAATTGTTTGTGGTGAAGAATTTCATTATGAGGAATTTATATAAAAAACATTAAATGTGTCATCTATAGAGAATCTTATTGTAAGTATATTTGTAATAGGATATAAGAATATAGGTGAATCGATCATAGTATTGTTTAGAGATGTTTATGATGGAAATGATATTGTAATAATGTCAATGGTTATTGACAGTTATGAAAAAGAAGAGTTAAACTTAATTCGAAAAATATTGTTAAAATACAATGCTAATAAGTTAGACTTTGTATGTTGGACACACCCTCATTATGACCATTCTCCAGGCATTGATACTTTAATTAGAGACATGTTTCATGATGATATAGTTATATTTTCTCCTAAATTTTACTATGGGAATTTAATGCCTGATATGTTGAAATCTGAGTGTGCTAGGACACAAGAGATATTTGATAATATATGGAAATTAGTAGAAAAACATCCCAACTTTTCACAAATTTGGAGAACTATTTCTGCCAATGGAGATGCAACTCATCAATACCCAATGCAATTATTGACGAGAGATGGAACCTGTAAAAAAGATATAAATTTATACTTTTTAACACCGTTAGCTTCAAAGACCGATATGTATGCAACTAAAGGTAAGGAGTTTAGCAAACCAAATGAACTATCTGTTTCATTTATTTTATCTATTGATGGATATGATTTCTTTTTCGGAGGAGATACTGAAAATGATCATGCAAAAGGAATAGATAATGAAATAATACAAGATATGAGATGGATAAAGGTTCCACATCATTGTTCTCTTGGTGCAAAGTCAATAGCAGATAGTTTAGGTCCTAAATTTGACTATGCAGCTTCTACAGTTTATACATCGTCATCTTTACCTAGAGAAGAAATACAAGATGTATATGCAAAAGCAGGGACTTTACATATGACACAGCTAAAAGAAAATGATAATTGTAAACTGAAATCCGAATATGGTATAATTCAATACAATTATCATTTTGCAAATACCATTATAGTCGTAGATATTATAACTTATGGAAATGCAGGTCAATATTTCCCAGAAAAAATTCTTTAGTATAGAACTTGTATTCCTTCTTATTATCAATTTGTATATCTGATTGTTAATATGATTATTTATGCAGATACCACAATCACAAATACTTACCACCCGATACCTTAACAGAGTATTTGATAAGACTGTAGCGACTTATAAATATTATTGGTTTTTGGGTATACTTGATTTATATGTAAAACAAGGGAAAACAAGAATGAATGTCTGGGAAATTATGATAACAATGGTTGCAAATGCTTGGTATCCTGTTAACTATTTTCGGCTTTCGTTCGGTAAATCGGAATCACTTTATGATGCTATTCTAGCTTTACAGAAGGAAAACAATATTCCTATCAATTTGGGAGTAAAGGAACTGACAGATTTGTTACAGAAACTTATCCAGCAGTTTGACATACGGAAACAGTTGAATTTCCTTCAAAAGAATGTACCTTTCCGGTTTCTACGACCGTGGATTGATACTTCGGATGACCGGGAAATGGTAGTTCGTTCTCAGACATTTGAAAATGGATGCCTTTACAAATTAGAGAAGACAGATGGCCCACTATGGATAGAATTGAATCCGCTTTGGTTGACATATCTGAAAGAAAATTATGATATTCTAAGTGCTTTTGCATATTGGGGACTGACTAATTTTCTTCAAGTTAGGAATCCTAATGTACCCAATATACCGAATAAATTGGTAAAAAGAGAAGAGAGAAATTCCTTGTCGAATCAGCATGAGTTCTGGAATGTGGTAATAAACCAAGGTATGGAAGTGAGATGTCTTTATACAAGTAAGCACCTGGAAATACGTAAGTATGATTTGGATCATTTTATACCGTGGAGTTTTGTATCTCATGATTTGCTTTGGAATTTGATGCCATCAGACCCAAGTATCAATAGCTCGAAAAGTAATAAATTGCCTGATTTGGAATTGTATCTTCCCAAATTGGCCGAAGCACATCAAGAGGCTTTGAGAATTTATCTGAAAACAGGGAGACAAAATAAGTTACTTGAAGATTATCTTTCTTTAGGATACACTGTGCAAGATATTGTGCAGATGGATAAGGAACATTTATTAGATTGTTTCTTTCAGACCTTTACTCCAATGCATCAAATAGCCTTGAACATGGGATTTGAAACCTGGAAATACTAAATACTATGGAACCTGAAAAGATAAACCATCCTTACCTCACCGCCATCAAGCGTACGAGTCTTTCTGTACCTACCCGTTACCTACTTCAACATAATCTGCTGAAGGGACGTGTTTTGGACTTTGGCTGCGGGTATGGCTTTGATACAGACGAGTTGAAACGTCAGGGGTATGACATCACGGGGTACGACTATTATTATCGTCCTGAATATCCGGACGGGAAGTTTGATACCATTTTGTGCAACTATGTGCTGAATGTACTGGAACCATACGCACAGGCGGAAGTGATGATGAATGTCACGAACCTTCTTGCTCCTACGGGAACGGCCTTTTTTGCCGTGCGTCGTGACCTGACGGAAGAAGGATTCAGGTTGCATGCCATTCATCGCCAGTACACCTATCAGTGTAATGTGCGGCTGCCTTTCCAGAGTTTGGAACGTAATTCGAGCTATGAGCTTTATCAGTATCAGCATTTCAATAAGTTGCCCCGGAAGGAAGGGGAGGTTTGTCCTTTCTGCCGTCTGTCGCGAAGAGTGGAAATTATTTGTGAGACGGCTACTTGTGTGGCGTTCTATGACGGTTATCCGGTATCGCCAGGTCATGCACTGATTATCCCCAAGCGGCATGTGGCTTCTTACTTCGACTTGACCAATCACGAACGGGAGGCCATGAATGTGGTGCTTCAGTACGTGAAGCAGAAGGTGGACGAGCGATTCCATCCGGATGGGTACAATGTGGGCATTAATGTGAACGAGGCGGCGGGGCAGTCGGTCTTTCATGTACACATGCACTTGATTCCGCGCTACAAGGGCGATGTGCCCAATCCGAAAGGTGGTGTAAGAGGTGTGATTCCGTCAAAACAGAGCTACGATGCCAACGAGGGGCTTTCTTCGCCTGCACTGCCAGAGAGAAAGAAAGCTTATACCATTGAAGAGAAGAGAAACGAGCATGGGAATGCTTATATCCCTTGGGAAGAAGAGGCCGACCAGTTGCTTTGCCGTCTGTATGATGAAGGGAATAGCATAAGTGTGCTTGCCGAGATGTTTGAACGTACTAAAGGGGCTATCCGCAGCCGTTTGAAGAAGTTGGGGAAGATTAGTTAAAGGCATTGTCTTGGAATATATGTGGGGTGTAAAGAATCTCACGATGCCTCTGCGATTTTATTTTGTCGCAAAATAGTCAGCTTTTTTGTCTGTTTATTTGTAAATGTGAAATAATTTTACGAATATTGTTACTCCTAAATGTAAAAATCAAAGCTATGAGAACAAGAATTTTATCATTTATTTGTGGAGCGTTGTTAGCTGTTACAGCTACTGCCCAGCCTCATTTATCATTCAAGGGAATTCCTATCACAGGAAGTATGACTTCTTTCTGTCAACAGTTAAAAACTAAAGGCTTTACTCAGATTAGTTCTGACAATAATATTACGACTTTTGTTGGTGATTTTACTGGGCGTCAGGCTTATGTAGCTGTTGGTGCCGCAGATGATGGGAAGAATGTTCATTCTGTTGTGGTATTATTTGATCCAAGCGAGGAGTGGAATACTCTTGTAAATACATACGATTATTATAAAGAGATTTATTCTCGGAAGTATGGAAATCCAGCAAAAAGCATAGAAAAAAATCCGAGTAACAGTAATAGTAATATTTCATTGATGTATGAGCTTTGGCAGGGAAGAGTTGTATATGGTAGCCTATGGGAAGTAGAAGGTGGTTCAATTGAAATATCAATTGAAAAGTCTTCAGAAGGAATTAATGAAGGTATTGTTGTGATCAAGTATCGTGATTCTCAAAATATCGAAACAAAAATTCAGAAAGATTTGGAGGATATTTAACCGGGAAAACGAATTGGTTAGATAAAAAGATGGGAAGAAAACTTAAAATCTCGAGGCAGTAGATATCAAGCTTTTTTATCATAACCTCATGCAGAACTTTATGTGGTACTATAGAAATAAAGGGATATGAAAAGGATATTATTTTTTATTGTATGTTGTATATTCTCAATGCATTGTATATTCTCACAGACTTTATATATTTATGGGGGAGAAGATCATGATGTGTTTTTGGGTAAACTGAATGCAAGTAAATATGATTCAAAGTCTATATGGAATGAGTACGGTACTTATGGAAGTGAGTATAATACCAATTCAATATGGAATGAATATGGTACCTATGGGAGCGCGTATAGTTCATATAGTCCTTTTAATTCTTACGCATCTTATCCACCTGTTATTGTAGATGAAGAAGGCAATTTCTATGGATATTTCACAGTCAATAAATATAAGTCTAAAAGAGCGAATTTTGATTTGGTAAATATTATATGTGAGTATTATGAATCAATACGTGAAGATGTAGATGAGTGGTATGATAAAATATTCTGATAATAATAAGAAGTAGATAATGAATTGTACTTTTGCTCTTTGGAGGCATTAGCCATTAATTTAAAGTTTTTGCTTCAAATAACTTACAGGACAAGTTATCCATTAGATAATTCGGAGCGTCGGATAAAATTTTTCCTTCATATCCCCCTATATGGCATATCTTCAGGTGCATATTTGCCATACATTATGAAAATCATTAAAAGAAAAAATGTATGGAAGAGAATTTAGATAAGCTATTCGATTACAGACCGCTGATTCCGGGAAGTGGACGTTTTGCATCCATAGTGGGCATTGGCGGGGGAGCAGGTCGTGTGGTAGACCAGATGCGGAAATGCTGTCTGCCTGATGTGCAACTGTATGCGTTTGGCATGAACCGGAAGGAAATGGACGAGTTGTCCTTGTGCGGCAAATACTTGATTGGACAGGAAGGGCTGGGCAGCGGTAAGGACCGTTTTCTTGCGGAGTATGAGTGCAGTAAGTCTTTCCCTGCCATAGAGAGTGTATTAAGGGGCAGACTTGTGGCGGTGTTTGTGGTATGTCTTGGTGGAGGAACAGGAGAGGGGTGTATCAGGTCTTTCCTGCAGAAGGCCAGAGAGGTGGGAAACAAGGCAATCATTCTGGTGGCAACGATTCCCCATTCGTCGGAGGGAGCGGAAAAGCGGAAGAATGCTTTAGGTTTGCTGAAAGCGTTGGAACCGATGGCAGACGCTCTTTATACAGTGGATTATGATGACTCCCGGTATGCCACGCTTACGGAAGTGTTTCAGGAAGCGGACCGGAAGATAATCGAGTTTACGGATTCGCTTTTGGGGATGGTGCTTCGTCGTAGCATGATTACCTTCGACTTTAATGATTTCAGGACTTTCCTGCAGTTTCCGACTCCTTCTAAACACATCGACTTTTTTATGCTTGCCGGTAGTCTGGATTTCCTGAGGAAGGAAGTGAAGGACTGGTGGAAGAAGCTGCCGGCGAAGTATTCGTCTGCAGATGAGGTGGCGATAGCTGTGTTCTCAATAGAAAATGCGGACTGGTCGGACGACAAGGAAACGACGGAGGCGATGGACGTGGTGCACGAATGTTTTTTACAGCTGCCGCCCGACGCGGAGGTTAAATGGGGGATATACCCGGATGAGACGCTTCCACCGCACCAGTTCAGGTTGCGGGTTTTCACCAAATGCAAGAGATAATATGGCTTAATGTATAATTGCAGAAAAAGAGGAAAGACAATGAAATCAATCGATAAAAAAGAAGAGGTCATCTGGCTGATGACCCTAGTTATCGTTCTTATTATCTGCTGTTTGCTTAGCCTGTGCGGGGGAAACTCGTCGGAGAGGTGGCTGCGGATTTGGTAAACATAACGTGATATTTTTATTATCTTATGTGGAGATTTTTCCAACGGGGCCTTGGCGGACAACTGCAACAAGTTGTGCCGCCGGCCTCGGTTGTTTGCTTTATAAAGTCTATAGTGAGCGTATCAGAACTCTTTCGTTTCTTGCGTTTGTTGCAGGATGGTTTTTCCGTTGTGCTGTACTTTCAGGGTGGCTTTGTCGCCCATGGTTACCACATAGCGGTAGCTGCCTTTTGAGAAGAGGAAGGTATTGTCCTTTTCTGCATAGCTATCGGTCAGCACCAGTTCGGGAGTATCTGACATCTGCTGTGTGCTTTTCCAGGAAGCGTATCGCATGGTTTCTCCGTCTAGATTGTCGATGCGGATGATGTAATCTTTCGTTCTAAAAAACAGTTCCAGCCGTTGGTAGTGGTGCAACTGGGGATGCAGCCAGAAAGGAGCTCCGGTTTTCTGATAGACGAAATCTGTGCCATTGAAATGGTAGATGTCGTATCGGTCGGAAATGCAGTTCATGCTGTCTGTGGTGGCTACATACAGGTTTTGTGCTTTTTTGTCGTATCGGAAAAGCCAGTCCCATCCTTCGCCCAGATTGGCAAGAAAGTACCAGTCGGCAATGCTGTGTTCAAAGCCTATGGTGTCTGAGCGTTTGCCGTGGCGTACGAAGCAAGGGGCGCTGACGAGATTTCCATCTTTTATCCGCATAGCCACCAGGGAATTGGCGGAGTAGTTGCTGGATATCCTGAAATAATCGTCAACCATGTACAGCTTGCTACCGTCTGTACAGGGATAGGTATAGATGGTATCGATGTAGCTGCCGAAATCGATTTCATCGTGCTCGCCGTCGGGATGCAGCAGCATGTCGAGCGACTGGTGGACAGCTTTTATTTCCGTTCCGCTTCTGTACTGGATGAGGTTGTCCCAGCGAATCATGGTTCCGCCCAGACCGGTGTTCCATGAATAAATGCGCAGGAGGTTGTCGTCTGAGGTGGCAATGGTGACATAGTTTTTTTCGATGCTTCGGGTGAAAGGATAAGAGAGGGTGGCGGTGTCGGTGAGTACCCAGTTGATCAGCCCTTCACGTGAGGTGCCATAATAGTCTTCTATGGTGTCGCCTTCTGATTCACTGATTTCAGGTTTGGCTTCCTTGAGCATTTTCAGCTCTTTCTTTTCCATTTCTTTTATCTTTTTTGCCTGAGCGGCTGCAGAGGGTTTGCATGCAGAGAGTGCTGCAAAGGAAAACAGCGACAGATACAGTAATGAATAAGCTTTCATGTTTTTAGGAATTTGGATGTGTGTATTTCGGGATAAAGATACTACTTTTTTAGCTGATTCCATACGGTTTCTACCCACTGGCGGATATTCTCCCGGGCGACTTTTGGACGGACGGCTTCTTCAAGGGGCATACCGTCGGGGGTAAGGCTGTCCACCCGACTGAATCCGGCATTCAGCAAGGATTCGGCATCGCTGGCTTTTCCGGCTACCAGCCAGACGGGGACATGCTGTGCCTGTGCCCGCCGCATCACCCGTTCGGGAAGCTTGCCCATGAGTGTCTGACGGTCGGCATGTCCTTCGCCGGTAATGACGAGGTCGGTATGTGTCAGGAGGGTGTCGAATTCGCAGAGGTCGAGCAGGAGGTCGGCACCTGATTGGGTAATGGCTTGGAGGTACTGCAGGAAGGCGTATCCCAGTCCGCCGGCAGCTCCGGCACCGGGTTGGAAGGATGCGTCTCTGCCCATGCGTCGGGCGGATTCTTCGGCAAACTGACGGGCGCGTCGGTCCAGTTCTTCCACCATCGTGGGAGTGGCTCCTTTCTGTGGGGCGAAGATGTGAGCAGCGCCTTCGGGTCCGTAGAGCGGATTGCGTACGTCACTGGCCAGAATGAGGTGGCAGCCGGACAGGGGACCGTTCAACACGTCTTCTATCGTGCCGCCGGGAGCCAGCGAGTCGGTCAGGCCCTGAAGCATGCCTTTTCCGGCATCGCTCGTACCGCTTCCACCCAGTCCGATGAGGAAGCGCCGGCATCCATGCCGTATGGCGTGTGCCACGAGTTCGCCTACGCCGTAGGTGGTGGCCACTAACGGATTGCGTTCCTCGGCAGACAGGTACGTCAGTCCGCAGGCTTGTGCGGTTTCAATGACGGCGGTTCCATCGGGAGCAATGCCGTAGCAAGTGGTGACGGGACGCATCAGCGGGTCGTGTACTTTCGCTTGGAGAAGTTGCCCGTGGAGGGCGGTGATAAAGGCCGGAAGCATCCCTTCGCCTCCGTCGGACATGGGGAGGGAACGGACTTCTGCCCCGCGGGCGGTGAGGGCCTGCGAGAAGGCGGCTTCCACTTCTTCGGAAGAGAGGCAGCCTTTAAAGGAATCGATGGCGAGCAGAATTTGCATGAGTGAGTGGATTTTAGTAACTTTTGCAAAGTTACTAAAAATAGGTGGAAGACTGCAAGTACATTGGGGGATGTCAGCTTTTGGAATCGGAAATGGTGTAGTTAAGCAGGTAAATGTCATCCGGAGAAATTTGTCCGTCTTCCGTCAGGATGCGCCAGTCGGTGATTTCAGAGACGTGATACACATTTACGTCACCACAATGCAAAGAGCTGATATAGTAAGGTTCGTTCAGTGCTTCTGCCCGGAATGTGTCGGGGCCGATGAAACCTTTCATGCGGAACCAGATGTGTTCTTTCTGTTCCTTTTCATCGGGGTCTGCGAATTCCGGATCGACCGTCAGCCCCAGTTTGACGATAGCCGATTCCGGGTCGGATGCACAAGCCCTTCTCATATAGTCAAGGCGCTCAAGGGCCATTTCTTTCATACGCCGTGTTTCGGCATTGGTAATCATGCACAGCAGGTTATCGTCCATTTTGTCCGCAAGGTCGGTAATAGGCACATATTGATGCTGATTCATGGCTTCTTCGCTTGGGTAGGCAAAAAGCATGCAGGAGCGGGTGTTGTGTCCATATTTACGTTGCTGGAGTCCTCCGTTTACCTCCTGAGGGTATCGGTGCAGTGCTTCAGGCCATGGTATCAGTGTGCCCACTAATGGTGAATTGTCAGCAAATCGTGCCAGCAATACCGGTTCTCCTGCTTCCGGAATTTCTTCGTTGTCAAGCAGGCTGCAAGCCATGGTGTTCATCACTTCTCCAATTTCGTTCAGGTTTTTCTTTCCGGCATCCAGAATTTCTATTTCCGGCAAGCCACATCGGGCCAGTCCGTGTGTGTGAAGCCAGACTTCGTCCTTTTCATCCGTCACGGCATGTATCTGATAGATGTACTGCGGGCTGGGAGGAGTATTTGAAGCAGCTGCCAGGTGGGCCCATTGTCCGGAGAAAATCTGTTCGGCACTTTCGTCAATGATGGCCACCGGTTCCGGCATCAGGGCATCAATGAGCTTGAGCTGGAAGTGGAAGGATGACTTATGGTCTTTTCCGAAAGGCATGATAACCATCAGGCCGAATTCAGCCTTTGCCAGTTCTTCATTTTCTTCATCAGAAAAGATGTGTCTGCGCTGTATTGATTTGTAACTGTCGTAAGCGGGATAAGGAGAGAGGTCGACAGCATAAGTCTCTCCATGATAGCTGATGGTAATGAAAGGCTGCTCACCGTCGTTCTCGGAAGCCACGGACAATACTTCTACTCCCTCCATCTGGCTGATGCGCCTGATCTTTTCTTCGCGGTCGAAAAGGGTGTCTTCCTGGTCGCTCCAGGGAATGGCGAGCATGTATGATTTTTCTTCGTAATAGGATAAAGGCTGTTCGGAAGGAGAGGCGAGGAAGTCGGTCACATGCCGGCATTCTTCCAGTGCTTCTTTCACATCGCTCCAGAATTCCTGGGTTTCGGGGTCGTCATCTATCATTTGCATGACGGCGTCGAAATAGGGTATAGCTTCTTTTTCACGTTCCAGGTGCATCAGCGCGTATCCCATTCTGCAATGCCAGTTCGGGTCGTTCCGGCCTTCCTTTCTGGTCGATTCTAACAAATCCAGTGACTTGAGCAGATAAGATTCTCCATGGTTTATGCTGTGACCATAGTTTGCGTATTCACGTGCCAGAAGACCGGTGAGTTCATAACCTCGTTCTGCTTCGGGAACAGATTCCATCAGTCGGATGGCTTCTTCTATTTGTCCTTTTTCCAGAAGTGCCTGCACTTCCTTTATCATGTCATTTTGATTTTTCATAAGATATGTGTTTTTAAGGTGAGTATTTCTGTCAGGATTTCAATTGTACGGATTCTATCAGCTTCTGGGCTTCAGCCTCATGGCTGTCGTCTGTGGTTAAGCAGATAATCAGATAGCCTTCGAGTGTTTCACGGTCCAGGCGGAATACCAGGGTTTGCTGAACATGGATGGTGCCTCCTCCAGCTACCGGATAGTCCATGGGAACAGATATTTTTTCGAACTCCTTTCCCTGGATGTTTATTTTCTCAACAGGTTCTCCTTGCATGGAATGCAGGATGGTGCGGTGCATCTCGTCCAGTTCCTCTTCAGTATCAAACTTGTTGTGATTGATTGCTATGCTGTTTTGTTCATCCAGCAAATAGAGAATGCATTGTTCGTTTGATTTTTGTGTCATCCAGTGTGCCGGATAGGAACAGCTGAATCCAAGCTGGTCGACGGTATAAGTTTCCCATTTGTCAGGGTCGGTCGTGGTGGGAGGAGACAAGATGGGAGTGTCAGAGTTGGCAGTTTCTTCTCCATCTGTTTCTTCAGTGGCATATTTTTCCAGTTCTCCGCTTTTCCATGCTGCCTGTATTTCCTCGTATTCTGATGGAGCAAGACGTGTCTGTTCGGTAAATGCCAGTATGAAGAGCACCAGAAGCACTCCTTCGGCGATGCGGGAAATGGCCCGGCTGTCTGTTTGCATGCGGTCGGCCTGCACGTACCCTGCTCCCAGCAGCAAGCCGCTTACCAGTCCGCCTACATGAGCTGCATTGTCAATTCCCTCCGTTCGGGCTCCCGTGAGCAGGTTGTACACGACGAAGAATCCGATGCTGTACAGCAACGACCGCCGTTGGTGACGTTCTATGCGATGGAACAGAAGGTAGGAGAGGAAGATACCGTATAATCCGAAGATTGCTCCAGAAGCCCCTGCACTGATACTGTCAGGGTGTATCATCAGACTGGCGGATGCAGAACAGAGTCCGGTGAGCACGTATGCCACACTCAGCCGGTCGGTACCCACAAGTTGTTCCAGGTAGGCACCGATATAAAGCAGGGCATACATATTCATCAGGAGATGAATGACCCCGATGTGGATAAAGTTGCAGGTAAACGTGCGCCACCATTCGCCGGAGAGGGTAAGCGGACCGAAGTCGGCTCCCCATTTAAGGATGGAAATACCCGTCGGGAATAGGAAATTTACTCCGCAGAGCACCATCAGTAGGAAGATGGCTACGTTGATGTATACCAAAATAGGGGTGGCCATATTGCCTTTTCGTGGGGTCAGTATGGAACGGAATGTCATTCTGTTGCTATCGTCCAGTATGACTCCGTCGTTTTCTGCGGAATGAAACGCGCTGTAACCTTCACAGGTGTTTCTACGGTCAGTGCGGGCAATGTGTGAACAGTCTTTTAGTTTGTCAAGTAGATTCGCCAGTCCGTTAGCCTGCTTGAATTCGGTTTCTTCTTTATATAAGGGATACAGTTCGTAGAACGCTACTTTCTCACCATCGGGCAATGTACATTCTCCGGCCTGCTCATCCCGCTTTTCAGGGGAAAGGAGCAAAAGGGACTCCATGGCTGTGTTTTCATGCAATGGGCTACCGTCGGATACCGTATGTCCGCATGTCAGCCAGATGTCTTTCTGCCGGGTAAGTTCAGCACACCGGAACAGCCACTCCACGGGCCATCTGTCTTCCGGTTCATTGCTTTCGGGGTTCCATTCCGGTGGAAGGCTGATGCAGAACTCGCACCGGGAGGGGAGATCCTTATGTGGCATTTTCATGGAACTGGCACCCGCTCCACAGGTGACCAGCGTGTAATAATCATATCGGTTGGTTGGAGCTACGAGAAGTATTTCTACCGGAGAGTTTGTCTCTTCGCTTCGCAGAATGGCATTGATGCTGCCGAAATATTTGCGGATGTGTGCCTGTACCGCCTCTTTCTGCTCACTGGTATAGGCAATGTAGGGATGCACGCTCTCCTTGTCATTTGTAATGCAGTGGCTGTCATGTAAGCGCTGCATGGTTTTGAAAAGCTTTTTAAGATTGGATTTGTTCTTCCCCCAGTCTATTATCTGTATGGTAGAACAGGCACTGGTGGCCACAATCTGTCCGTTTATTTCGCAAAGTGTTACTTTTTCCTCCCACGACCTCATGCTCATGGGAGTATAGAATACAGCTTCTGTGCGTGTCATGCCTCCCGCTCGCCAGCCTAACTGTCTGGCTGCTTCTGCCGCAACCAGCAGGATTTCGCTTGGGCTACAGCCGGGAAGACTGAGTGTCATTTCTGCTTTAGGTTTAAATCCGATTGCCATAATTGAATTTTTTAGTGTAGTAATTCTTGTTTCAAATCAAATGCTGGCTTTTCGGTGTGTGCTTTACAGAAGGGTCCAGGCTTAATAAAATGGAAGCGGACATTTAATGGTATGAAAGGTTGTTTTAATTCGTGCGAAACGAAATTAGGTATATGAATTGATAAAAACAACTTCTTCGGAAAGTTTTAATATATTTTTAATAATTGCAAAAAACTATGTAATTAATAAGAAAATATACTTGGGAACTTCATTTGTAGACTGAAAAGTATAAAAAACTTAAATTATGACCGCGTGGTCGTTTTTTTAAGACATATTAAGTGGAGAAATGAGGTATGGTAATCAATTTGTGGTATTTTTGAGCAAATGAATGGTTGGTGTGTGTGCAAAATAAATTTTGTGTAACAGAATTTAGGACAGAAAACTCAGGGTACAGACAAAATAAGGAGGAAATAGGTAGGAAAGAATTACTTGAAGTCGGTTTACTTGATATGGGGACTATGGAGGCTGTGCCTTGGTCTGTGTTCACTCCATGCAAATGAAGTGAAAAAAACGCAAGTGCATTTGCTGTCAAACGCCTTTGCGTTTCAAGTAAAACTGTAGTGTACTAAATAAGTTGACACAATTTATTTA
>UMGW01032314.1_pt1 | contig 19498 bp, 20 predicted proteins | sample 1965371 | NCBI WGS metagenome assembly UMGW01 (sample SAMEA4836082, study PRJEB28245) | human gut metagenome | biome: gut microbiome; material: fecal sample | place: Denmark | collected 2008
TTTGAAGTTCTTGCTGATGTGCGATACCTCTATCATTTGATTTCCCCCCTATTTTCAAAAAAATTATAATTACTATAACTTTCTATCCACTTTTCAATTTCCATTTCCGCTTTTATAATAGCGTCTATTTTTATTTTTACAAGATCATCTATCTTTTTACCCAAAAACAGTAATTTAATTAAATAGCTTCTAAATTTCAAATACTCTTCCGATAATTGATTAAATTTATTAACTATCTCATCATAATTTTCTCCTGTTTTTAACTGTAAAAAAACGAACATATCTGCGATTCTTTTTTTATCATCTCCAATATTTTTCAAATACATAAACAAACGTGATGAAAAGGGATCTTTATTATCCGCCACTTCCTTAGTAAGATCCAATTTCCCCTTAATATCACTAGAAAAGTTTAATAACTTATCTTTGGAATCATTATTATACCATATTGAAATACGATGTCTCAATTCTTCCTTTATATTCTCTATTTCAATTTTATTCTTGTTTACTATTTTTTCAAAAATTATAAACCCACTTTGTATAAATTGAATTTTTTCCTTTTCCATATATTTCGGAGCTTCCAAATATTCATCATCTAACAAATATCCTTCTTCCTTTTTTTCAACTATCAAACAGATATGTTGTCGGTGCAATTTTTTATAAAAAGGAAGCCACTCACATTCATAGCCATCAACATATATCGCAACAATATGATTATCAATCCACTCTTTACTACATTTATTGTCCCAGAGTGTTTTATCAAAATATTCTATATGAATACCATGATAATTCTCCAAAAGTCTATTTCTTTCTTTTAAATCTCCTTCCCAGCACAATTGCATATTCTCGCCAATATTTTTCGAGCTATTGTTGATTTTATAAGAGAACCCAATTAATTCTAAATACATCAACTTATATTCCACATTCCAATAATTTGCTATCGAGATTATTAAATTAACAAAACAATTGCTTCCTTTCTCTTTAAGTATTTCAATTTTCATTATATTAATCTCCTATATGATTTTAGATTACAAATCACCTCTTTTGCATTTCAATATATTCACTTAAGGAATTAATACTTACAACTTTCATATTATCTAACGTTTCATATCCAAAATCAATTTTAAAATAATCCTCTATCTCCGCCAAAAAGCGGATATAATCTATGGAATCCAAATTCATTTTTCGAATTTCTTCTCCATACTCATTTTCATTCAGAGACACCCGAAAAACTTTCTCAAAAAGTGTTAATAGATCTTTTTTTATTGTATTCATTTTAAGTCTCCTTTCTTTGTTTAAACTATAAAAATCAATACTGTGCAATATAATATTCTTTTAAACTGTATGTATCAATTTTACCGTTTGGTAATCTAGGCATTTCCTTCATATGAATAATTGAACGTGGCCAATATTGTTTTGGCAAAGAACGTTCAATTGATATTCTTGCAATATCAACTATATCTCCTTTCGTGCTTTCCAAAAAACTTACCAGATGTACTTTGGAATCCACTTCTACAGGAAGCGTAACAACATATTCTATTTCTTTTATGGTATATAAAATATTATTTATCTCGCTTAAATTAATTCGTTGACCATTTATTTTAATTTGCTTATCTTTTCGACATACATAAATATATCCACCATCTGATGCCCTTCTTACATAATCTCCTGTTTTAAAAGCCTTTTCGCCTTCATATTCTATAAATTGATTTTTTTCATCCGCTGCATTTATATATCCTTTCGCTACTCCAACACCATATATTACCAGTTCCCCAATTCCATTCTCATCCATCTCTATTATTTTTCCGTACATATTATCAATTATAAAACCAATATAATTATCCTCTTTCTCTGTTGTTAATTTTCCTGCAGTACAGCCCACACTTGTTTCGGTCATCCCATATTCAACAAATAAAGTAACCTTTCCTAATTTTGTATTATGTTTTATAATTAAATCCCTTGTTATCGGTTCACCTGCTAGAACAACAAATCGCAGTGCACATTCTTCAATATAATTAACTAAATAATTATAAAGTGATGGAACCATCAAAAAGTGCGTTACCTGATATTTTGCAAGCAAATAACTTAATTTCTTCATATTATACAAATCAGATTCTTCAAGTAACACTAATTCTCCGCCACTCAATAAAGTCGAAAAAATATCTTCAACAGAACTTGAAAATGAAATTGAAGGAACTTGGAGAACAATATCCGTATTGGTTAATCCATAATATTCAATTCTCCATAACAAAGTATTCAATATAGATTCCTGCGAAACCATAACACCTTTAGGAACCCCTGTTGATCCGGATGTAAAAAGTAAATAGGCATCTTCCGTTTTTCTACAAAATTCAAAACTGGTGTCACTACATCTACCATTTAAATTAATTTTATCTACGTCTATAGGATTTTCAAAAAACTGAGTTGCCGTCTTCGTATTACACAAAACAGTTTTTATACGAGCAGTTTGACAATAAAATTTTATTCTTTCCGTCGGATAACTTGGGTCTAATGGCACATATGCTTTTCCAGCTTTTAAAATGCCTATTATTGCAGCGATCATTTCAAATGATCGCTGCAAACATATTCCAATATATTTTTCATTTGTATTTACCCGTTCTTTTATTTCACAAGCATAATAATCAGAAATCATATCCAATTCTTTATACGTCATACTTCCCTGCGTTTCAGAAATCAACGCACACTTATCCTGATTGTGTATTACTTGTTTTTTGAATATTGATATAATATTTTTTCTCATACCATCAGTTCCTCATATTTAGACTCCTGAGTAATCTCATCCTTATTATTTTCATCAAAAAAACTATTCCAAAATTCCTTTTTTCTTTTCATCGTTTCTCTTCCGTCACTATATTCAAATATAAAATCGTTGTTTTCAATATTCAGTTTTTTCATCAATTCATCCTCGTATCCATCGTTATATATAGCCTTTAAATAATAAAGGGTGAAATAGATTGCTTTTTCCAAACCATACTTCTTTGCAAACTCTATTGCATTTTCCTTTGCTTTTTCATCCATTTTTTGTAAAACCAATTCTCGTACATCACAAAATTTAATTAAGTTCAAATCTGAACCAATTTTAAACCAAGCGACATGGGAAGCTTCCCTATAATGATGACAACACATGTGTATAAAATATAATTCTGGTGCACATCTCCAAATACCATGAACCATCTTCGATTGATTAATTAACTCTTCTACCGGCGTTGTATCCAAATTAAAATCCATTGCAAATGAAAAATCAAGTGTTACAACATTTCCCATTTCGCGATCCACAATCTTAGTAAATGGAATTAAATTGTACATTTTAGTTTTATATAACATTCTTTTTACACTAGAAGGTAATTCGATATCACCTGCATCTGTATTATAGAATCCATTGGTATAACCCAAATTCTCCATAGTCTTTTCAATAATACTAATATCTTTTTTTCGAATTAAAACGTCCATATCATTTGTTATTCTGACGCTTCTATCACAATATATATTATCGATCATATAAGCACCTTTAACTGGCAATACTTTCACATTTTTTTGCTCTAATATGGACACGATTTTCTTCAATTCTTCCAGTTTTGTATTATTTCTTAACACATTACAATATCTATAATCCGACAGCAGCTTTTTCAAATAGTTTGGTATAATATTTTCTCCTGCAACATTTTCAATATTATAAAATACTAAAGCTGTTACTTTATTTCTATAGGAATACTTTAAAACTAATTCCCAATCAATATCTTTTTCAACAATCTCCTTAATCTCATTCTTAATTTTTTCATTCATTGTTTTTCTTGATGCTAAAAGAATTAAATATTTTTCATCACTAATCATATTGTTCATTTTTTTCATTTGCACCATTATTATGGTACATCTCCTTTCTACTACAATTATCTAACTTAAAATGCATTTACAAAACAGCTCTATTATAATGACACCCAAAATACTCCTTTCTATAAAAATTTTTATTATGTATTTCCATTCGATTGGTTCGCTGACTTTTCTCATTGCGATTATAGGTTCTGTATAAAAAATAACTTGTATAATTGCTAATACAACAATTTTAAATCTTGTTATATAATCCAATTCATACCTTGCCATAAAAACTAATACGAAACTAGGATCAATTCCCCCAAGTAATAATGTTTGCGCCCAGAAAGATCCATCTTCTATTTTGAAAATATTCATCAAATAAGTAATTGGTATAGAAATAATATGTAGTATATCTGTATAATCAATTAAAATCATTATAAGTAAATACGATATAAATATTTGACTAATCATTTGAATTAAATAACCCAGTGTATCTATAAAAGAATTCTTAAATTCTTGTATTTTCAACTTTTTACATGATGTAATATTATCAACTCCTTCATATATTTGAGATGCTTGATAGGTTGATCTTATTTTCGAAATAGGCGGAATTCTTATTAAAACGAACGCTAATAACAAATTGATAAAAAAAACAAGTGCAAGAATAATTCCGTATAAATTATCTAGTTTTGCGGTACTAATCATGAATCCCATAAAACCTATACTGACAACACTAAAATTTGTCATTACTGCAATTGTATCTTTTCTGCTGTATATTCCAGTGTCATAAAATTTCTGCGCAATATATATTCCAACAGAGGGAGAAGACACAAAACCTGTTAATACACTAATGGTCGCTTCGCCTGGTAAATCAAAAAACTTTTTTATAATTTTTTCAAACTTTTGAGCTATATATTCCACTACGCCTGTACACAAAATAAACGGGATAAAAAAAGACGCCACGATTAAATTAATTGAAATGCTTCCAAATAAATCAATTACATCATTCAAATACTTAAAAGATATCAACCCAAAACAGGAACAAAATAAAACCAATACAGCTATTCCTAAATTACATATTACTGTTTTAATTCTTTTCTTTTTTATACCATTGATAATATTATAGGCTAAGAATAGAAGTGAAAAATATGCATAAAATGGTTGAATAAGTTCTTTTGTTTTATTTGTCATAAATAACAACAAAGGTATTCCATTAAAAAATGGAATAATAAAAATACATAAATCGATAAGAATCCATCCCCATATTGCATTTCTTCCTACGTATTTTTCTAATTTTTCCTTGGCATTATTTATACAGTTCATCAATAAACCTTCCGAATTTTCCTTTACTTGTTTTCTCTAAATCTAAATTCAATTCTCTTATCACTTCAAACAAATTTTCCGGTATGGTACATGTATTATATTCTATCTCCAATTCATAATCTTCTTTATTTAGATAAATATTTCTGTCTAAACAAATTTCAATTCCATTATACTGATTGCATATACGGCGTTCTGTAATCAGATATCCTACAAGTGTTACATCCGGAAAAGTATATTCTCCCATTCCTTGTAAGCTTGTACTTTTTATCTGATAAGGAATTGTCTTAATTTCTTTTTCATATTCCTGGCTAAAATGATCTGCTCCTTTTGCGCTTTCATGTACTTTAATTTGTAATTTTAATCCTTCTGCTTTCCCTCTAATTCTTATTGTAATATCATCTTGGATAACTTTTTTGTTTTTATCTACATAATAGAAATTTATTTGAGAAAATACATTGTTCCAAAAGAATTTTTCTCCTATCCGATCAAACATTTCCTTATTTATTAAAAATTTATATTCTTTTTCGCTGCTCATCGAATTACCCCTTTCTGCATGAAATCTTATAATTCCTGTTTTACTATTTCCACACATTTACTATATATTGCATCACTATCAATATCATTTATATATACAACATTGCTCATTATTTTTGCATCTATTAATCGAATATAATTATGCCGTATACTACTTTGATATTTTATAAAACTTTCCTTTTCATTCCCGACAATTCCATCCATTCTTCCCAATTCACATTTAGTAAAACTTGTTTTTTGGTTATAGCAAGTTGATATATCTTTATCTAAAAATATACTTTTTTGAGGTTTCTCTAAGTTTTCAAATAAAGAAATCAAGAAATTTTCATCATACATTTCTTTTTTCATAAATCTGGATAAAATTTTATAATACCATCCATCTAAAAAAACAATTTCATATTTGTTTTTTAAAGGTAATAACACATTCTCTTGAAATATATAAAGCCATGCTAAATGTAAGAAAAGCCATCCTCTGTCACTAAGTAATTCTATAGGATCGTTCTCTTGTGCTTTCCAAATAACTTTTCCTAGATTTTTTCCAACTTCTTGTATGTACTTTCTTTCAGAACATTCTAAACTTTTTTTATCTAAATAAATTGAATTGTCTGAAAAATATTCGGACAGTTTTTTTGCCCAAAATGTTTTTCCTGTTCCATCTATTCCTTCAAACGTTATAACCTTTCCCATAATCACATATGATATTTAGAATATCATATCTCCTTTTCATTTATTTTATATAAAATATTGCAGTTCTATCAATTGCCAACACTTCTTTTGTAAATTTTGAAAAATTCTTCTTTAATTTCATTACATATTTTCCCATCCGCATTCCTATTTCTATGGATTTAACAATATCTTTAGCTTTTTCTAAATCCCATCCTTCTTTTAATAAATTTAAAAGTTCACCATACCACACAAAACAAAACTCATTTGCTTCATTCAGTATTTTTCTTCTTTCCTCATCATAAATGGAAACCAGCTTTAAAAGCATTTCATTATTTCTAAATACTCTCTTTAAATGTGAAATAAGTTGATCCTGATACATGCTAAAATAATATGAATCTCCACTAATATCTCCCGGTTCATTTACAAATAAATTCACAATAAAATCCACAAATTTTTCTACATTTTGATCTTCGTATTTATAGCAATAATAATTTAAGTAATTTTCTTTTATTAAAAGTCCATCATTTTCTATTTTTTGATACAAAGGTGTTCCTTTATAACCTCTTAAGCGATTCATAAAAACTAAAGAACTTAAGTACTTGGATTTATATAATCCAACCATATTCTCATACAGTGATGCATATGTTGAATAGGGATTAAAATTAATAAAACCTATATCTAAACCAATCTGATATTTTCTAAAGAAATCAATTGCATTCAAATTATCACGTACACTAGCATGCTTATTATACAATAACAAATCCTTTTCACTGAATGATTCAATTCCTAAGAAAACACCGGTAAGCCCTGCATTAATAAGTTTTTCTATTTCCTTTTCGCTGCAATGCTTATAAAATCCCGCGCGAAAATTAGCGCAGAATGATATATTAATATTTCCTTCAATTAATTTATCACACAACTCCAACATGAACATCTTATATGGCAAACTATCCTCAAAACTTGCATTATTAAAGTAAAATTTATTTATTTTATACTTCTGTACAATTGAACAAATCTCATCAAAAACATTTTGTGCACTTCTTCCTCTCCATCTAATTTTCCCTTCTGGATCAAAATAAGAATGTGAATAACAAAAACTACAATTATTGAAACAGCCTCTTGAAGTTGACAATTCAACTAAAGACATTTTGTTTTTTTCAAATATATCTTTAGCCGCAAATGGCATATCTGATAAATCACCAATTATTTGATTAATACCACCATATATGATTTTTCCATTTTCGTTTCGGTAATAAATTCCTTTCTGTTTATTTAACTTTTCTTTTCTCTCTATCTTTTTACAAATTTCTAAAAAAGTAATTTCACCCTCCCTTTCGATAATCACATCGACAAATGCACAAGAATCCATTATTTCATAGGCATAATAAGTGGCTGAATATCCTCCCAGACATGTTAATACTTTTCTATTTATCTCTTTTACCTTTTTACAAATTTCAAATACGAATGGCAGATTTTCATGATATGAAGTAACACCAATTATATCCATATTCGCGATATTCATATTTTCTAAATCTGATAATTCCCTCACCGTATTCATAAAAACACAATAGCCATTTTCTCTTAAATATGATGTAATTAATGCTATTCCTTGTTCATCATAAACTTCATATAATCCTTGTGTCGGTAAAAGTAGTAAAACATTAACCATTTGTGCATTCCTCTTTCTTATTTTTTATACTTTATCGTATATCTCCTATTAAATCTGGTAAAATATTCTTTTCATCTTTATTTACTTTTTCTATTATTTCCAATATTCTCTTTAAAATTTTTTCATCATATGTCAATGAATATTTGATAAATAGACATAAAATAGTTTCCATATTTTTCTCTATATACTGATACATATTAATATAAGTTTGAGAATTTTTTAGATAATTATTTTCCCCCATATAACACAATCGTTCACACATTATTTTTTTGTGTTCATAAAACAAATAAATGACCTGTCTCCATCTAATTGGTAAATTCTTTTCTATTTTTGCATTTTCTATCATCTCATATATCATTTGATAGCAGTTGATTCCATACAAATACTTATTTTTTTCACTAGGGTACAATGGTTTAAAACGGTTATTATATCCAAGCAGAAGCGGTTTCCCGCTCTCATATAACCCCAACGTTTCCCTTACTTTTTCATTTGAAAAAATTGCTTCTGTCTTTTTATGTGGCTTTAATAAAAAAATCTCATTATTAAAAATTCCGGTTTTTCCAAAACATCCTTCATCCATATAAATTGCATTTTTTAATTCATCTTCTTCAATCCATGTATTTCCGTACTTTTTATGTTGAAAAAAATCTGCTATCAAAAATTGCTTATTTTCTTCGTCAAATCCATAGATAAGTGCATCATGTGCAAATACAACAGACTGACCATAAGCTTTTATTTTACTAGTATTCAATTCTGCATATACATAATAATCATTTATAATAGCCATTTTAATAAAATCTATTCTGCTTTTCCACCCTATATCGACCATATCAATTCCTATATGTTGTGTATCTATAATGGGACATTCCATAAAACCAAAGTCTTGATAATCTAAAAAGTCACACCTGTCACCAAATAATTGTACAAAACAATTCAACAACCAGCCTTTATTATCATCTTCAGCTGCAAGAATTGATAATGTATGTGCTGAATGTGAATATGTTGCTGATAATGGTTTCCCGACTTTTAAAATTTTTCTCATATTGGCTGGTCTCCTTCTCACATTTAGAATTTTATTCTCTATTTCATTTTTTATCATTTTTTCATGATTTGACTTCCCATTTCCAGACGGTAAGCTCCGCTGAGTAAGCGTGCAAGGCATGCTTCTGCGTAGGTATGATCCTGAAACATGTCATACCAGGAAGATACCGGAAACTGGAAAATCACAAGGATGGATTTGTGGGGATCCCTGCTGTCAAATACCTCAAACAGGTTACGGCACTTATTTACATCCATGCTCATTAATCCAAAGTCATCAACAACAAGCAGATCATATCCGGCATAGATTGACAGCTCTTCCTGATAGTTGTCCAGCTTTTCAGCCTTGGATAATTCGTTTATCAGCTGGCTTGCTTTTATATACCTGACTGTTTTGAACTGGCGCAGGGCACAGATACATAACGCATTAGCAAGATAGCGCTTAACGGAACTGGTCTTTCCTGTGATGACAAGATTTTTGCCTTGTTCGATCCATTCACATTTAGAAAGTTCCTCTATGATGTGGGCATCCAACTGTCGTTCCGGATGATAAATGGTATCATCCAGATCCGCAGCAGGATATTTAAGAGTGGCCTTTTTTATAAAGCAGTTCAGCTTCTTGGTATACCGCAGGTTCCATTCGGCATCAACAATACGTTGGATTTTTCTCTGAACGGAAGAAGCTCTGCGTTCGGATCGGCCAGTACCTCTTCCAATGCCTTTGCCATTCCGGAGAACCGCATACTTTTCAGTTTATTACAGATTTCATAATCCTCTATGGAAAGTGAAGGCTTATCGATCATTGATACCCCTCCTTTCCGCGCAGGTTACTGTGTTCCGGAAGCTTATATACAGAACCTTCAGAAAGATTGTTCTGTTCGTTTTTCAAAAGTTTTTTGAAATAGGAATACCTGCAGGCATTGCTTTCCACACATATTTTTGCGATGTCCTCCAGTATCAGTTTCGGGAAGTCTTTACACATATGCAGGATGCCATTGCAGCTGTTGTATGCCTGCTCTTCGTGCTGTGGTGCAAGTAATACCGTATCAATAAGCTTCGCCATATATGGACCGATACTGGTAGCCCAGCGCCTGTAGTAGGCACCATCTTTTGAATTGACTTCTTTGTAATACTGATGTTCGGGAACCATGTGCTCCTGCCTGGTGATGTATTTAGGAAATTCCTTATAGGATCGTCTGTGTGTGCAGATCAGTTTGTTGTTACGGTCACAGATACGGATCTCTGCCATTGTAGCCTTAAGAATTGCAGGTTGGTTATAATACGTGTACAATACAGAGTAATAGTGGTCATCATACAACAAATGGTAATTATTCGGTACACGGGCAAAGTATTTATAATCACACAGCACGAAGGATTCACCGGCAAGTAGCTTCATCTGTTGTTTGTCATATCGAAGAAAACTTTCCATCTTTGAAAGGGACTGTGGTGTCTTTTTCCCGTTGTTGATGTCCGCTATTTTTTGACATACATCACGGTTGATATCTTCGATACTGTAATAGACCTTTTCTTTCAGGTCTTCCAACAGATGCGTTTCCAGAAACTGCACGTATTTTTCTACCGTAGGCTTGCCTTTCTGTTTCCGAGGCAGTGACGGTAGGATTACGACATCATAAAAGTTTTCCAGATCCTAATAAGCACTGTTTATAACCAGTTCATCCTTTGTGTGTCTGGTGATTGCTGTTTTTAAGTTGTCAGGTACAAGATATTTAGGGAATGCCCTGTAGGATTCCAATGCATGAACGGTTCCCGCAATAAAGTTGGGAAGCTTTTCATCTTCAAACGCTTCAGCATAAACAAGGTTGCTTACACCAACAGTCGTGACAAAGAAGTGGACTTTCTTAAGTTCACCGGTAATCGAATCCATAAGTATTTCCGGCTGGTCACCAATCCAGTCGATATAGACTTTCTCACCAGGGATCCGTTCCACTACCATGCTGACAGCATCTGAACCGTAATTCTTTTCAACAAAACGTTTGAAATGCAGGCAATACTGTGTGTACTGATAACCAGAAGGACACTCCTTCTTGTATTTCAGCCAGAGATAGAACAGGTTTGCTTTGCTGCCCGGCGCAGTCAGTCTGTCATATACCATCTGATAATCCGGCATGACGGAATCATCTTTTCTGCGTAAATTTTCCGGTGGAAAGAATAAATGCTCCACCTCCTCTGCGGACATTTGTTTCAGAGAGTTAAGATCCTTGCCGCATGCATGAAAGCGGCTCATGATCAGAGAAATCGTGCTGCAGCCAATGTGGTACCGACTGCGGCAGTCATCATAGGATATGCCACGCTGACGCATATCTATGATTCCAAGGATTGTAGTACAGTTTTGCATAAGTGTATGCTCCTTTCTCGTAAGTATTTTTTACTACGAGAAAACTATACCACAATGTGTTTTAAACCGATGATCTGTATCCGTACACCGGTGAAGTAATATGTTCACACCGGTTCAAGCGAAATACGCACACCGGTGAAGCGAAATTTGCATAAATTTGATCTTTATATATAAAACACATTAATAATATACAAATATCTATTGAATCCACTGTCCGCAATTCTTTACCATTTATTTCAATTGTTTTCCCTCTTTCCAAAATTTCTGGAATGAAATAATTTATTCCTAATTGAGTCATATATGGCCACACAATTCTATGATGAATATCAATATTTATTCCTTTATAATCAAATTCAGGATAGTGATGCCCAAATCTTTGATAAAACGGTAAATAATTAGACAATCCACAATCTGTTTTACAACTAAACTGTTTTAATAATTGGTATGCTTTTAATGCATCACTCGGGTGCACTAAAATATCTATATCTCTTGCTATTTTAAATTTTTTCGCATTATCCCCAAACAACGAATAATCAAAGCAATGTCCTTTTATAAATGCATTACATATTCCTTCTTTATCTAACAATTTTTGTATTTCGTATTGTTGTTCTATAAACATATAATGATGTGCAACAGAAGTTATTCAATATTTTCGATATTCTTCTTTTATCGAATCTGCAAACGCTTTATTGCTATTTTCCATATAACAAGACAACACTAAATTTTGATGAGCAGGTCTAACATATTTATAGATCATTTCGACATCCATAGTATCTATATTTTTTCTTACATTCTGATTTAGATCTGCATAATTAAATCCAAATAATGCTAATAGTGCTACTGCAAATTCATTTTTAGAATAATGATCCATATTTTTCTTCATTTTATCCATTTTTTCTCCAGTTTAAAACATATCCGTTCCATCTTCACACTTTCTGTGTGATTTTTTTCTAAATATATTCCAATATTTTGATCAAATTATAGCATTTTTTATTTTTGTGTGTTTGCTCCGGCTTTATCTGCATCTTTTATGTCCTCATCTGTTATTGCAATTCTCTTCAATGATTATTCCGGGGCTCGCCACACCGGACTGGCGGCTCTGCCGCACCGTAATATTCACCTTGACAATGGTTTTCTGCGAAACACCGATGCTTTGTATGATGTTCCGCTGCGATAGCCCCAGGGCTGTAAGCCTGAGGATTTCACGATACTTGGTCATGACTTGTGACCTCCTTATAATAGATTTACATCTTACGATGTATATTTCTATTATAAGAACCGGAATAGTGATTTCCTAAGCCGGAATAGTGATTTCCGCCATTCCGGAATGCTGATTTCCTAAGTCCGGACAGGTGCGGGAAAATCCCTTGGAATACTCAAGATGAATTTTAAGGAGGGTTCTATGGAAAACTATTGCGCTTTTAGCAAAGATCATAAATGTATACTCTGGCTCGATTATGAAATTACAAGACAAGAATTAGAAGAATGCCACGCGTTGTGCCACGGAAACTGAATTGAGATTGAACACAAGTACAAATATATCCAAGAGCTACGACATCTCCTGGATGAGCACGGAATCCCTTATCCGGAAGAATACGAACTAGACTAAATATTATTTAAGGGTCTGGTGTTATACCAGACCCTATCTCATACCCTCAAGTTAGCCCCTCATGAAAGCCCCTCACGAAATACCCTCAACAAGTTTGGCAAACCCTCAACAACTTTGATTATCCAGCTTTTTAAGCCGTTTGCCCTCTTCCATTTAAATTAATACAAATACATTATTTATTTTAAGACATCACTCTGCATTTTCATCAATACAAATCCAATTCCTGCCAATCCTATCATAAATCCATAATTATTTTTATCTTGCGGTAGCATTTTTTTTATTTCTGCTGTATTTTCTAAAAGGTATCTTTTCATATCTTCTAATTTTCTTTTTTGTGCTTCTGTCCCTCCCATTACCCGAATATATTCCATCATAATCCATAAATTTCCAGATATTCCATGGCAAAAACACATTTCTTCTCTTTTCTCTGTAGAAAACAATGCTCTTGCCCCTCTCTCAATATCTAAATATATCTTAGAATCATCCTTAAATTCCGCTAATTCTACTAACCGTAATCTAGATAATAAAATTCCCGGTGCTCCATGACACCAAGTATTCGTATAAATATTGCCTTTTTCTTCTCTTAAATCCATCCAATTTCCATTTTCCTCAGAATATAAACTGTTTTCATACGATATGATATCTTCTATTCTTTTCAAATATTCTTTTTTCTTGGTACACTTTAATAATGCCGCATACGCTAAAATATACCCACTATTTCCATGTGATAATCCCGCTAACGCTCTTTTCATATGTGGTAAGCACCATCCAACCCCAACATCATATATATCTCTGAGCTTCCATAGCCATTCTCCGATTTCAACAGCTAATCCAACCCATCGTTCATCTTTATCAATCTCAAATAACTTTTCAAGTGCTATGATCGCTCCTGCGTTACCAGATAATAAATCTAATTTATTATCTTTGTAGTATTCCTTTTCTAGCAAAGCCGCATATTCTCTTGCTTTTCCTAAAAAATAATTCTTTTTCTCAATCTGATATAAGCAAACATATGAGAATACTATTGAGCCAATTCCCTTTAGTAATCCTGTGTCCTTCTTTTCTTTACATAAATAGCTTTGACTCATTTTTTCAAAAGTGATTATAATCTGCTGATACAATATCTCATTTTTCCAAAATTTATTGTTTTTTCCAACTGCAGCAAAAATTGCAATTCCTCCAATTCCATCATATAAAGATACGTCTATAGATTGTATTTTCCAATATCCGGTATCATCTATATATAAATTCATCCAACTTACAGTATTTTTTTCAATAAATACATTTTGTTCAAAAGTTTTTATTAAATCTATTATATTTTTTTGCAAAATTCCTTTTTTACTAACATCTCTATTTTTCTTATTATAAAACTCTCTATATTTCTTCGTATTTGAAAGCTCTATAGTCAAATGAATTAAATCAATCTGTCTTTTCAGATCCGCTTTATTCATAAATAGGGTTCTAGCTTTATATACCTCATACGCAGAAGTTTTAAAATAAGGCACTATTTCATCCGCTTTACACTCAAACAATGGAATATCTAGATTCATTAATGAATTTATCTCTTGTTCTACAAATTCCTTCATTTCAGCATTCTTACTTAATATTTTAAATATTTCTTTTCTTTTTTCCGTATTCTGTAACAGTTCCGGATGTAATGAAGCAGATCGATACATGCTATATTGTTGTGTGTGTCTAAGTAAAAAACGTGTTTGGCATTTCCACAATGGTTTTATCAAATTTTCAATTTCTTCCTGATTTTTAAACCACAAATTATATGCTTCTTTAAAACCTTTACAAATTTCTTCTACATATTGATAGGCTTCTATAATCTTTCCCATATAAGTCGGTAAACAACTAGGAAATTTTAAACTAATATTTTGATAGCCAATCCTCATATTAGAAGTTTCTGCATCTAATATTACTGGAAGCTTTATCGGTAATTTTATGTCTTTATTGTTATAGAGAGCTCCCAATAGTATTGATGCTTCTCTTGTTCTCCAAGCTGGAGTTGGTAATATTCCAGTGATCAATACTGAATTTTTCAAAAAAAAGTTGACCTTATCTTCCGCTGTTCTAATTACAATTTTATTTCTAACTCCTGGCATTGTTTCTAAATCTATTGCTATTGGATGTTCTCCAACAGCAATAAAATTTTCACAATGCATATCGGTGATATGTAATAACATACACAAAAACAAATGAATTCCCATCCTACTAAAATAGTTACTTACCTGTCTTAATGTATAACATGATTTTGGTTTTATATATTCTTCCCATCCATAATTTCCCCCTTCATACATTCTTATATTTATATTTTTTATACCCAAATTTTGACAGAAATAATCGAATAAATTTTTATATATTATTTCTTTTTTTAATGTATGTTGTTTATATACAATTTTTAAATCTTTTTCTAGTTCACATAAAAAAATTTTTCCCCCATTATTATGACTATCTGAACAAAGTGCTTCTATTTTTTTGATATTTTTAAAATCATTTGTAAGTATACGTTTTTTTAAAAATTCTTGATCTTTTTGAAAATTTTCAAATACTTCTTTCCAATTATTCTGCGCATACATAAGGCGTACTTTGATTAAACGCTGTAACTCTGGATATTTTTGTAAAATTTTTTTTATATAATCTGGATTTTTCAATTTTTTTTCGCAAAAAAATTGGTACTCCTCTGATACAGTTTTTCCATCCAACTGATTTTGGCTTTTTAAAATATGCATTTCCGTTATACATACTTTTAATAATGCCATTTCTAATTCATTAAGTTCTTCATTATATTGCCTTATTAAATTATTAGGATACATTTTCGAATATCCTAATAAAAAACAATTTTTCCATAATTTTTTATTCATCACACCACATTAACAGCAAGATATTGTAAAAATAGGGGAACAGGATTGTGACAAAGTCATAATCTCTGCGCTATCACCACTCATCAGTTTTTCAGCTTCTTCCAGTTCTTTCTCGTAATTTCCTGCGACTTCGAATTTATCATCCATCGTTTCGTCTCCTTATATGTATTATTTGAAATCTTATCTTCTATACCTTTTTATCATTTCATCATAATCCAAATGATATTTCTGTTGTAAATTTTCCTTCTTCATATTTAAATTCGACTCGTCCGCCTTTCCTTTCGACACTTTCTCTTACTATTTCTATTCCGAAACCATGCCCATTTTCTTTCTTTGAGGTCAGAAAAATTTCTTTATTTTGTTTAGGTTCTATTGCATATCCATTCTCTAATTGTAAAAAAAACATCTCATTTTTTTCATACATTTGTAATCTTACAAATCTTCGTTCTCCATTACACTTTTCTGCTGCTTCCAATGCATTATCTACTAAATTTCCCAATACAGCAAAAAAATCATATTCCTCCATTGGTGGCACAAAAAAGTCGCCCTTAATATCAAAAATAATATTTTCTTCCATCGCTTTCTTTTTAGAATAATTCAATAGAACATCTACACATTCTATCCCCGTCCATACCTCTCCTTTTGCTTCTACTCTATAACTTTCAATTTTTTGTTCAATATAATGCATTCCCTGTTTTAATGAACCATTTTCCAAACATGTATAAAGATAATTCAAATCATATTTATGATCATGATTAATTTTCCTGTTTTTTCTTAGTTCTTCACTTAGTAATTCATAATCCGATCTCAATGATTTTTCCTTCGATTCATAAAGATTTCTTTCTTTTTCTGCATAGATATATTGATTTTTCACTAATAATATCAATAATAAAAGTGCCATGCAGATAATCATAGCAAAACTTAAAATTAATGTAGAACTTTTTACCTTATTTATTGCAATATTCATAATATAAATTGCAGTAACCCATTCAAATACAATAAAAAAATAATAAATGGATGTTTCATGTTTCTGATATGATTTTTTTAAAGAAATAAAAAAATCCTTTTTATTTATGCAAATTCCAACTAAACATCCTATTAAAACTAATCGTATTAACACCCACCAAATATCGGGATACAAATTTGCATCTATGCCTTTTCCAATTATTAAACCTCTAACTAATACAATCGGAACACTTAATACCAGCCATATACCATTTATAAAAAAAGTCCACCCAAAAACTTTAAACGGGTTCTTTTTTGTATAAAGCAATAATATAATTCCCTGCCATATACCCGCCAAAATGGTTTCAAATGTATTTACTATACTAAGACTATAATTCCATATATCCAATATAGAAAATAAAACAATAACTAAAGTGAAACAGATCATACTCCACTTTTTTTGCGTTTTTCTTTCACTTTCATGTAATAATACATATCCTCCTATACATATACCATTTTCCATTCCCACTGTAAGTATTACAATTAAACACTTAATAATATTTATCATTGTCTTTCTTCCCTCCACAGTTGAATTATTTGTTTTCTTACTTCTTGATATCGTGCACGGCTAATTGGAAGACACATTTGATCTCTCATTCTTACCTCACCTTGTCCGCACGATAAGATATGAATAATATTTACAATACAGCTTTTGTCAATATAGATAAAATTTTTAGGATCTAATTCCTTATAAAGTTCCTGTAATGTTTTTCTAATCTTACTTTGACCATTTCGATGATAAAATACAGAATATTTTCCTTCTTTACGAATATAAAATATATTTCTATAAAGAATTTTCTCTATAGTTCCATCATATTTTATAATATACGCTCTTTGATCTAACTGCTCGATTTTACAAAGTATTAGATCCAACGTCGGATTCAAACGCTCTTTTAACATACTTTTAGGAATATACCTAATTGCATTTACCTCATATCCATCTACCGCATATTCTAAATAGTTTGTTATATATACAATAATGGGATCTTGATATTTCTGTCTGATCTGCTTTGCCACTTGAATTCCTGTACTTCCAGGTATTGCCATATCCAAAAAAAATAAATCAAAATATTTATTTTCTTGGATATCCATCATTAAAATTTCAAATTTTACATATTTTTTTATGTTATATGTAACTTTTCTCCTATTAAAATAAGTACACACTAACAATTCAATCTGATTTAAATCCGTTTCTGAATCATCCAGTATTGCTATGCTAATCATTTTTCATTTGTCTCCATTCTTCGCTTATTCTTCGAAAAAAAAAATCGAAAATTATTTAAATCCCACAGGAAACTCCCCTCATCTGTAATTACCAATTCATACCTATTTTCTGCCATTTCATTTTTTCCCTGTTTTTCGATATATGTATATCCAAGTTCCATGTTCTTTCAATGTTACTTTTTCTATAATATCATCTATAACCTGATCTAAAGTTTGAAGTGTCTCTTTTGATTTCATCCATCATGTAAATAATAACTTTATTTGCGATCGTTTTAGTTTAATACGTTTTCCTAAACAATATTTTTGTATCTTTTCTTGTATACTATCATCTTTTAAAAAGCACTGAATAGTTTTGTTTTCTGTTGGTAGTAAAAATCCCATACTCACAAAAGCGATAATCTCCAGCCTCGCAATATCTAGAAAACTACTTTTTTTTGTTTTTTCATAAAGCTTTTACAACATATCAACACTAACTAACAAGGTTTCACTAATCAACTCCCCTTGATAATGTAGTGCTGCAAAAGTCATCATAAGTGATTTTACTACTTCTTTTTCAGAAATTTCCATTTTAAAATTTTATACTTTACCTTTCAAAAGTTTTACCTTTTATATTATACTAAATTCTAAATAATTTGTCCCATTTTCCTTTATCTGTCACTTTTTGTCCCTAATCCGTCCATTTAACTATAATACAACTGTATATAGAAAAATAAATTACGTCAAACCGGCGAGCAGTGCCCTTGTGATCACACAGGGCGGTTTTGCTCGTTGGAGGCACATCCCCAATCCCCTAAAAATGTCATCTTCGATGCCAAGCTGCGCCCACACTTTGTGTGTGCTGATTCATTCCGGATTTCCGGAAATAAAAAAGAGGGGTAGTCGCAATTCTTTGGCTTTGCTAACTACCCCTGTGATTATCGCTGCTGTTGTCGTTTCTTTTTCAGATCCTCTTCCTGATTCCAGCTCTGCTGTGCTGCATAGAAGGATTCCACGTTTTGCTTTGCAATCTGATAATCCCGCATCTCTTTTTTTATTTTTTTGTACTCGCTGTAAGCGTTCTTTTTCTCGGATAACAGCCAGGCAAATTCTTCATTCAGATCCTTTACTTTCGGAATCTTTCCATCCGGCAGTTTTGAAAAGGCTTCCTTTGCTGCTTTATGAAGTGTGATTTCATCACGATGGGCTTCATAAAATTTCTTGCTGTAGCCGGATTTTCGGTAGGCGATATAGGTATCCCTGGTCTTGGAATAATTGATGATGTGGGTTTTGATTACTTTGTTTACTACCATCTTTTCTTCTGCGTCTTTGATGGTTTTTATGAGTTCATGATATCTGTCAGTGCTTCCATCTACCAATGCGTCCAGAGTTTTCTTATCATG
>UMGW01048852.1_pt1 | contig 19453 bp, 8 predicted proteins | sample 1965371 | NCBI WGS metagenome assembly UMGW01 (sample SAMEA4836082, study PRJEB28245) | human gut metagenome | biome: gut microbiome; material: fecal sample | place: Denmark | collected 2008
TCGGAGGTATAGGCGGTAACCTTCTCGTTGGCCGTATAGAAATAAAGGATCTCCTCAACCGCCAACGGATAGAATTTATCGGCCAGCATGATCAACAGGCTCTTGATCGTGTGGCGACTCTGGATCGTACGGTTCGTTTGCCGGATATGCGCCAGCCTTTCCTCGGTATCGAACAGCCGTAATTTATTCAAGGCCCTTTCCAGCGAGGCCAGCGTGACAGGCTTCAGTAGATAATCGATACTGCTCACTTGAAAAGCCTGTAGCGCATACTCATCGTAAGCGGTCGTGAAGACTACCGGGGCATCTATCTCCACCTGCTCGAATATCTTGAACGCCGATCCGTCCGCTAAATGGATATCCATGAAGATGATATCCGGATGAGGCGATGTCCGGAAGAAATCCACGCTCTCCTCGATACTCTCCAACTCGGCGATCACTTCGATCTGAGTAACCGTATTTTGCGCCAGAACCGCCTTTAGGCTATTAACGGCGGTAGTCTCATCTTCTATAATAATTGCTTTCATGAGTGAATGGGTTTATTAAGTAAAGGAAGCGTGACCTTGAAATATTCCTTGCGGTTGGAGATCTGGATGTCCTTTCCGGTAAGCATCCGGTAGCGTCCCCATAAGTTCTTCAATCCGATACCGCTGCCTTTGCTATCTTCCGACTTAGGATGTATTTTATTGGATATGATTAGTTTGTCCTCATGGGTGGTATAGATATCGATCTGTAGTGGGTATTGCTTGCTGATAACGTTGTGCTTTACGGCGTTCTCGATCAGGGGGAGTACGCTCAATATCGGCAGATACCAAAGCAAGTAAGGGGTATCCGCTTGGATGGAGAAGAATAGCTTTCCCTCGTAGCGCACGCTTAGCAGATAGGTGTACGCCTTTACGAATTGAAGTTCTTCCGCTAGCGTAACCAGCTCTTTCTTGTTGCTTTGCAAGATATACCGGAAGACGTTGGATAGCTCATCCAGATAAGCCAGCGTCTGTTGTTTCTCTCCGCTCTGTATCAAGGCGTTCAATCCATTTAAGGAGTTGAAGAAGAAATGCGGGTTGATTTGTCCCATCAAGGCGTTATAGGAATTCTGTAGCTTCTCGGTCTTCAATTGCTCATATTCCAGTTTCATTTGCTGCTTGCTGCCCAGTAGCCGGATCAGTATGGAGCTTAGCATGACCGTGAGGAAGACGAAAAGATGCTCCGTCATGAAAGAGTTAGGGACCGTGAAAGGATTGGGCGGTACCGGTATGTCCCGATGCTCGGCAGGCCTGATGGTTTGCGTAGCCATCCTGTCCCGGTTGATGCGGATCATGATATCCCGGGTAGCTGGCTGAGGTCCGTCTTCTCCCAGCCATTCTACAACAATGGCCGTGTACAAAACCGGCGACAGATGAAACATGCCGTAGGCGATGCTGATACAAGTTACGCAAACCACCAATACCCTTTTATACTCTTTCCTGCGGAAAAGCTTGTCCCCGAACTTATACATCAAGCTGTTGACAATAAATAAGATGAAGGAGAACACGAAGAACCAGATTAGCAAATAATACATGGTGCGATCCGGAGGCTGGATACCCATGCTCGGGTTTCCGGTCTCGAACTCATATTTACGCATCAGAAGGGCGAAGTTCACGAAAATACTAAGCAAGACGGATATCGTGAAGCCGATCAATAAGTCATTTCTTTTTAATTGTAACATAGATAAACCCTTTGTCTGCTTACAAAGATAGGGCTTCCTTATCCGAGCGGGAAAAGGAATCGACGAAACGGATAAAAATATCGGTGAATCGCCCGGGCTTCCGAAAATAATGTACCTTTGCCGGAAATTAGGATCTCTGTCGCTATGACGAAATGGTTTGCCTACATATTGCTGGCCAGTGTCTGCCTGTTGCTTTCCTGTGGCGGTAAATCCGTACGGGAGAAATTTGCGGAAGCGGACCGGTTGGTAAACGAGAATAACTTAGATAGCGCCGCTTGGCTGCTGGAGGAGCAAATAACGCTTTCCGCTCTTTCGGATAGCGATAAGGCAGAGTATGGACGGAGGCTCGCTTGGCTTCATCTCTTGCAGGGGCGCAGCTTGGTGAACGACTCGCTCATCGACTACTCCGTGGATTATTATAAGGAGCATGCCTCGGAGCCTTTACTTTCCGCTTATTTCGTAAAGGCTATTTACATGGGTGATTCCCGGAAGGGGTTGGAACAAAGACATGCCTTGTACCGAGAGGCGATAGATTCCGCTTATTCCCGTTCGGATTCGACCTCCCTTGTACGTTTTTATGACCGATTGACTTCCTTGAGTTTTGGTGAGGGGTTGTATCGGGAAACGATCGCAGAGTCGAAGGAATGGGAAGCCTCGCCAAAAGCTGGATTTAAGGAGATGGCCTATTATATGGCCGGGTTGAGTTATAGCCGCTTGCGAATGAGGGACTCGGCGGATTATTATCTTCGTTTGGCCGCGGACTCGGCCTTGGCTAAGAATATCGAATGGTATGCCCATCATTTTGCCCGTAATTACGCGGATTTCTTGTATGACTTTAATCCCAAGGCTTCTATCAGATATCTGCGTTTGCTGAAGGAACGTTATCCGGAACGAGAAATCTTGGGATCCTATGTTATGCCTTGGATCAATCTAGGGGAGCTGGATTCTGCCCGGAAGTATATCGAGAAGAATACGTTAGACTTGGAGCGTAGTCACAGCGATGATATAGCCTCGCATGCGCTTAATTATGCCTATCAATTTATATTGGGCGTAAAGGAAAATAAGCCGGTCGATATTTCCCGATTAGGGCAATATTGCGATTCTTTGTATACCGTGAAATCCCAAACGGAGAAGGCTGAGCGGGAACGATTAGTCGATCAAAATCGTTTACGCCGAGAAAATCTTCGCTTGGAAATGAGCCGGCAGCGTACGTTCTCTATCTTAGTGATCGTTTCCTTGCTTTCCATATTGGTAGCTGGTGGAGTTTCCTTATATATCCGTAACCGAAGGAACCGTTTGATTGATATGGAGGAGCGTTTGGAAGCCTTGCGTCAGCTCTTGAACGAGTCCAAGCAATCCGTAGCGGAGGAGGAGAAACCCGATAGTGCCTTTTTCCGTAAGGTCTTGTTGCAGCAATTGGGTGTTATCCGCTTGATGGCGACTACTCCCACGCAACAAAATAAGGAATTGCTCCAGCAAATGACTCGTATCACGAATGAGGATGTCCCGGTAGATATGCTTTTGGTATGGGATGACCTGTATCCGATTATCGATGCGGTCTATGATAATTTCCATACGCATCTGGTCCGATTGTCTGATGGGCGTTTGCTGGAAAAAGAGATCCAGCTTTGTTGCTTGCTATGCGCCGGCTTCTCTACCAAGGAAATCAGTGTGGTTACCCAGCAAAGCGTCCGTACGATCTATCAGCGCAAGACGGACATCCGCCATAAGCTGGATATGGATGAGAAAGAGGATATCATCGGCAATATAAGTGCTCAAACGGCAAATATAAACTTTTCTCTCTAAGTCGTTCGCTAATGCTTTGTAAATCAGTATATGAGCGTAATGCCTTGCACTTTAGTTTCTTGCCTGTATAAATCGATTTTAGCTGTTTACCTCCTTACATTTGTCTCGAATCAAATTTGAATTTTATGAGAAGACAAGTATTATTTGTGGGATTGATTTGCGTTGCCTTTTTGGTAAACGCGCAAGAGGAGAAAACGATCGATTTGGATGAGGTTACCATTCAAGCCTCTTCGATTATAAGGAAGAAAGACCGTCAACTTATATTCCCCTCCAAAGACCAAGTGCGGCGCTCGATGGATGGCTTGGATTTGACAAGGCGGATGTCTTTACCTCGCCTATGGGTAGATCCGAATACGAAAAGTATCTCTATGGCGAATGGAAACGTTCAGTTGCGTATAAATGGCGTGTTGGCTTCTTCCTTAGAAGTCGCCGCCCTCTCGCCGGAGGATATCAAACGGGTGGAATATCACGATAACCCCGGCTTGCGATATGGGGAAGGAATCGATATCGTCTTGGATTATATAACGATCAAGCGGACTTCCGGAGGAAATCTCGGCGTGGATTTAAGCCATCAATTAAACACGTTTTGGATGGCAGATTATATATATGGTAAGTATAACCGGGGACGTTCGGAATTCTCTTTATCCAGCTTTGCGAACGGACACCGGTATAAAGAGGCATGGCAAGACCGGACGGAAATCTTTCATACTCCAGACGGTACCTTCCAGCGAACACAGGAAGGAATCCCCGGGAGGGATTATGAGATGTATTGGACTACGACGGCGAATTATAACTACACGAAGGATGATGATTATTTCTTGAACGCTAAGTTGAACTTTTATTATTACGACTATCCGCATAACTATAGCGACGCCCTTTTAAGAAATAGCGAGAGTATGGCTACGACCCATCTTATCGATAATAATAAATCCTTGAATACCCGTCCCTCGCTCGACTTGTATTATTTCCGGAAATTACCCCGTAAACAATCATTGGCCGTCAATGTCGTGGGAACTTATTCGAATACCGATAGCCGTCATACCTACCGGGAAGAACTGGAAAGTATTCCTTTGACAGATATTTATACGAAAGTAGATGGAAAGCGCTATTCGGTAATCGGAGAGGGTATCTACGAGAAAGAGCTGGAGACCGGCCGAATTTCCGCTGGTTTGAAACATACGCAAGCCTATACGGATAACGTGTATTCCGGCTCCGGTGATTATACGACCCATATGACAGAGTCCGAGTCGTATATGTATGCGCAATACGTAGGAACTTGGAAGAAGTTGGTTTATAATGTGGGTTTGGGTGCCTCCCGTAATTATCTATCGCAAGAAAATGTGGACTCCTACAATCGGTGGTACTTCCGCCCGCAGGTGACGCTTACTTATACTATCAATGAGGTATTATCCGCCCGTTACCGGTATAACCTGCGCAATGTAAACCCATCCTTGTCTGAGTTGAGTAACGTGGAGCAATGGATTGATTCCTTACAGGTTCGTAGAGGTAATCCGGGTCTATCCCCTTTCTTATATCATAACAACGCCGTGGAATTTCATGTGAATACGGCAAAGGTCAAGGCCGGCTTTACTTTCTCTTACCAATACCAGCCCCGCATGGTCATGGAAGAGACCCTGTATGACGCTAGCCGGGGACTTTTTATCCGCACCTACGATAACCAACGGAGTTTCCATCGCTTTACGCCGGAACTCTATTTGAATTATTCACCCTTCGGCGATTATCTGCGCATGAATATCTCCGGAGGCTTGAACCATTTCCAATCGAATGGAAATAGCTATTCGCATACATATACGGATCCCTTCTATGTGATCTCTTTGAATAGCGATGTGAAGAACTTTAATTTTAACCTGTTGATTTATAAGAGAAGCTATAGCTTTTCGGGTGAGACCAGTCGTGAGGCCGATCGTTTTAATAGGTTGGGTATCGGTTATAGGATCGGGAAGGTTCAGTTAAGCGCTTCTTTCTCTACCCAATTTACCTCATCCGCCCGTTACCGGAGTAAGAACCATTCAGCGATCGCTCCCTATGTGACCGATCAGCGTTTTGGTGATATCTATCCGGGCTTCGAGATTGGATTCTCTTACCACTTAGATTTCGGTCGCAAATACAAATCCGTGGATCGTAAGTTGTATAATTCGGATAATGAGTCGGGCATATTGGATAGCCGAAAGTAAGTTACGTCTTATACTCGTGTTCTCGTATAAACTCATCGGCGATGTAAAGGTTGCTGAAAAGGTAGAGCCCGGTCTTTTTGTCATGCAGGTCGGCACAAGTCTGGCTCTCATAAAATAATCGCAGAGCTCTTGCCGTTGCGATATCCAATCGTTTGGCAAGCTCTGCGGCTATACTGCCGATTGGGTAACGTACGTAAAAAGCGGTTCATGCTATAAAATCCGTGGATGAAATTATCTATACATGGAATTCCGTAGAGGCAGTACTTACTTTACCGATGAAGTATATCTCCTGTGGCGCTTGAAGTATATCTCCTATAGGGAAGGGAGTGGTATCTCGTGAAAATGACTTTTCGAGAAACGTTCCAAGGGACGTGAAAAGTGACTGGAAAACTACTTAGTAAGTAGGCCGACCTTTACTTATTAAGTAGACACCCCCTTTACTTAGTAAGTAGATGTCGCTCTACTTAGGGAGTTGTTGGCTAAATATTCGCATGGATGTTTGCGGGATTCATGGGAAATTCCGTACTTTGTACCGAGCCGTTAGAGTGGAAACTCTGCGGGTTCGTTTTCGTGGAAAAGGCGTTAAAAGATATTATACCTATATCAGAAATCCCCAATTTCATATCCCGGTATAATACAACAGACGCCCATGCTTGTTATAGTTACTTCGAGAGGAGCATCCTATAATGAAGCGTGGGGCTGCTGTTCGTTACCGGGATAAAGGTATGGGGATACCATGATATAGGTGACGATGGCATAAGCCTCGCGCTTTTTCTTTGTGTGGATGATAAGGAGGAGTTGATGGTTGCAGGGTAAATCAATTATTAATTCAAATAGAATGAGTATGAAAAAACTTTTCTTTCTTTTTGCTTTTCTCATAGGACTTGGGATAAGTAGTAGTGTGTATGCGCAACTGGTGAAGGAGGTAACGCTGACTTCGGCGAATACGCTGGCATCCAAGCTAGGTGCGGATGTGGGTAAGGTAACGACTTTGAGAGTAAGCGGCTCTTTGGGGACGGAAGACTTCAAGACGATGAAGGAGCAAATGAATATGCTCCAAGTGTTGGACATGAGTGGAGTGACGGAGTTACCGAAGGCGGGTGGCGCTTGGGCAGATTTACGCTACATTCCTGCCAATTCTTTCCAAAACAAGTTGACGCTTCAAAAGGTAGTATTTCCGGGAGTGCTTCAAATGATAGAGAGGGAAGCTTTTAGCGGTTGTAATAACCTTACGGAAGCTGATTTCTCGAAAGTCTCTCAATTGCGATCAATAGAATATAGAGCGTTTTATGAATGTTCCGGCTTGCGGGATCTTGATTTATCGGCCTGTACGAGTTTAGTTGGAATAGGGAGTAATGCCTTTTATCGTTGTAGTAATTTACAAACGGTTAATTTATCGGGTTGCGGAAAGTTGACGAATATAGAATCCTCTGCGTTTCAAAATTGTTCCTCTTTGCGGGCAGTGAACTTGTCTAATTGTTCGGCATTGGCAACTTTGGAGTCTTATGTATTTTCTGGCTGTTTGAATTTGACGAACGTTAGTTTGGAGGGATGTACGGCATTGACTACGATTGGAGGAAGTGCATTTGCGAATAATTATTCTAACTCTCAATTATCCGACTTTGATTTCTCTCAATTGACAGCCTTAAAAGAGATAGGCGAAAGTGCTTTTAGTAATTCTGCCTTGGCTGGTGATATCGCTTTTGCTTCTGGAATCACTCAATTGGGTAGATCTGCCTTTTCTGATTGTCGTAATATCACTAGCGTCGATTTTAGTAAAAGTACACAGCTTGCGGTTATTTCTTCCGGAACGTTTAGTTCTTGTCAAAATCTAAAAAAGGTAGACTTTAGTAATTGTGCATCCTTGAATACGTTGAATATAGAAGCTTTTAGCAACTGTTCTTCTTTGGAGGAAGTCATAATCGATAACGGTTTCTATACCTCTATTGATGGAGTATTGTTCGTGGTAGATAAGGCGAGCTTGTTGTTTTATCCGGGTGGGAAGAAAGCGGAGGCTTATACGATTCCCTCTACGGTGAAGACGCTTGGTGAGCGTTCGTTTCCTTATAACGAATCATTGATGGAACTGACGATCCCGGAATCTGTATTGACTATAAAAAGAGAGGCTTTTTATAACGGTTCTTTCTCGGGAAGAGGAGCGAAAGTAATCATGAAGGCTGAGAAGCCGATCGGCTTGTCGCAATCGATCGGTTTGGAGAATGCGTTGGTATATGTACCGAAAGGCTTTGCTAAGGCTTATCGTGAGGCTGCTTTTTGGAAAGAAAGCAAGATTGTAGAGATCGATGCGGATCCTGTAGTAGTGACCTTGGATGCGGCCGGTTCGCTGGGTGCGAAATTGACGGAACTGAATATTCCATTGGCTACTATCTTAGAATTGCGTATCACCGGTCCGATGAACGCTAGTGACTTCGAGGTCATTAAGCAAATAGAGCTGTTGCAAAAGGCTGATTTGAGCAAGGCTACGATGGAAGAGGATAGGTTGCCGGATAGTGCGTTTGGAGGGTTGCGTTATTTGGAAGAAGTTATCCTTCCGAATACGATAAAGGAGATAGGTAATTCTGCGTTCTCTGGTTTATCCGCATTGCGGAAAGTGAATATGCCCGAGTTTGTAGAAAGGATAGGGGAGTCTGCGTTCTCGGACTGTTACAGCTTGCAAAAGATTGATTTATCGTTATTGTCTCACTTGAAGGCGATCGGTTACTCTACTTTCTCTTCCAGCTCATGCGTACCCGTTTCATTGAAACTTCCGGATGGATTGGAGCGGATTGACGGTTACGCTTTTAATAATACTGGTGTTACTTCCGTGGACTTCTCGAATACGTCCTTGTCTTATATAGGCAATAATGCATTCTATGCATGTCCGATCACCGGCACATTATCTTTCCCCGGTACCTTACGATCCATAGGCAATTCCGCTTTCGCTTCCGCAAAGGTCTCATCTATCAAGTTGAAGTCTACAGAGATGGTACGTTTGGATGGAGCTGATGTTTTTAAATCCGTAGATAAGACCACCTGTAAAGTTTACGTCCCGAAAGGCATGAAGGATACTTATAAAGCAAACACCTACTGGTCTCCATTCGGAAATAACATTGTGGAGTTTGGGCAGTTGATTACGGCAACTTCTAATAATGAAAATTATGGATGGGTAGAAGGTAGCGGTGCCTATGAAGAGGGGGAAATAGTGACCTTGAAGGCGGTTTGTAAGGGTGGAAATTGGGAGGATTATTATTGGGCTAAATATGTTAATTTGTTCTTTGGCTGGTATGATGGTGAGACAAAAGTCTCCGATGATACTATATATACTTATAAGGCAGGTAAGGAGGATAAAGCATTTGTCGGTAAATTCGTGCGTATAAGTTTCCCTAATACATCAGACCTTCTTCAAATGGTAAGAAATGATAGTAAATCCATTACGGTGAAGGTGGAGATGCCTGCCGATGATCCTCGATTGTTTGCTGGTTGGTATGAGAATGATCAATGTGTTTCCAATGAAGAAGAGTTGACGGTGCAAGTTGGTATGGTAGACCGATCCTTGGAGGCTCGTTTCTTCGACGATGGACTTATGGTTGTTAACGGTGATGTCATCGTAAATGATCAGAATAAGGTAGATGGTCCCGCTGTTATCTTGTATTCCGGTAGCCTCACCGTTGAAGGCAACGAGGTTTGGGAACCGAAGAGCTTCGCTTACTATCGGGATGCCTCTTTGCTGGTGAATTCCGATATACAGACCGAGGAGATCTCTTTCAATTGGGACGCATGGAGTGGTTATTGGCATTTCGTATCCTTCCCCTACGACTTGAAGATGTCAGAAATCAAGTTGACGAGCAGCGACGCTCGCTTTGTGGTACGGGAATACGATGGAAAGTCTCGTGCGGATAAGGGCGTAGGAGAGTCTTGGCGGCAACTTTCGGATGCGGAGACCTTGAAGGCGAATGCGGGATATATCATCCAATTCAATAGCGGCGATGGAATGGCTGATGGATTTACCACCAAGACCGGCGATATGAAAGCCCTCCTTAATCGGGCGAGCGTGACGATACCATTGAACACATACGCCTCGGATAATGCCATGAATGCCAATTGGAACTTCGTGGGGAATCCGTATCCTGCCTATTATAGCGTGGAGCGATTGTTCGCTGATGGATTGGACGCTACGGTGACGGTTTGGTCTCGCAATTTGAATAATTACGAGTATTATACGCAGGATGATAAGGGTGTTTATCTGGCACCGCTTACGGCCTTCTTCGTACAAAAGAAGACTTCCAGCTTGGTATTCAATCCGGAGGGTCGTGTGGCCGCCCTGCCGAGGGAAACGCAAGCGGCTTCAGGGTTACGTAGCGTGGATAACCGTCAAGTTGTCAACCTGCTGCTGGAAGGCGAGAAGGCAAGCGATCGTACCCGTGTGGTATTCAACGAGGAGGCTTCGATGGAGTATGAGATCGGCCTTGATGCCGCCAAGTTTAGCAGTCCGAATGCGGATGCCGCCTCTTTCTATAGTTTGGATAAAGACGGGAATCGATTGGCCATCAACGAGCGTCCGGTAGCGGATGGTGTGGTACGCCTTGGATGTGTCTTGCCTGCCAAGGGAAGCTATACGATCTCATTGAAAGAGAAGATTGGCAAAGGTATTCAGTTGGTAGATAAGCAGACGGGGGCCGTATGCGATCTGAATAAGGAGGCTTATATTTTCGAGGCCGAGGCTGGAATCCTCTCTGACCGCTTTGAGCTGAGAAGCGATGTGGTGACTTCTGTTGAGGCAATCGATGCGTCGATTCGCTGGAACGTGCGAGAAGGCTTGTTGATCGTGTCCGGCTTGCGTGATGTGGAAACTTTGAACGTATGCGATGCGGCGGGTCGTATCCACTTCGCTGGTAAGGTGACGGATGGCGAGGTGCGTATCGCCCTACCTCAGTCTGGTATTTATTATATGACATGGACAACCAAGGCGGGCGAGCGTCAGACTCGTTCCATTAAATGGTAATCGCTATGAGAAAACGATTGTTTCGATCTATTACGATGATTTTGTCTCTTTGGATCTTCCTCGGAGGATCCATCGGGCAAGCCTATGCGCAGGATGAGTTCAATCCGACTCCTCCACCGGAGCCGGGGAAACTAACGCTCTTACTCTCCACGGATCCCCAAGGAGCCGCCTATTTTGAGCAAACGAATCCCTCCGGCATCTACGACACGGGTACGGAAGTAACGGTACGGGCCTATCCGCATACGAATTATGAGTTTGTGGCTTGGCAGTCCGCCGATGGCGAGGAGTTATCCGGCCTCTCGGAATATACCTTCACCCTTACGGAGAAAAACGCTCGCTTGATAGCCAAGCTATGTTTTAACCCGAAGGAGAATCCATCGGAGCCGGGAAATGGTTATTATAATCTGATTACGACCGTCAGCCCCTCCATGGCTGGATGGGTAGAACAGAATGGCCAAGGTATTTATGAGAATGGCAAAGAGGTGACACTTATCGCCCATGCTTATCCCGATTATGTGTTCAACCATTGGGAGAGCGATGGGAAGAAAGTGTCGGAAGAGGCAACCTATCGCTTCACCATGCCGGGCAAGCATGTTTACCTGCGGGCCGTGTACGACTGGAAGCCGAAAGATCCTTCCGAACCGGAGATCGGGTATTGCCTTTACGTGAACACTTCCGATCCGGAGGCCGGCTATGTATCGCAAAGCGGAAACGGTATCTATGAGTTAGGGGATAAGGTGACCGTGATCGCCTCGCCTACGAAAGACTATGACTTTATCGGCTGGTATGATGAGGCGGGTATGTGCCTGTCTACCGACATCTCTTATACGTTGACTATTAGTAAGCGAACCACTACGATCGAGGCTCGTTTCAAGAAGAGAGAGGCACCGGTGGATGAGGTGGAGATCGTACCCGGGCCGAATCCGGATGATCCTTCATCTACGGAGAAAGGCGGCGAGGTGGAAGTGATAGGCGAAGCCATTCCCGGCCAAACGGTCGAGATCATCGCGATGCCGAAACCGGGTTATGCTTTTGAAGGTTGGTATTTGGATGGCGTGTTTATCCCGGAGGCGGAGATGAGCCATGAGATCTTGATCGGTAAAGATATGGGTAAGCTAGAGGCTAAATTTCGGGAATTACCCGTTGACTTGGAAGTAGAGGGTGGAGAGAACGGTTGGGCGGAAGTGACTCGCTATAGAGGTGATGTCATTAACTTGAAGGCTGAACCGATCGTAGACCATACCTTTATGGGATGGTACTTGCTAGATCAGTTATTGTCGAAAGCGTTGAATTATGATTTTGATGTCAATATTCTACGTGCGGCCTTGCCCGCTATTCGTGCGGTGTATACCAAAGGTACGGTAGCCAATGAGACGATCGTTAGGGAGGAACTAGTCACGATCGCTTTCTCCGGGAACCAACTCTGCGTGACTGCTCGCCAAGCGATCCGTAGATTGATGGTTTATTCGTTCGAGGGGGACTTATTAGGTACTAACGGCCAAATGGAACAAGGTGATATCTATCGCTTATCCATACGTAGCCCCTTACTTCTCGTTATCGAGGCAACGGATGGTACTCGTATCGTCTGTAAATTGTCCTCCGGACGGTAGTCCGTGGCGTGATTTGGATATATGATTCTTTCAATGCCCATTCTAAGGTTCTTATAATGCCCATCGTAAGCTCCTTTGAATGGGCATTGTTAGATGCTTACGATGGGCATTGTAAGAAACGATAAACAAAAAGCCATCCGGCATTCCGCTGGATGGCTTTTTGTATGGCAATAGAATCGGAGAGATTACACTCTCTTTTCTTTGATTCTTGCTTTCTTACCGGTAAGGGCACGCAAGTAGTACAATTTAGCACGACGTACTTTACCGACTTTGTTAACCGTGATGCTTTCGATAAACGGAGATTCGATCGGGAAAATTCTCTCTACACCTACGTTCTCAGACATCTTACGAACTGTGAAACGTTTTTTGTCGCCGTGACCGGAGATACGGATAACAACACCGCGATACTGCTGGATACGCTCTTTGTTACCCTCTTTGATACGGTAAGCTACCGTGATCGTATCACCACTCTTGAATGAAGGAAGTTCCTTCTTCGTAGCGAACGCTTCTTCTGCAATCTTAATTAAATCCATTGTTTATAGCTTTTTAATTGTAATTTATAATGAAACGCAATTTAACGGGCTACATTTCCCGACAGAGATTACGTAAAGCGGGTGCAAAGTAACGAAATAAATATTTGATTCGCAATAGATAGATGCTTTTTTGCTCGCTATTTGATTAAATCTTTTATGTCTACCAAGGATTCAAACCATTGACATCCACCAGCGATTCCCGTTCCTCCTTCCACATTGCTGTAGATTCGGACAGGCTCGGCCAGACCTACATTCGTAAGTCCGCCCATGATACCTTCATTCTCGATGTTTTGTAAAGATAGCAGATATTGGTAATAGGGTTCGGACAGGGAATATAAACGAATATGGCGTTTGGTATAATATTTAGTATCGGACCTAAGTTGTTCTTTTACTTGCAACGTGTATTCCTTCCCGTCGAACAGCTCGTCGGAAAATACCCGTCCCCGCCAATTTACCATCGAAGAGCCGAAAACCTCATCCAAGATACCTTGTTGTTGCGTGAATACGGGATCTACGGAGAAGTCCAACAGGACACCAAGATGGTCGTCATCTCCCCATATCTGTAGAGAATAGTAATTTGATTTACCCGGGGTATCTTGGAAAGTGATTTGATAGATAAGTACATCGTTTTCTTCTATGTAGGAGATATTCCCATCTCCATCGACAAGGGTACCGCCGTTGCCGGTAGCTTCTTTACGGGGAATTATGCGCAGACCTTTGATTTCGGTCTTGGAAGGAATCTTATCTTCCGCCGAGGCTGTTCCATATTCCGGGGTAGAAGCTACTATCTTTACGGTTTGTCCGGGCTGTGGAACCGTATTCGATATATAAAGCGTATCTGTTACCCATCCACCTCGATCCTCTCCGAGCCAACGAGAAGATTTCCAATAGGAATATTCTTTCCAAGGCATCTCCTCCTTGAAGATCCCGTCTATGTATAATTCCACCTTGGCGTTTCGAATCGTTACGTCCGGCTTGCTCTCTGAGTGAAACCATGTGCGGGATATGCTGGCCATTACGACCGTATCCGGCGAGAAGGCAGAGTTGATCACCATTTTCGGTGTAGTACGATATTCCTCTAGGTCAAACTTCCTGTAACAGGAGGTTAGGAGCAGGCTGGATAATAAGATTGATAAATAGAATATAGGTTTCATGTTCTTTAGAATTTATAAGTATATGATATAGACGGAATGATCGGTAAGAGCGATAACGTCTCGAAATAATGGCTATAGTTTATCCAAGACCGCTTATGGATAGTTATCGGGTTCATCTGGCAATAAGCGTTATATACGCTGATATTCCAGATACCGAGATGGCCGTTCTTTTTAGGTCGATAAATATTAATCCCCAGATCTAAGCGGTGGTAAGCGGGGAGACGTACGTTATTACGCTCCGTGAAATAGTCCAAGCCTCCTTCCGGTAAGAGCGGAGGGACAGGAGTGAGGCCCAAATCCTCGTAATTCTCGAATGCCACCGTAACCCGGTTTCCGGTCATGAAAGTCCAGCTTCCGGTCAGTTCCAATTTCTCGTTGATCTTCCAGTTTGCGACGATATTCAGCTTATGGCGGTTATCGTATTTCGCGGGGAAACGTTTGCCATTATTAATCTCGTCGAACTGCCGGTCGCTCCACATTAGTCCGTATCCGATCCATCCTGTTATACGCCCCGTCTCTTTCCGGGCGATAAACTCCGCTCCGTAGGCCCACCCCTTACCGGCGGCCAGTTTCTCCTCCCAACCGACGAACGAGGGTAAGAAGTTGTAACCATCTTTATAATCCAGTAGGTGATTCATCCATTTATGATAACCTTCCACCGAGAAGGAATAGTCTTTGTGTAAATTGTAATAAGCGCCGACGGATACTTGATCACTCTCCAATGGCTTCAGCTTCTTGCTGACCGGCATCCACATATCGGTAGGGAGACTCATATAACTTTCGCTGATCTGATGTACGTATTGATTCATCCGGGCGTATGAGGTCTTAAGGCTTAGATTCCTCGTGAGTAGAAAGCGTACGGATAAACGAGGGTCTAAGGAGACATATGTCTTCTTTTGTATATTATACATGTTCAGGCGTAATCCGGCGTTAAACCGGACAATGGGAGATATCGCCCAGTCATCTTCGGCGAAAACAGCCAACTCATTCGCTGAAAGGCGCTCGTCTCCGGTAGTTCGTTTGGTCGGAGACAAATTCTCGGAGGTCTTTTCCTCGATATATTCCGGGCTGAAACGATGGTAAAGATAGTCGGTGCCATAACGGATATGATGTGCCGGGGTAGGAATATAGTCGAAGTTCGCATGGACTCCGAAATCATTGATACCGTTTCGGGTTGAGGTCTCGATAAAACGTGAAGAATAATCTTTGTCACCCTCGGTTCCGTAGTATTGTGAAGTCTCTTGTTTTAGTTTGGATTGATAATGGGAATAAGCCAAGGTGACGGTACCGAACATCTTGTTGTTAAACACATACGACCAGCCGGAAGATAATGCGATGTTACCCCAGCGCATCTTTCCAAAGTCCTTGTTCTCGAAAGGGGTTATATCATCACCTACGGAGAACTCGGAACTTCCTCCTTTTAGGAAATCCTGTCCGAAATAGAAATTAACGTAAGCTTGGCTCCGGTCATTGATATGGTGGTTTACTTTTAGGTTCAGATCGGTAAAAGCATAGCGTGCGCTGAATTTCTCCCCATTCTTTTTCTGAATTTTATTGTAGATCGCCAAACCCGGTGCGGACAAGCCATCCAGCCAAGAGCGACGGAAGGAGGCGTTGAACGAAGTCCGGTTTTTAATGATCGGCCCTTCGAAATTTAAGTTACCGGAGGTCAATCCCAGCATGGCGCTACCATGGTACTCTTTCATATTGCCATCTTTAGTATGCACATCCACTACGCTGGAAAGCCTTCCCCCATAGCGGGCGGGGAAAGCGGATTTATAAAAATCCACATCTTTCAAAGCCTCGGCGTTGAAAGCGGAGAAAAGTCCTCCGAGATGATTGACCTGATACAGTTGGATTCCGTCTATCATATACAGGTTCTCGTCTCCATTCCCCCCACGGACATACATCCCGGCTAATCCTTCCGTTCCGGCTGATACGCCGGGTTGGGTTTGCAGGGCTTTGATCACATCGGCCTCACCGAATAAGGTCGGGATGGTCTTGATCATCTTCCGGGTTATTTTAATCGTTCCCATCTGAGGGGCTTGTATCGGGTTTTGTGTGTCATTACTACCGGTAACGACAACTTCGGCCAATGCTTCACCGCTTTCCAGCAGAATTTCCATCACGGTATCCCGTTCGAGCGGTTGGAATGTATGTGAGAAACGTCCGTATCCGATGTAGGAAGTCTCCAAACGGACTGCCCCGACCGGTAAGGTTAGACTGAAGAAACCGTGGTTATTGGTAGCCGTGCCCCTTTGTGTGCGAGAGTCATAAACGGAAGCCCCGATTAGATACTCCGTAGTCGCTTTATCCCGTACAAATCCGCTGATGGTTACTGAGCGGGGGCGTTTCTTCAAGATGATGTGGGTACCGTTTATCTGATAAGACAGAGGGAGCTTTTGGAATAGCCGGGTAAGGCATTCCGATATGGATTGGTTATCAGATTTGAATGTAATCCGGGAAATGCCTTTGAGAATAGAAGGATCGTAGGAGAATGTCATGCCTGTTTGATGCTCTATTTTTTTCATGATTTCTTGGATCGGCTCTTGTTTAGCCTCGATACTGAGAGTCGGCTCTTGTCCCCAAGCGCTTGATTGAAAGCCGAAGATAATCAAGATTATGAGTAGTATTAGCTTCATGAAGTACTTCATTTTTTATTACGAGACAGGAAAGATAGTAAAAACCCCTATCACAATTCACGTTACTATTGCGATATTTTCTTATTTTTGGAGAGTAATAATGATAATGTTGTGATGAGACAGATTGGTATCTTGCTTTTGTGTTGTATTTCCCTTTTATCGAGTGGGGCGCAAACAGTCCCGAACCTTTATCGTGAGGTGGATCAGGAAAAGATGAATCATTGGGTTGATTCCGTGTTTGACGCTATGAGTTATGATGAACGGATCGGGCAGTTATTTATGGTTATAGCGAATCCTAAATCCGATAACCGGAATATGCAACGGCTCATGCGTTACGTGAACGAGATCAAGATCGGGGGTATCTTGTTCCATAAAGGGGATCCGGTGACGCAGGCGGAGGTGACCAATCGTTTGCAAAAGGCTTCCCGGATTCCGATGTTGGTCTCTTTGGATGGGGAGTGGGGACTTTCCATGCGATTAAGCGGAACCACCCGTTTCCCGAAAAACATGATGCTAGGCGCTATCGAGGACAATGCCTTGATCGAGGAATATGGAAAAGAGGTGGGACGGCAGTGCCGGGAAATGGGAATTCATATAAATTTCGCTCCGGATATGGACGTGAATAGCAATGTGGATAATCCCGTGATCGGCCTGCGTTCGTTTGGCGAGAATCCGGAGGCTGTGGCGGAGAAGGGTATCGCTTACGCAAGAGGATTGGAAAGTACGGGCATCTTGTCTGTCTCCAAACATTTCCCCGGACATGGAGATACTTCCGAGGACTCGCACGAGACATTACCCGTTGTGCGCCATAACCGGGCCCGCTTGGATAGCGTGGAACTTCTTCCTTTTAAACGTTATATATATGATGGGTTCGGCGGGATAATGACGGGACATCTTTACGTTCCAGCTTTGGATAAAAGTCATAAGCCGGCTTCTTTCTCCAAGGCGGTAGTGACGGATCTATTACAGAAAGAACTCGGTTTTCAAGGTCTGTGCTTTACGGATGCTTTAGCGATGAAAGGGGCTTCCACAAAGAAAACGGATAATCCTTCGGTGAAGGCTTTGCTTGCGGGGAATGATATCTTGCTCGCTCCGGCCGCTCCAATCAATGATTTTAAGGCCGTGAAAGAGGCTATTGAAGAAGGGGTATTGGATCTGGAAGCGATCGAGGCCAAGTGCTTGAAAATATTAAGGTACAAATATATCGCTGGATTGAATGCCTATAAGCCGGTCGAAACAAAAGGCTTATCGAAACGTTTGAACTCTCCGCATGCGGCATGGATGGCGGCGAAGTTGAATTCGGAGGCTATTACTGTTTTGAAGAATGAGGATACGATCTTACCTCTTAAACAGTTGAATAAGAAAAAGATCGCGGCGCTCTCGATTGGAGACGGGGTTGGTAATGAGTTCCAGAAAATGCTGGGCGAATATGATTCGATCGCTTGCTTTAGTATCGGACGGCGTTCTACGGCTACCCAAGTCCAACAGGTTTATAATAAATTGCAAAAATACGACGTGATCATTTGTGGCGTGCATACGATTCGCATTCCCGAGAGTTTAGCGTTGAGGCAGTTGGCTGCGAAGAAAGAGTTGGTCTATGCTTTCTTTACCTTACCATATGCTTGTAAGGAATATAAGAAGTCGATCGAGAAGGCGAAGGCGGTCGTGTTGGCTTACGAGGGCACTCCCTTAGCGCAGGAATATGCGGCCCAAGTGATATTCGGTGGTATTGCGGCGAAAGGGAAACTTCCGGTTTCAATTCCGGGATTGTATTATGCGGGTACTGGTATTTTTACGGAAAAGACTCGTTTGGGGTATCACCAGCCAGAAGAGGTGGGAGCGAATCCGGACCGTTTGGATGTAATTGAGTCGATCGTTAAAGAGGGATTGGATGAGAAGGCTTATCCCGGATGCCAAGTGTTGGTTGCGAAGGACGGCATGATTATCTATAATAAATCGTTTGGTTATTTTGATTACGAAAGTAGGCAGCCGGTCACGGAGTCATCGGTCTATGACTTGGCCTCGGCGTCGAAGGCGTCGGGAACTTTATTGGCGGTCATGAAAGCGTATGATGAGAAGAAATTCACCTTGAACAATAAGATCTCCGATTTTATACCGGAGTTGAAGGAGTCTAATAAAAAGGATTTATCGATAAAAGAGTTACTATACCATCAATCGGGAGTGACTCCAACTATTAATTTCTATCTGGATGCTATTGATAAGGATAGTTATAAAGGCAGTTTATATAGTTCGGCGAAGAACGCTACGCACCCGGTTCGTTTTGATGCTAAAACGTATGTCCGGAATGATTTTAAATATCTTCCGGATTTGGTATCCGATACCCGTAAGCCGGGGTTTACTACCGAGGTTGCCCGTGACTTTTACGTCAGCGACTCTTTCAAGGATACGATTATACAGGATATCAAGAAATCCCGTTTGGGCACGAGAGGCCGATACGTATATAGTTGCGTGAATTTCATTATGTTGAAGATGATGGTGGAAAACCAGATGAAGCGTCCGATGGACCAGCTTCTCCGGGATGATTTTTATAGTGGTTTAGGGGCTTGGCATACGACCTATAATCCGTTGCGGGTAATGGATTCCTTACAGATTGTCCCGACGGAGAATGACGGGTTCGTCCGTCGGCAATTGCTGCGGGGATACGTGCATGACGAGGCGGCGGCCTTTCAAGGGGGAGTTTCGGGAAATGCGGGGCTTTTCTCCAATGCGAATGATCTGGCGAAAGTGCTTCAGCTCTTCCTAAACCAAGGTACATATGGTGGCGAACGTTATCTCTCCTTGGAGACGA
>UMGW01053040.1_pt1 | contig 18902 bp, 22 predicted proteins | sample 1965371 | NCBI WGS metagenome assembly UMGW01 (sample SAMEA4836082, study PRJEB28245) | human gut metagenome | biome: gut microbiome; material: fecal sample | place: Denmark | collected 2008
TTCACCCTTGAGAACGTGCCCATGCCGAGCACACAACGAAAAAGCCCCGCTCGCAGGCGGGGCTTTTCCTCATTCGAGGGCGGTCGGTCAGTAGCTGTAGCCTTCCTTGATCCAACGCGCGACGTCAAGAGCGTAGTACGTGAGGATGCCGTCGGCACCCGCACGCTTGAAGCAGACCATCGTTTCATAGACGATCTTCTTTTCGTCGATGGCGCCCGCCATGGCGGCGAACTTGATCATCGCGTATTCGCCCGAGACGTGGTAGGCGAAGGTCGGGGCCTTGAACTCTTCCTTCACGCGCCAGAGGACGTCGAGGTAGGGAACGCCCGGCTTCACCATCACCATGTCGGCGCCTTCGGCAAGGTCGAGACCCACTTCCCAGAGCGCTTCGTCGCCGTTGGCGGGGTCCTGCTGGTAGACCGCCTTGTTCGACTTGCCGAGGTTCGAGGAGGAACCCACGGCGTCGCGGAAGGGACCGTAGTAGCAGGAGGCATACTTGGCCGAGTAGGCCATGATGCGCGTGTGGATGAGACCTTCCTTTTCAAGGCGGTCGCGGATGATGCCGATGCGCCCGTCCATCATGTCGCTCGGAGCGACGACGTCGGCGCCCGCGCGGGCCTGAGCGAGAACCTGCTCGACGAGCACTTCGATCGTTTCGTCGTTGAGGATGTAGCCCGTTTCGTCGATGAGACCGTCCTGGCCGTGCGTCGTGTAGGGGTCGAGCGCCACGTCGCACATGATGCCGAGCTGCGGATAGGCGGCTTTGAGCGCCTTCACGGCGCGCGGAATGAGACCGTCGGGGTTGGCGGCTTCGCGACCGTCGGGGGTCTTCAGGTCGTCTTCGATGTGCGGGAAGAGCGCGAGCATCGGAATGCCGTATTCGACGCATTCGCCCGCGACCTTGAGGAGTTCGTCGATCGTCAGACGGTCGACGCCCGGCATCGAGGGAACGGGTTCGCGACGGGACGTACCTTCCATCACGAAGACGGGCAGGATGAGGTCGTTGGCCGTCAGCACGTTTTCGCGCATGAGGCGGCGGGAAAAGTCGTCGTGACGCATGCGACGCATGCGCACGCTCGGATATGCACCAAGAGTCTGCATTTCAGTTACCTCAGGAGATTCAGGGGTCTCCGCTAAAAAAATCAGTCGTTTTTTTCGGGGGTCGCGTTCGCGCTCGGGGTTTCGACTTCGGGCGCGGGTTCGCGCAGACCGAGCCAGAGTTCGAGCCGTTCGGCGAGCTCCGCGGTCCCCTCTTTCTTGAGGCCCGAGAAGAGCTGCACCGTGACGTGAGGACCGATTTCGCGCGCTCGGGCTTCGGCTTCCCGCAGCACCTTGCGTCGTTCCATGGTCTTCAGCTGATCGGCCTTGTTAAGGAGCCAGTGCATCTTCACGCCCGGGCGTTCCTTCATGAATTCGATCAGCCACTCGTCGGTCGGCATGAAGGGTCGGCGCGCGTCCATGACGATCACGAGGCCCGTCAACGCTTCGCGTCGCGCGATGTACCCGCCCACGAGGTCGGACCACGTGCGGCGCGTGTCTTCGCTCGCCTTGGCAAAGCCGTAACCCGGCAGGTCGACGAGGTGACCGACCGTTTCACGGCCGCCCTCCTCGGCCCGGCGCGTGAGCCCGAAGAAGTTGATGAGTTGCGTGCGACCCGGGGTCTTGCTCGCGAAAGCCAGTCGCGTCTTTCGGGTCAGCACGTTGATCGTCGTCGATTTGCCGGCGTTGGAGCGGCCGGCAAAGGCGATTTCGGGCGCGTCCCCCCGCGGCAGGCCGGAAAGCTTGGCGGCGGAAATCACAAACTGGGCGGTGTCGAAAATGCTCACGTTGATCTCTGGATTCGTACGATGGAGTCGTCGGCGAACGAAGCCCCGCGGGTAACGTTACCCGCCGAAGCTTACTCGGCCGTTAATCGGTTCGGCGTGCGGGCGGAATTCGCATTCGCGGACCCGCACCCGGTTGCAATCTTTCCACATCCTAAAACAAGAACGCCCCGCCGAGGGGTGCGACCCCTTCCTGCGGGACGTTCGTCGGGCGGGCGACGGATGCGGTCGTCGCCTCGCCTCGTCGGAAACGCGCGGACTCAGCTGCCGCTCGAACCGAAGACGTCGTTCGTCTGCATGCCGACGCGAACGAAGGTCGTGCGCATCGTGAGCTCCTTGAGGCGACGCGCGCCCACGTAGGTGCAGGCGGAGCGCACGCCCCCGAGGATCCCCTGGACGGTCGCGTCCACCGGACCGCGGGCGGGAATGAGAACGGCTTTGCCTTCCGCCGCGCGGTAGGCGGCGACGCCCCCGGCGTACTTGTCCATGGCGTTCTTCGAGCTCATCCCGTAGAAGCGCTTGAAGACCTTCCCGTTTTCTTCCACGGTTTCGCCGCCCGCTTCGTCGTGGCCGGCGAGCATCCCGCCCAGCATCACCCAGTCGGCGCCGCCCCCGAAGGCCTTGGCGATGTCGCCCGGGACCGTGCAGCCGCCGTCGGCGCAGATGCGCCCGCCCAAGCCGTGGGCGGCGTCCGCGCATTCGATCACGGCGGAAAGCTGCGGGTAACCGACGCCAGTCATCTTGCGGGTCGTGCAGACGGAGCCCGGGCCGATCCCGACCTTGACGATGTCGGCCCCGGCAAGAAGAAGCTCTTCGGTCATGTCGCCCGTGACGACGTTCCCGGCCATGATGACGACGTTCGGGTACGCTTCGCGGACCTTCTTCACGAAGGCAACGAAGGCTTCCGTGTAGCCGTTCGCGACGTCGATGCAGACGTATTCGACGGCGTTCTCGGAGCGCGTCATCACGTCGCGGAACTTCTGCCAGTCGTGTTCGCCGATGCCGAGCGAATAGAAGGCCGTGTGCTTCTCTTTGAGGTTGCGGAAAAAGTCCACGTACGTGTCGGCGTCGTAGTGCTTGTGCAGCGCCGTCGAGAGGCCGTACGCGGCGAGCGCGCGCGCCATTTCGAGCGTGCCCGTCGTATCCATGTTGGCGGCGACGATCGGAATGCCGTGGTAGCGCACGGGCGAGTGGAGGAACTTGAATTCCCGCGTGATATCGACCTCGCTGCGACTCGTGAGGGTGGAGCGCTTCGGACGGATGAGCACGTCCTTGAAGTCCAGACGGAGCGTATTTTCGATATGCATGTCAATCTCGCAAAGTGAATGCCGTTTTCGGCGCGTGCGCAACCGACGGCCACAAAAAACGCCGGACGTCTCGGCAGACGTTCGGCGTTAATGAATTGTAGGGGAAAATCAACGGGTTGTGGGTCGGGGCGCGCGCAAAAAAGTTCGCCCCGTTTTGGCGCGTCCCCTCCCCTCCTTTTCCCGTCGACGCCCGTCAGCGGGCGGCGTTGAGGAACGCAAGCCGCACGCGGTTCACGCGTTCGAACGCTTCTTCGTCGAGCGGCCCCTGCTTCGCGCACTCGGGAGCGCGTTCCGCGGCGAAGAGTTCGAGGACGTCCTGACGTTCGCGAAGGGTCGTCGGTCGACCCTTTTCGATCATGACCTCGGCGGGCAGCGGCCGGGAATTGTAGTTCGAGGCCATGGACATGCCGTAGGCGCCCGCCGTGCAAACGGCGAGCACGTCGCCCGCGGCGACTTCGATCTCGCGGCGGCTCCCGAGCCAGTCGCTCGATTCGCACACCGGCCCCACGATGTTGACGGGCTTGGCGCCCGCTCGGGCGGGGTGCGCCACGGGTTCGATCCGGTGCCAGGCGTCGTAGAGCGTGGGTCGAATGAGTTCCGTCATCGACGCGTCGACGATGCAGCAGTCCGCATCGGCTTCCATGGGCTTCACGTATTCGACGGTCGTCAGAAGCACCCCCGCTTCGGCGACGATCGAGCGGCCGGGCTCGATCAGGATTTCGACGGGGTAAGGCGCCTTTTCCTTCGTGAGCGCCGCAAGGCGCTCGACGAGCGCTTCCGGGGCGAGTTCGGGATCGCCCTCGCGGTAGGCCACCGCCGCACCGCCCCCGAAGTCGACGTGCGCGACGCGAATGCCGTCCGCGTCGAGTTCGCGCAGAAGCGCGAAGAGGACTTCGGTCATTTCTTCGTAGGGTCGGGGGTCGGAGACCTGGCTGCCGATGTGGCAGGAGATCCCTTCGACGCGCAGGTTCGCAAGCTCGGCCGCGCGACGGTACGCGTCTTTCACGTCGCGAAGCGCGATGCCGAACTTCGCCGATTTGAGCCCCGTGGCGATGCGCGCGTTCGTGTGCGGGTCGACGTCCGGATTGACGCGCATCGAGACGGGCGCGACGACGCCGAGCTCTCGGGCGACGGCGTCGATGCGCTCGAGTTCGGCGAGGCTCTCGACGTTGAAGCAGCGAATGCCCGCCGCAAGGCCGGCCGCGATGTCGGATCGGGTTTTGCCCACGCCCGAAAAGACGATCCGCTTCGGGTCGCCCCCGGCGTGCAGAACGCGCATGAGTTCGCCCTGGCTCACGATGTCGAACCCCGCCCCTTCGGCGGCGAGCAACCCCAGCACGCCCATGGTGCTGTTGGCTTTGGCGGCGTAGCAGACGAGATGCGCCGTGTCGCCGAAGGCCGCGTCGTAGCGGCGGTATTTTTCACGGATGAGTTCGGACGAATACACGTACGTGGGCGTCGCATGAAGGCGCGCGACTTCGGAAAGCGGGAAGCCGTCGCAGCAGAGTTCGCCGTCGATGCGCTCAAAGCCCGTACGGCGTAGGACGGTGTCGGCAGTGGTGTTCATGGCGGAAAGAAAAAAGAGAGGGAGTGCGTTAGAAGAAGGCCGACAGGAAGCTCGAAGCTTCGGGAAGATAGAGATCTCCCTTGAGACCGCAGCCTGAGATAATGCCTGTAAGGGCGGCAAGCGCCCCGATGATCATGAATTTGCGCATGGGAAGAGTTCCTTCATGGATGAAACGAAGTTTCTCGAGCTCGCGGACGCCGAGCTCAACCGCCTTCAGGATGCGATCGAATCCGAAAGCGACGACGCGGAGTGCACGCGCAGCGGCAACGTGCTCTCCATTGTGACCGACGACGGCCCCGAGGTGGTCGTCAACATTCAAACGCCGATGCGTGAGATTTGGTTGGCGAGCCTTCGCGGAGGGTATCACTTCCGCTTGGAGGATGGCGTCTGGAAGGAGCGCCGCACGGGCGAAACGCTCGAAGCGCGCTTGCGCGCGGCGATGAAGCCCTGAGGAGCCTTGGACGAAAGCTTTGACGAAATCGGCCGCCCCCTTTCGGGGAGCGGCCGTTTTCGTACGTCAGAAGATTTGATCCCGCACGAGGTCGCGGGTTTCCGCGTCGCCGCTCGCGCCGAGGAGTCCCTCGGTGCCGCCCTTCACCGGATCGCGGTAAAAGAGCTCGCCGTCGCGCTCGATCACGGTTTCGGGTTGGACGCGCACGGCTTCGGGTTCGTCCTTGAGCGCGGCCTTCATGAAGTCGATCCAGATCGGCAGCACGAGACCGCCCCCGGTTTCCCGCGCCCCGAGCGGACGGGGCGTGTCGTAGCCCATCCAGCCCACGGCCACCGTGTTGCCCGCGTAGCCGCAGAACCAGGCGTCGTGGCTGTCGTTGCTCGTACCCGTTTTGCCCGCGATGTCGTCGCGCTTCAGAAGACGCGTCGCGCGCGCGGCGGTGCCGCGCACGGCCACGCCGTGCAGGAGCGAATTCATGATGTAGGCGTTGCGCTCGTCGATCGCGCGGATCGATTCGTCGCCCGCCTGACGGTTCGTGGCCTGCATGAGGGTGCGGCCGTCCGTATCGGTCACGCGGTCGATGAGGTAGGGCTGTACGCGGTAGCCGCCGTTGGCGAACACCATGTAGCCGCCGAGCATCTGCCAGGGCGTGACGCTGCCCGCGCCGAGCGCCATCGGGAGGTTGGCCGGGTGGTTCTCGGGCGCGAAGCCGAACTTCGTCACGTACTCCTGCGCGTAGGCCGGCGTGATCGCCTGCATGACGCGAATCGTCACGAGGTTCTTCGACTTTTCAAGCGCCTTCCGCATGGGCATCGGCCCGTCGAAGCGCCCGTCGTAGTTCTTCGGCTCCCAGAGGCGGTTGCCCGTCAATTTCGGGTCGATCGAAATCGGCGCGTCGTTGACGATGGTCGTGGGCGAAAAGCCCTTGTCGAGCGCCGCCGAGTAGATGAAGGGCTTGAAGCTCGAACCGGGCTGACGCCAGGCCTGCGTCACGTGGTTGAACATGTTGAGGTTGAAGTCGAACCCGCCGACGAGCGCGCGCACGGCGCCCGTGTTGTAGTCGGCGGCGACGAACGCCGTTTCGACCTGCGGCACCTGGGCGAGCGTCCACTGTTCGTTCTTCTTCCCGCTGCGCATCACGCGGATGATCGAGCCCGGTCGCAGGGGCGTGATGTTCTTCGCGGGCTTGGCCGCGAGATGGCGCCGACCGAACTTGAGGCTTTCCTTGTCGAGCGTGACGGTGATGCTCGGCGAAATGGCGGCGACGACGTGCTTCGAGTCGGCTTCGAGGACGACCGCGGGGAGCATGAAGGGCGACGAGGCCGTTTTCGAGAGCGCCGTGCGGATCGCCTTGGCGCGCTCTTCGGGCTTCGAAATGTCGACGAACCCCTCGGGACCGCGGTAGCCGTACTTGCGGTCGTAGGCGATCAGGTGACGGCGCACGGCCTCGACGGCCGCATTCTGCTCGTCGGTTCGAATGGTGGTATAGACGTTGATGCCGCGCGAATAGGTTTCGTCCTTGAAGATGTCGTAGACGAGCATGCGGGCGAGCTCGGCCGCATAGTGCGCGCTCACGCGGTCGTTTTTCAGGTTGCGCGCGATCTGCTCCTCTTCGGTGGCGGCGCGGCGCGTCTGCATCGGCTGACTCTTTTCGGTGACGTACGTGAGCTCGTCGATGTAGCCGAGGTCGTACATGCGACGCAGCACGTAGTTCTTGCGCATCGTGGCGCGCGTCGGATTGACGATCGGGTTGTAGGCCGAGGGCGCGACCGGAAGACCGGCGAGCGTCGCCGCCTCGCCCACGGAAAGCTCCGCAAGCGACCGGCCGAAGTACGTGCGCGCGGCGCTCGCAAAGCCGTAGGAGCGCTGCCCGAGGTAAATCTGGTTGAGATAGATTTCGAGGATTTCGTCCTTCGTGAGCTGCTGCTCGATCTTGAAGGACATGGCGATTTCGTAGAGCTTGCGGGTGTAGGTGCGCTCCGAGGAGAGGAAGAAGTTGCGCGCCACCTGCTGCGTGATGGTCGAGCCCCCCTGACCGCGACGGCCCGTGAGCACGTTGATGATCGCCGCACGGGCGATCCCCGTGATTTCAATCCCGGGATGCTCGTAAAAGCCCGCGTCCTCGGCGGCGAGGATGGCGTTTTTCACGTAGGGCGGAATGTCTTTGAGACGCACGAAGTCGCGGCGCTCTTCGCCGAACTCGCCGATAAGCTTGCCGTCCGCGCTCCAGACGCGCAACGGCACCTTCGGACGGTAGTCCGTCAGGGTGTCGATCGGGGGGAGCTGACGGTAGATGAAGGCAAAAACAAAAACGGCGAGCAGGATTCCGGAAAGAACCCCCGCCGCCGAGATGCCGAGAAACCACTTCATGAAAGTCCGGAACCGGGACGGAGTCGTCGGTCGGGTCGGCTTTTTTCGAGGAGTTGTCGTCACGTCGTAAATCTGGCTCGGAGAAAAAGGAGGGACGCGGATACCCGCGTATCCGCGAGATTATAAGTGTCGTCGTCGGCGCAAAACCGATTCGCCCCTCGCGCAGTGTGTAAGAAAAGCTTCCTTTTTCCGAGGCTTCCCGCAGGGAGGTCGGGACGCTTGTCGTAAAATATCGATCTTTTCGAGGGGCGATCCGACTCGACGGATTCCCCCCGTTCGACACAACCGCCGGGGCGCTTTCGACAGTCGGTCGAAGGTGCCTTTTGCCGTCTCCGTCCGATTTTTCTTTTTCTGCGCTCATGTGCGACGCCATCTATCGCTACGACATCACGGTCGGCCCCGAGTCGATCGACCTGCTCGGCCACGTCAACAACCGCGAGTATTTGCGTTGGATGGAAGAGGCCGCCACGGCTCACGCCGCCGGTCTCGGCTGGAGCTTTGAAAATCTCAAGGCGATTTGCCGCGCCTGGGTGGCGCGCGAGCATTGGATCGAATACCTGATGCCCGCGTTCGAAGGCGAGCGGCTCGAACTTTTCACGTGGGTGCAGAATCTGCGCGGCGCGGCGAGCCTTCGCCGCTACGCGTTGCGCCGGGGCGACGACCTTCTCATGACGGGCGCCACCGAGTGGGTGTTCGTCGACTACGAACGGCGCCGTCCCGTGCTTGTGACGCCGGAGATGCGCGCGTCGTTCCCGCGCGTGGCCGAAGACGACCCGCGACTCGAGGCGCTCGGCATCGCGCGGTGCGTGCGCTGGTCGCCCGCGCCCGCACACCGGGGAGGGGCCTGATGCAGGATTACGTAACGATCGACCGACTCACCTTCGGGTACGGGTCGCGGAAAATTCTCGAAGACGTTTCGATGCGCTTCGGGGCGGGCCAGGTGGTGGCCATCATGGGCGGCTCGGGCATGGGCAAGACAACGCTCCTCAAGCTGATCGGGGGCCTGCTCGTACCGCAATCCGGACGCATCGCGATCGGCGGCGAAACGCTCGATCCGCGCGACCGCAAGGCGCTCTACCGGATCCGCCGCCGCATGGGGATGCTCTTTCAGTTCGGGGCGCTCTTCACGGACCTTTCGGTCTTCGAGAACGTGGCCTTTCCGATGCGCGAGCAGACGGACCTCGACGAAGAGACCGTGCGGGACCTCGTCCTCATGAAGCTCAACGCCGTGGGGCTCCGAGGCGCGGCTTCCCTCATGCCCTCCGAAATCTCGGGCGGCATGGCGCGGCGCGTGGCGCTTGCGCGCGCGATCGCGCTCGACCCCGCGCTCATTCTCTACGACGAACCCTTTGCGGGGCTCGATCCGATTTCGATGGGGGTGACGGCGAACCTCATTCGCCGCCTGAACGACGCGCTCCATGCGACGTCCCTCATCGTGACGCACGACGTGGCGGAAACCTTTGCGATCGCCGACTACGTCTATATGGTGTCGTCGGGCCGCGTGGCGGCCCAAGGGACGCCCGAGGAGCTGAAGCGCTCGGACGACCCCTTCGTGCGTCAGTTCATCGGGGGGCTCCCCGACGGTCCCGTGCGGTTCCATTACCCCGCGGGGACGCTCGCGGACGATTTCGGTTGGGGGAAAAATCGATGAACGTCATTGAAAGCATCGGTCGCTTTTTCGTCCGGCTGTTCCGCTCGATCGGGCGCTTCGGACTCTTTTCCTGGGCGCTCTTGACGCGCCTTGCGGGCGTGCGCGCCTCGCACGTCGTCAAGCAGATCCACTTCATCGGGAACTATTCGCTCCTCATCATCGGCGTCTCGGGCCTTTTCGTCGGCTTCGTTCTGGGCCTTCAGGGCTACTACGTGCTCGTGAGCTACGGGAGCGAAGAAGCGCTCGGCGTCATGGTCGCGCTTTCGCTCGTGCGCGAGCTCGGTCCCGTCGTCACCGCCCTTCTCTTTGCGGGGCGCGCGGGCACGGCCTTGACCGCCGAAATCGGCCTCATGCGCGCGGGCGAACAGCTCGCCGCCATGGAAATGATGGGGGTCGATCCGATGAAAAAGGTGTTTGCGCCGCGCTTTCTCGGGGCCTTCGTCGCGATGCCGATTCTGGCGCTCGTCTTTTCCGCCGTGGGCATCATCGGCGCCTGGATTGTCGGCGTGGGCCTCATCGGCACGGACTCGGGCGCCTTCTGGTCGCAGATGCAAAGCGGCGTCGACTTCAATCACGACGTCGTGAACGGCATCGTCAAGTCGGTCGTCTTCGGCACGGCCGCCGCGCTCGTCGCGCTTTACGAGGGCTATGCGGCCCGCCCCACGCCCGACGGCGTCGCCCGCGCGACGACCACGACGGTGGTGGTTTCCTCCCTTCTCGTTCTCGGGCTCGACTTCATGATGACGGCCTGGATGTTTACTACGGTGTGAAGAAGATGCAGAACAATCGTTCGCTTGAATTTTTCGTCGGGCTCTTCATCGTCATCGGCTTTGCGGCGCTTCTTTTCATGGCTCTGCAGTCGGCGAATCTCGGCAGCTACAGCTGGGGCCACAAGACCTATTCGGTCACGGCGGATTTTGAAAACATCGGGGGCCTCAAGCCCCGTGCCGCCGTGAAGAGCGCGGGCGTCGTGGTCGGTCGCGTGAAGTCGATCGAGTTCGATCCGCAGACCTTCCAGGCGCGCGTCACGATGGACATGGACGCGGCCTATCCCTTCCCCGCGGACACGTCCGCGAAGATTCTGACGGCCGGTCTGCTCGGCGAGCAGTACGTCGGTCTCGAAGCGGGCGCCGACGAAGCGAACCTCGAAGACGGCGGTCGCATCCGCCGCACGCAGTCGGCGGTCGTTCTTGAAAACCTCATCAGTCAGTTCCTCTATTCGCAGGCCGAAGGCGGCTCGAAGAACTAAGGAGAGTCACCGTGAACAACAAACGACCCGTAGGCGTGTTGCTCGGCTGTGCGGCGGTTGCGCTGCTTGCGACGGGCTGCGCCGAAATTCCTTCCAACGCGGGTGAAAATCCCGCCGACCCGTGGGAAACCATGAACCGCCACGTCTGGAGCTTCAACGACGGGATCGACCGTGCGGTTCTGAAGCCCGCGGCCGAAGGGTACGTGAAGGTCACCCCCGAAATCGTCCGTACGGGCGTCTCGAACGCGTTCGACAACCTTTTCGTCCCGAGCCACGCGCTCAACAACACCCTGCAGGGGAAGGTGGACGACGGTATCGGCTCGGTCTTCCGATTCCTCGTCAATACGACCTTCGGGATCGGGGGGCTCTTCAACGTGGCAAGCCGCATCGGTCTTGAGGCGAAGCCCGAAGACTTCGGGCAGACGCTCGGCGCCTGGGGCGTGCCCTCGGGTCCCTACGTCGTTCTCCCCTTCCTCGGCCCCTCGACGACGCGCGACATGTGGCGCTACGCCGAAGAGTTCGGCACCAATCCGCTCACGTACGCGCTTTGGCACGAGGACTGGTACTGGTCGACGGGTATCGGCGCTCTGACCGTGGTCGAAGCCCGCTCGCGGTTGCTTCCGCTCGAAGACATCCGCAAGAATACGGTGGACGACTACGTGGCCGTGCGCGACGCGTACCTCGCGCAGCGTCGCATGCTCGTCAACGACGGCAACATCGACGAAACGGAAGAGCTTCAGTCGTTGACGGCCCTCCCCGTCGACGACGAAGAGTGAGCCCGCGGGCCCGTGCAACTTTAAGGAAGATCCATCATGACGACTTGGAACCGACGAACCGTCCTTACGGGCGCATGCGGCGCCGCGCTCCTTTTGGCCGCAGGCCTGCCCGTTCGCGCCGCGGACGACAAGGGCGACCCCTACGCGTTCGTGGTCGATTTGACGAACGCCGTGCTTGAAGAAATCCGCAAGGATCCGAAGCTTCACGCCGCCGAACCGGCCCGCGTGCGCGCGCTCGTCGACACGTACCTCCTCCCTGCGGCGGACTTCACGATGATGACCCGCATGACCGTGGGTCCGAAGTGGCGTCAGGCCTCGCCCGAACAGAAAAAGCGTCTCGAGAAGGGTTTCCAGGAACTCCTCATTCGCGTCTATTCGGGGGCGCTCACGAACGTGACGGACGAGCGGTGCGAACTGCGCCCGACGCGCCGTCAGCCCGCGGCCGACGAAATGGTGATCCGCACGCTTCTGAAGAGTTCGGGCAAAAACGACATCGGCATCGACTACCGCATCTACCGCAACAAGGCGGGCGCCTGGAAGGTGGTCGACGTCAACGTCGAAGGCATCTGGATGGTGGAAAACTACCGCTCGCAGTTCGCCTCCGTGCTGAGCCAGGACGGCATCGACGGCCTCATCACGATGCTTGAGACGCGCACCGACGAACTCGCGGCGAAGAACGGCTCCGCCGGGACGAAGTGACCATGCGCGTCGACGACGAATCGATCACGATCGAGAACGTGCGCGAGGTGAAGGCGAAGCTCTTCGCCCGACTCGAAGCGGGCGAAACGCTCTTCGACCTCTCCGGGGTGAAGCGCGTCGACAGCGCCGCGCTCTCCCTCGTACTCGCGCTCGGACGGGCGGCCGAGGCGCGCGGCGCGCGCGTTGCGTTCGCGAATCCCCCCGAGCAGCTCCGCGCCCTCGGGGACTTGTACGGGCTCGAGGCGCTCGGACTTTTCGAGGGCGCGAAAGAAGGGGACTGACTCCCAACTTTCATTACACTTTGTCCGCAATCGCATCGTGCGCCGATGCGGGGCGGACCGTTAAGATGTGTGCGCACGCACATAACAGACGCGCCGATTGAGGGGGCGCCCTTTGGGGCGGTCCCCTCTTTCATTTGGGGGCGCGCGACAAGAGAGATCCACATGCAGAAACTTCGAATTACGGGCGGTCGCCGCCTCGTCGGTGAAGTCCGTACCTCGGGCGCCAAGAACGCCGCTCTTCCGATCCTCGCCGCATCGATTCTGACGGCCGAGGACCTCGTCCTTCACAACGTGCCCGACCTGGCCGACGTGCGCACGATGCTCAAGCTGCTCGAAGGCATGGGCGTGAGCGTGAATCGTTCGGGCAACGACGTGACGCTCAACGCCGGGGCTCTCACCGAAACGGTGGCGCCCTACGAACTCGTGAAGACGATGCGTGCCTCCATCCTCACGCTCTGTCCGCTCGTCGCGCGTTTCGGCTCGGCGAGCGTCAGTCTGCCGGGGGGCTGCGCCATCGGGGCGCGCCCGGTCGACCAGCACATCAAGGGCCTGCGCAAGCTCGGCGCCGAGGTGGAAATCGAGCACGGCTACGTGAACGCGAAGTCGGGTCGCCTCAAGGGCACCCGCATCGTCACCGACATGGTGACCGTGACGGGCACGGAAAACCTCATGATGGCGGCCGTTCTCGCCGAAGGCACCACCGTTCTCGAAAACGCGGCCCGCGAACCCGAAGTGGTCGACCTCGCCGTGTGCCTCAACGCCATGGGCGCGAAGATTTCCGGGGCGGGCACCCCGACGATGGTGATCGAAGGGGTCGAGCGCCTCCACGGCGCGGAACACGCCGTGATCGCCGACCGCATCGAAGCGGGCTCCTTCATGTGTGCGGCCGTCGCGACGCAGGGCGACGTGCTCGTCACGCACTGCGTTCCCTCCGACATGGAAGCCGTCATCGTGAAGCTGCGCGAAACGGGCGCGACCGTCGAAACGGGCGCCGACTGGGTGCGCGTGAAGATGGACAAGCGCCCCGCCGCGGTGTCTCTCCGTACGGCCCCGCATCCCGCCTTCCCGACCGACATGCAGGCGCAGTTCATGGCCGTGAACGCCCTCGCGGAAGGCACCGCCCACATCACCGAAACGATCTTCGAAAACCGCTTCATGCACGTGCCCGAGCTCGCCCGCATGGGGGCGAAGATCGAAATCGAAGGTCACACCGCCATCGTGCACGGCGTGCCGAGCCTCTCGGGCGCGGACGTCATGGCGACCGACCTGCGCGCCTCCGCCTCGCTCGTCATTGCGGCTTTGGCCGCCAACGGCACGAGCACGGTCGACCGCATCTACCACCTCGACCGCGGCTACGAAGCGATGGAAGCGAAGCTCCGAGCGCTCGGCGGCGACATCGTTCGCATCAACGAGTAAGGCGCGCCCCTTCGGGCCCGAGCCGAAAAACCGACGGAGAACCGGTCAGTGCGCCGGTTCTCCTTTTTTTTCAGGGCGTTTTCTCATCCGTCCGACGTAGTCAATCTCTATTTTGGTCGATGGCGGCGTCGGGCTTCTTGCGGGATAATGAAGAGATACGTCCGTCGGACGTGTTTTCGACCATTCAAAAGAGGCTCTCCATCATGGAAGATTGTCTGTTCTGCCGGATCGTCCGGGGCGACATCCCTTCTCAGAAGGTTTATGAGGACGACGACGTTCTCGCTTTCCGCGACATCCATCCCAAGGCTCCGGTGCACTTCCTCATCATCCCGAAGAAGCACATCACCTCCCTTGCCGAGGCCGAACCCGAGGACGCGCCGCTTTTGGGTAAAATGCTTTCGCTCACCCGGACGCTGGCTCTCCAAGAGGGCTGCCGGAACGGTTTCCGCGTGATCATCAACACCGGCCGCGACGGCGGTCAGGAGGTCGGTCACCTGCATATTCACGTGCTGGGCGGTCCCCAGCCCTGGAAGTAATTCACCAATTCCCAACGGAGATTCACTATGGGTTCCTTTTCTGTCTGGCACTGGCTGATCGTCCTCGTCATCGTCGTGCTTGTTTTCGGTACGGGCAAGCTCAAGAACATGGGCAAAGACCTCGGCGGCGCCATCAAGGGCTTTAAGGAAGGCATGAAGGAAGGCGACGACGACAAGGCCCCGCAGGCCAAGGAGCAGCTCGCTCAGTCGAAGGACACGGTTGACGTCGAAGCCAAGGAAAAGACCAAGGCCGACTGATCGACGTCCCCTCGGGCGCACGTCGCTCGAAGACCCGTCAACGACCGCGGCAGTCTTACGGCTGACCGCGGCCTTTTCAATGCCTCACTGCCGGAAAACGCATGTTTGATTTCGGTTTCAGCGAAATGCTCATCATCGGGGTGGTCGCACTGGTCGTGCTCGGCCCCGAACGCCTTCCGACGGTCGCACGGACGGCCGGGGAATGGGTCGGCAAGGCCCAGCGCTTCGTCGCGCAGGTGAAGTCCGACATCGATCGGGAGGCTTCGCTCTCGGAACTGAAGAAGATTCAGGACGAAGCCAAAGCGATCGCGAACGACATGAAGTCGAGCGTCGAAGCGGCGGCGAGCGACATCGAAAAAGACGTCAACGCCGTGGCGAACGACGTGAAGACGGCGGGCGACTCGATCGAATCGGCCGTCGAAGATGCGGTGGCCGAAGCCAAGCCCGAACCCGTCAAGACGGCGTCCGCGGAAGACATCGCGAACGTGTACGGCTGGGGTACGCCCTCCGGAGCGCAGAGCGCCCCGGGCGCCAACGGTTGGGGCGGTGGTTGGTCCGAACCCAAGACGTTCTCGAAGCGCTACCACTCGGGCCCGTCCGTCGACGAACTCGCCTCCGAGATCGATCGCCTTCGCCGCGAACTCGGCTTGAAGGAAGCCCAAATGGGCGGTACGGCCGGTCGGGGCCGTCGCCTCGCGCCCCGCGCACGCAGCAACCGCCCGCGCATCTACCGCTGACGAATTCCTATGGCTCAAGAGAACCTTCCTATTGAAGCGCCGGACGATCCCGCCAACGAGCAGCCGCTCGTGAGCCACCTCGTCGAGCTGCGCAACCGTATGGTGAAGTGCGCGATTTCGATCATCGTCGTTTTCGTCGCGCTTTCGCCCTTCATGAAGCAGATCTTCGACTTCCTGAGTCAGCCGCTGATGGTGGCTCTGCCTCAGGGCGTGAAGCTTCTGGCGACGGGGGTCGTGGCGCCCTTCATGGTGCCCTTGAAGGTGACGCTCTTCGTGGCGTTCCTCATCGCGCTCCCCTTCGTTCTTTATCAGATCTGGGCGTACGTGGCGCCCGCTCTCTACCGTCGCGAAAAGCGCCTCGCGCTCCCGATTCTCGTTTCGTCGATCATCATGTTCGCGATCGGGATGGCGTACTGCTACTTCATCGTGTTCCGCATGGTGTTCCAGTTCATCGCGGGCTTTTCGCCCGACTCGGTGAATTTCGCTCCGGACATCGATTCGTACTTCAGCTTCGTGCTGACGATGTTCCTCGCGTTCGGTCTCACGTTCGAAGTGCCGATCGTCGTCGTGGTGCTCAACCGCGTGGGTTTCGCCACGCACGAAAAGCTCGTCAAGGTGCGTCCCTACGTTGTGGTCGGCGCCTTCATCCTTGCGGCCATCTTCACGCCGCCCGACGCACTCTCACAGCTGCTGCTCGCGGTGCCCCTCGTCGTGCTCTTCCAGCTCGGCATCTGGCTCGTGAAGATGTTCGGGAAGTCGAGCGAAGAAATCGAAGAAATGAAGGCCAAGCAGGCGAACGAAGACGAATAAGTGCTTCGCCGTCCGCACGGCATTCGCAATACAAGAAGGGCCGCCCGCAGGGGCGGCCCTTCTTTTTCGGGTGCTTGGCGTCGGCAACGAACTCCGTCAGTGTTCGGGCGCGTCCTCGGGGGCCGACTCTTCGTCGTAGGCGGGCGGAAGCGACTCTTTTTCGAGGGCGCCGAGCGGTCGCACCGACGCCTTGATCGAGAGACGAACGCGCTTTTGGCCGCGGAGCACCTCGACCGCAACCGTTTTTCCGGGCGGAATTTCGGCGATGCGCTGCAACACGCGATTGACCCGCACCGCGGGGACGTCGTCGATCGACAGCACCACGTCGCGGGCGCGCAGGCCCGCAGCGAGCGCGGGGCTCTCGGGAATCACCTGACGCACCACGATCCCGCTCGTCACCGAGAGCCCGAGATCGCGCGCGAGCTCGTCCGAAAGCTGTTGCGGCACGAACCCGAGGTAGCCGCGCTTGACGCGCTCGCCCGCCATCAGGCTCGGGAGCACCCGCTCGATGATCGAGGTGGGGATGGCAAAACCGATGCCGACGAACCCCTCCGAGAGGTCCGGGGAGAAGATGGCGGTGTTGATGCCGATCAGGCGCCCTTCGAGGTCGACGAGGGCGCCGCCCGAATTCCCCTGATTGATGGCGGCGTCCGTCTGAATGAAGTCCTCGTAGTTGTTGAGCCCGAGCCCGTGGCGCCCGAGCGCCGAAACGATCCCGGCCGTCACCGTCTGCCCCACGTCGAAGGGGTTGCCGATCGCAAGGACGGGCGCGCCCACGCGCAGCGCGGTGCTGTCGCCCATGGCGATCGCGGCAAGTCCCGTCGCGTCGACGCGCAGGAGCGCGAGGTCCGTTTCGGCGTCGGTGCCGACGATCCGGGCGGCGTAGGTCTTGCCGTCGGGGAGGGCGACCTTCGGGTTTGAAATGCCCTCGACGACATGGTAGTTTGTGAGGATGTAGCCGTCGGAGGTGACGACGACGCCGCTGCCGAGCGGGTTGACGTGGTGCTCGACGTGCGCGTCGGCGCCCGCCTCGTCCCGACGCGCGTCGCGTCGGGTGAAAATGTTGACGACGGCCGGTGCGGCCCGGTCGACGGCGGCCGAGAGGATCGATTCGGTGTCCGCGGCCGACGTAACGTGAGGAACGGGTGCCGGTGCGGCGCCCGGGGTTGCGGGCGCAACGGTGACGGCTTCGGCGGGTGCCCGTTCGGGGCCGACCGCTTCCCACGTCCAGACGACGCCGACGGCAATCGTGACGGTTTGAGCGAATAAGAGCCAGAGACGTTTGAGCATGCGCGTCGTACGGTGAAAATCGCGGATAGGACGAAGGAAAAATGAAGACAACGGAACTCGCCGCCGAAATCGGCGGCTTTCTCGAAGCGGACAACTTTCAAGATTATGCTCCGAACGGACTTCAGGTCGAGGGGGGCGGCGAGAGTCGTCGCATTCTGCTCGGCGTGACGGCCTCGCAGGCGCTCCTCGATCGGGCGGTCGAGCGCGGAGCCGACACGGTGCTCGTGCACCACGGCTGGTTCTGGAAGGGCGAATCTCCGCGCGTCGTCGGCATGAAGGCGCGTCGCCTTCGCACGCTCATGAAGCACGACATCGCGCTCCTGGCGTACCACCTGCCGCTCGACGCCCATCCCGAGGTCGGCAACAACGCCGAAATCGCCCGACTGCTCGAGCTTTCCGTTCTCGGGAAGGCGGGCTCGCTCGGGCTCCTCCATTACGGGGAGCCGCTCGGTGGCGACGTCGCTTTCGACGCTTTCTTCGAGAAGGTCGGACGCGTCTTCGAGCGCACCCCTCAGCTTCTCGGTCGTGCGCCCGAACGGGTGCGGCGCGTCGCCTGGTGTTCGGGCGCGGCTCAGGACGAGCTCGAACGCGCGGCCGCCCTCGGGTGCGACGTCTATATTTCGGGCGAAGCAAGCGAACGGACGACGCACGAAGCGCGCGAACTCGGGATCGCGTACCTCGCCTGCGGCCACCACGCGACGGAGCGCTTCGGCATTCAGGCCTTGGGCCGCTGGCTCGCAAACCGGCATCCGGAGCTTGAAATCGCGTACGAAGAGATCGACAATCCGATCTGAAATACCCCGTAACAATTGCCGCCTTCACCTCTCTCCGTAGGGAAGGCGGCAGTTTTCAGGGCGCTTCGTTGGCGAGACGGGTGGATTTCCACTAAAATCAAAGTCTTTCGGTCGGGATTTCCCCCGTTCCTTTTGCCGCGCTTGCGTCAGGCTAGAGTCGCGGCCCTATTGACAGAGAGTTTGTCCACCATGATGACGCTTTTTTCGGGCCCCACGTGCCCGTTCTCCCAGAGCAGCCGCATTGTTCTTCATGAAAAGGGATGTGAGTTCTGCATCGAGTCGCTCGACCTCGAAGGCATCAGCCCCGAACATCAGGCTCAGTTCGAAGCGATCAGCCCGTACCGCGAACTCCCGGTTCTCATCGAACGCGACCTGATTCTCTACAACGTGTTCGTCATCAACGAATACATCGACGAACGCTTCCCGCATCCGCAGCTCATGCCCGCGGACCCCGTCGGTCGCGGCCGTACCCGTCTGTTCCTCAACATCTTCGAGCGCGACCTCTTCCCGCACGTTCGCGTGCTCGAAAACACGCAGTCGACCGAGGCGCAGCGCGAAACCGCCCGTCGCAGCCTCATCTACTACCTCAACTTCATCGCCCAGCGCATCGGCCCGACGAAGTTCATCATGAGCGACGACTTCCAGATGCTCGACGCCGTGCTCGCTCCGATCCTCTGGCGCCTGCAGCACTACGGCATCACGCTGCCCAACGAATCGTCGAAGCTCTCGATCTACGCCGAACGACTCTTCACCCGTCAGTCCTTCATCGACTCGATGACGGCTCAGGAACGTTCGATGCGCAAGTAATCGAACGCCCGGGAGGGGAGCCGAGTCTCCCCTCTTCCCGGTGTGCTCGGCATGGGCACGTTCTCAAGGGTGAAAGTCCC
>UMGW01030548.1_pt1 | contig 18716 bp, 13 predicted proteins | sample 1965371 | NCBI WGS metagenome assembly UMGW01 (sample SAMEA4836082, study PRJEB28245) | human gut metagenome | biome: gut microbiome; material: fecal sample | place: Denmark | collected 2008
TGGACGGCAACGGGCAACGCTTCGTGAACGAGCTCTCGAACCGAAAAACGGCGAGCGACGCCATACTGGAACTCCATCGGCTCGGCCTCAAAGCCATCGCGGTCGGCTCGCGCATTTCAAAGGAAAAGCTCGACCAACTGCGTCCGGGCTACATGGACCGCATGCTCGAACGCGGGCTCATCAACGCGTACGACACGATCGAAGCGCTGGAAGCAGCCTGGGGGATTCCGGCCGGAGCCCTGCAAGCGACCGTCCGCAACTTCAACGCGATGATCCGCCGTCGGCGCGACACCGAATTTTTCCGCCCCCTCACCGTCGCCAAGCCCTTGGAAGATGGTCCCTGGTACGCCGCCGAGATGCGCCCCAAGGTGCACCACTGCATGGGCGGTCTCCTCACCGACACCCTCGGGCGCGTGCGAAACGCCGCGACCGGTCGCGCGATGCGGGGACTCTACGCCGCGGGCGAATGTGCGGGCGGCGTGCACGGCGCCTGCCGCATGGGCTCGTGCGCCATCCTCGACTGCCTCGTCATGGGCCGCACGATCGGCCGGCTGGCCGCCGAGACGCGCCCCGAGTCGCAGGACTGAAGCAGGACCGAGGCAGGACGCCGAAAAGAGCCCGAAGTCGTACCGGACCGACGAAAGCGGTGCATTTTGTTAGGGCAATCGAACGCCGCAGTCGGTAATATCGAACTACGACCAAACGACCAAGCCGACCGAATCGACCCAATCGGCCGGCCCGACCACACCTTTCAACCGCCATGCTTCGTCCTTCTCTTGATACGGACGCACTTTTCCTCTTTCGGGAACTGATGCGTACGGGCTCGCTTACGCGCGCCGCAGCCGCCTGCTCGATGTCGATCGGGAGCGCCAGCCGCCTTCTCGGCAAAATGCGCGAAACGTTCGGCGACGATCTGTTCGACCGCACCAACCACGGGCTCATTCCGACGCCCAAGGCGAAGGCGCTTGCGCCGCGCGTCGCCCGCATCGTCGGCAACTACAGCGAGCTCTTCAACCCCGAGGTGTTCGCACCGACGGACCTCATCCGCGTGATTCGCATCGGATGCGTCGACAATGCGATTTTCACGTACCTCTCGCAAAGTCTCCCGCCGCTCTTTGAAAAGGCTCCGCGGATCGGCGTCGAATTCCGTCCCATTACGTCGCGCTTTCCCGAGCAACTCGCCACGGGCGAACTCGACTTCGCCGTCTACCCGACCGCCCCGGAGAGCGACGTGCTCCACTCGGCGCCGCTCGCCGAGGATGTGTTCGTGCTCGCGTGTTCGAAAAACCATCCGCTTGCGCGCCTGCGCGAAAAGCGCGCGCTCACGGCCGAGGATTTCAAGCCCTACCGTCAGGTCCGCATCGCCACGGCGCCCGCCAAGTACGACGCCGACCCATGGTCGAACACCCGCAGCGACGTACCGATGCTTGCGGACACGGTAGCCGTCTGGACGCCTTATTTCATTTCCGTTTTGCAAATCATGAGCGACACGGAACTTTGGGGGGCGATGCCCTTCCAGACGTTCATGCGACTGCGCCGGTGGTTTCCCGACCTCGTGATCCTCGGGCGCCCCGCTTCGGCGAAAGCCTTCTCCCCGAAGCTTCTCTGGCATGAGCGCCTCCACGACGATCCCGCTTCCGTGTGGGTGCGCTCCGTGCTCCTCTCCGCCGCCAAAGAGCTCGCCGACCTTAAGGGACTCCCCGTCCTCGAAGACCTCTGAGACGAGCGCAACATTTCGATCTCTGACATGCGGGAAGCGTCTTTTTCGATTTTTCGGAAAAGCCGTTTCCTGTAAACAGTCCGCCGACCGTCGAAACTTCCGATGCGCGCCGCGCCTCAATCAGGCGACACTACTCTCCGTTACGACGCCCCGTCCGGGGTGTGACCACCTACTTCCCCGCCGACTCGGGGACGATGCGCCGCGGCCCGACCGGCCGCGCGCAACCAAAGGAGAAGTGCAAATGCAGAAGAAATGGATCGCCCTCGCGATCGCCGCGACGATTCCGTGTGCCGCTTTCGCCATCGGCGGCCCCTCGGGCGCCAAGGTCGACTATCAGGTTCAGGGTCACATCGGCGAAGTCATGTCGAACCCCTACGGCATTGCTCCGCTCACGGCCGTGATCCGCGACGGCGGCTACACCCTCTCGGACGTCACCGTCCACGTCGTTCCGAAGCAGGGCGGCCAACCGATCGACTACAAGGTCTCCCGCTCGCAACTTCTCACGCACGGCGGTATTCCCGTCTTCGGTCTCTACGCCGACTACCTCAACACGGTTCGCGTCGAATACACCCGTACCGACACGACGGGCAAGTCCGAAAAGTTCAAAGAAGAGTACAAGCTCTACACGCCGCCCGTTTATTTCGAACCCTCGGGCAGCACGATGGAACGTGCGATGCCCTTCGGCGTCGAAGTGAAGAAGGTTGACAAGGAATTCTCCGACCGTCTCTACTTCGTCAACAACTTCGCCGAAAAGTCCGGCATCGGCACGCGCGCCGTTTGGAACAACCCCACGGGCGGCGCCCTCGAATGGAACTTCTGGCCGCAGAACACCATCATCGACACGAAGGGTGAAGTTCGTTGGTACATGTTCGCCAACCCCATCTACGACCTCAACTCGCTCTACAGCGCGGGCGTCATGATGGGCTTCAAACAGAACGACAGCGGCCTTCTCACCTGGGGCTTCGGTCAGCGCTACGTCAAGTACGACATCCTCGGTCGCGAAGTCTTCAACCGCCGCCTGCCGCTGCGCTACGGCGACTACTCGCACTCGATGGACGACGCCCAGAACGGTCACTACTTCCTGCGCGTGGCGAGCTCGAACTGGAAGCGCGCCGACGGCAAGAACGTTCGCACCGTGCGTGACGTCATCGCCGAAGTGGACGCCGACGGCAACGTGATCGACGAATTCCGCCTCGCCGAAATTCTCGATCCGTACCGCGACAACGTGTTGAAGGTGCTCGACCAGGGCGCCGTCTGCCTCAACATCGACGCTTCGAAGGCGGGCCAGACCCTCACCTCCGAAGACATCGCCAAGCTCGACGCTTCCGACAAGTTCGGCGACATCGTCGGTACGGGCCCGGGCCGCAACTGGGCGCACGTCAACTCCGTCGACTACGACCCCGAAGACGACTCCATCATCATCTCCTCGCGCCACCAGTCCGCCATCATCAAGATCGGCCGCGACAAGAAGGTGAAGTGGATTCTCGGTTCGCCCGAAGGCTGGAAGAAGCCCTGGGCCGACAAGATTCTGAAGCCCGTGGACTCGAAGGGCAATCCCATCAAGTGCGAAGGCTCCAAGTGCGAAGGCGACTTCGACTGGACCTGGACGCAGCACACCGCCTTCAAGATCTACGAAAAGAGCAAGGGTGACATCATCTACGTCTCGGCGTTCGACAACGGCGACGCGCGCGGCATGGAACAGCCGGCTCTGCCGGAAATGAAGTACTCGCGCTCGGTCGTCTTCAAGATCGACCAGAAGAAGGGTACCGTCGAACAGGTTTGGGAATACGGTAAGGAACGCGGTCACGAATGGTACAGCCCCGTTACGTCGCTCACCGAATACCAGGCCGACAAGGACTCCATCTTCGTCTACTCGGCGACGGCCGGTGCCAACTTCGACCTCTCGACGGGTGCCTTCACCTCGGCTCCGAATCCGTTCATCAACGAATTCAAGTGGGGTGCCAAGGAACCGTCCGTCGAAATCCAGCTGAAGAACTGCACGGGCTACCAGGCCTGGCCGTTCTCGATCCAGAAGGCTCTCTCGCAGGAAGCCAAGTAATCGACCGACTGTCCGATCGATCCGGTCCGCCGAGGACCGGATCGGCCGAAGGACGATCCGAAGAGGACGCTCGAAAGAGCGTCCTCTTTTCGTTTGCGGGTCCGAAGCCCACGGGGACCGGCGCGCTTTCTCGGTTCGCTTCCGGTTCGCTCAAGGGCCGCCCGCCGCTTCGCGAGAAGCGCCCTCCTCTGCGACCAGAGGAACGGTCCGAAGCTCGACGTGCGGCTCGCAGCGGGCTCTCCACGGTGCGCCATCCCCGGCGCGCATTTGACAGCGGAAAATCGCAAACCCGTTGAGCCGCAGGGCTTCGCGGGCTTTTTGATCGTTTTCGTGTAGTGGCATGAACGCCTCCCTCGGAGAGCCCTTCGAGGTCTGCCACCCTCCTCTGACCGCGACCGGAAAAAGATTCGGGGCGCCCTCCGTATCCCGTGCGGGAGTAGGAGAACGCCCCGATCGAAGCCTCAAGCGAGGCTCAAGGGAAGCTTGGCGTTAGGCCGAAACGGCTTCGCGCTTCGCTTCGTCTTCGTCGCCGTAGAGGTCCTTGTTGACCATGGCGGCGACGGTACTGTCGGACCAAACGTTCAACATCGTTTCGATCATGTCGATCACGGCATAGACGGGCAGGATCACGCCCATCAGAAGGATGGGAACGTTCATGCTCGCCATGAGGCTCGCCGTGAGGAAGAAGCACCCCATCGGGACGCCCGCGTTGCCGACGGCGGCGATCGTGGCGATCAACACCCAGACGCCGAGCGTGCCGAGCGTGATTTCGGCGCCCGCATTCTGCATGAGGAAGACGCTCGTAATCAGGATGAAGGCCGCGCAGGCGTTCATGTTGATGGTCGTGCAGATGGGAAGCACGAAGCGCGCAACCGCGGGGCGCACGCCCACGCGTTCTTCGGAGCAGGCCATCGTGACGGGGAGGGTCCCCGCCGAGGACTTCGAGAAGAAGGCAACGAGGAGCGCGGGCATCATGCCGCGGGCGACGCGCAGGGGATTGAGACCGCGGATGAGAAGAACGAGCGGGAGGACAACGAGCATCTGCAGGAAGTTCGCCGTCAGCACGGTCGCAAAGTACGTGCCGAGGCCGCCGATGCTCACGCCGGTCGCAAGTTCCACGCAGAGGGCCGAAATGAAGCCGAAGATCCCGACGGGAAGGACCTTGATCAGCCACTTGACGAGGACGAAGAGAACGTCCTGGCAGGCCGTGAAGAAGGCCGTCAGGATTTCCTGGGAGCGACTGTCACGAGGCAGCTTCGCGATCGCAAGCCCCACCGCGGCGGCGATGAGAAGCACGGAAAGGACGTTCGCCGAGAGGAAGGGCGCGAGGAAGTTGTCCGGAATCACCGACTGCACGTACGCGAAGTAGCTCTTTTCGGCAACGGCCGCGGGAGCGGTCGCGCCGTCGGGCAACGCCACGTTCGCGGGACTGAAAAGAAGGTAAAGACCCGCGGCAAGCACTGCGGCGAGGATCGTCGTCAGGAGCGTGTAGAAAATCGTGTGGCGGAAGATCCGGCCCGATTCGCTCGACTTCGAGATCGAGGCGAGAGTCGAGATGATCGACACCGCGATGATCGGGATGCTGATGAACTTGAAGAGCTTGATGAAGACCGAGGAGACGAAGTCGCCGACGGAATGCGTGAACGCGGTGCCGTAAAAGCCGTTCACCACGCCGAGAACGATCGCGACGAGGTAGAAGCCGGCCATGATCAGCTGCTCGCGCTTGGCCTCGGGCGCGAGTGCGGGTCGAGTGTCAATGGACATGATGATTTCCCTTCTTTGCTGGGGATGTCGGCCGCGCCCCCGGGGGCGGAGTGCGGTCGGGAGTCTGAGAAGTCGGAATGACTTTCGCAGTATAAACCCAACCAAATTCCTCAACTATTCCTTTTGCCCGTCAATGCGCGCGTCCGACCGAAGAAAATGCTCTGCGGGACGCAAAGACGGGATCCGAAAACAACTAGACGCGGGATCAAATGCGAGGAATCGTGCGTGCGTTTGGAAGGCGCTGCCCCCCAAACGCACGTCGCCCGCAACGGCTGCGACCGGTGCGGGCGACGAGGAAGGATTCCGAATTCCGGATACGGCGCTCAGGCGCTCTTTGCGGGGCGTGCGAAGTCCGCCAACGCATCGAGCCCCGTAAGGCGCTCGGGGTGGCTGTAGATGTTCGCGCGACCTCTCCGGCAGAAGGCCGCAAGCGTCATGCCCGCGTCGCGCGCCACTTCGACCGCGAGCGCCGTCGGAGCGGAAACCGCAAAGAGGATTTCGACGCCGCACATCGCGGCCTTTTCCACCATTTCGTAGGAAGCGCGCGAGCTGATGACGAGCGCCCCGTCCTTCCACCCCGAAAGGGCACGAAGGCCGAGAAGCTTGTCGAGCGCCACGTGGCGACCCACGTCTTCGGCGCCGCCCGCAAGACGCCCGTCGGGCGTCACCCAGACGGCGGCGTGCGTCGCGCCCGTCAGTTCCCCGAGCCGTTCGGCTTCGAAGAGGTACGTGAGCGCCGCGTCGTAGTGCGCCATGTCGAAGGTTTGCGTGACGGGAAGGCGCGGCGCATGACGCACCGCGTCCTTGAGGCTTTCGACGCCGCACAGGCCGCAGCCCGTGCGGCCCGCCATCGAGCGGCGGCGCTCCTTGAGCTTCCAGAAGGCTTCGGAGGAAACGCGCATTTCGACGTTTTTCCCGTTCCCGCAGGCGTCCGTCACCTCGATTTCGTAGATTTCCGAGGGCGAGGCGACGATACCTTCCGCGAGCGAAAAGCCCACGGCGAACTCCCGAAGCATCGACGGGGTCGTCATCATGACGGCGTGCGAAATGCCGTTATAGACGAGCGCGACGGGCGCCTCTTCGACGACAAAGTCCGTGGCGGGCTCCACGGCATCGCGCACGCGGAGAATCTCCACCGCACGCGCCCCTACGGGGCGGTCGGCTTCAAGGCAATCGGTGCGGTCGGGGGTCGTCATGCGCAATCTCCGAAGACGAAAATCAGGCGTCCTTCGTGTCGGCGGACTCGGCGGCGCGGCTTTCTTCGTACGCCATTTCGAGACCCGTCATCACGATCGATTCGACGTCGGCCGAGAAGGTTTCTTCGTCGCCCGGCGCAAAGAGCGTGGGCGTCGCTTCGCCGCAGCCGCGGCAGACGTGCAGACGGTGCGCCGTGTCGCCTTCGTCGTGGACGTATTCGAGGTCCGACACCGCTTCGTCGCCGCAGACGGCGCAGCGGATGCGTTCGAACTTCCACGAAGCGCCGCAGCACTCGCAGAAAAGCTTCTTGACGTTGCCGGAGCGCGAGGTCGGCACGACCGCCGAGAACGTGGCGGGAGCGCCGCACACGGGGCAGCTCGTACGACGTTCGTGCGAGGTGACGGGGTCGTCGACGCGTTCGAGCGCGTTCGAGACTTCGGTCGCGAAGCGGTCGAGATGAGCGCGGAGCGTATAGCCGAGAACGGGGAGGATCACCATGTCGACGAGCGCTTCGTGCGCTTCGCCGAGACCCGCGGCCGCTTCGCGCGAGCGTTCGAGCCAGGCGACGGGATCCGTCGAGGCGAGCTTCAGCATCTCGTCCGTGAGGTAGGCCGACCAGTCGAGACCGTTGATGAGCTGAAGAACGTCGGCTTCGGGCTTGAGGCCCTCCACAAGCGCGGCGAGCACTTCCTTCACGCCCGCTTCCATCGAAGCGCGATCGAGCGTGAGGGCCCCCGTCGAGAGAATCGGCGCCGTCGGAGCGAGAAGGTACTTCGCGAGATCCTTCCCCTCGGGCAGCTCGGCCGACACGACGGCCTTTTTCTTCACGTCGGCGGCCGCAAGGAGCATGGGGCCGTAGAGGGCGAGGCGTCGGGCGACGTCGGCGTCGCGGTGATCCGCATACTGCGCGAGCGCGCGTTCAATCGTCTTGCGGTTGAGCATGGGTGGTATTCCTTCTTCTGCGAATGAATGTCGGTCGGGCAAAACGGTGTCTGACCGGGCGCCCGACGGGCACCCGTCCATTCTGCCGCATATTCCCGCCTTTCGGGGGCGGGTCGTCTCCGCGTCCCCCCGCCCGACGCTTTCCCCTTCGTTGTGGGGAAAGCACCTCCCGGGTGCCCGAAGGCTTAGAGGAAACGCTTGGGAGACCGCTTGGCTTTCGCGGGAATGAGGACGAGGGGGAAGCGCTTTTCGCGCAAAACGCCGTCCTCATTCCGACGAAGGGCCCGGAAACTTCCGGGCCCGGCGCCGTTGGAGGGGGACGGCGGGCGCCGTCCCCGATCGGTTTTACGTTACTTCTTGGAGTCCTTTTCCACCGTAACGTTCTTGCCGAGGGCGAGTTCTTCGTTCGCCCAGTAGCCCCAGTGGTAGGCCGCATCCGATTCGCTCACCTTGCCGTCGCCGAACATGATGCGGATCGTGCCGCGGTAGGGCTGGAAGATGCCCGCGCCGAGGTAGATGTGCGCAATGCCGATGAAGACCGTGAGGAAGAAGCAGATCGTGTGCACGAGGTGCCAGAAGAGGAGCGTGCCCGCTTCGAACTGCACCGTGAGACCGAACATGCCGGTGTTGAGCCAGAGCACCACGCCCGAGATCGCCATGAAGATCCCGAGGATGAGGAGCGCGCCGTCGGCGAGACGCTGCGCGGACTTCACGTGATGCTGCGGGGGCATGTGCACCTTACCCGGAGCAAAGAGGTAAAGCGGGAACTTCATGGCCCATTCGAAGTCGTCCTTGTCCCACTTGCCGAAGACGTCTTCCTTGAAGAGGTGCACGAACCCCTTGGGAGACTTCAGAACGGCGAAGATCGGAACCAGGATGAACGGAATGGCGATCCAGCGGTGAAGCTGGCGCATCACCTGGGTGAAATCACCCCCCATGATGCTGCCGCCGAGTTCCGGCCAGAACACGAAGAGGCCCGTAAGCGCCAGGAGGATGCAGGAAATGGCCGCAACCCCGTGGGTGACGCGCGTCAGGAGCGAATGACGCTGAATGTAACGACGAGTCATAAATACCTCCTTACTGGGCGTTCGTGCCCGTCGACTTCGACGCGGCTTCCTTCTTGAGGAGCTCCGCGACTTCGCGGTCGGCCTTGGCACGCTGTTCGGGCGTCCAGCTCTTCTTGGCCTCTTCGATCGAGACTTCCTGACGACGGTAGCCCATCGCGGCGAGGAACGACACGGCGAGGCCGGCGACGACCGCAGCCGTACCGACGGCGGTGACGGGCTTCATGGCCTGCATGACGCCGACCATGGAGTTGGGCTTCGGATCGGTCGGGAGCCCGTAGGCTTCGTGACCGAACTTGAGGACGTGCAGGATGTGCAGACCGCCCATTTCCTTTTCACCGTAGAGCTCGGCCTTGTCGAAGCCCTTCGCCTTCAGGAATTCGACGCGCTTGCGACCGATTTCGAGCATCTCTTCGCGCGGACCGAACTTGAGGGCTTCCGGCTGGCAGGTCTTGACGCAAGCCGGGACCTGGCCTTCTTCGAGTCGATCGAGGCACAGCGTGCACTTGTCGATCTTGCCGTCCGTGTCGCGGAAACGCGGCACGTCGAACGGGCAGGCGCTCTGGCAGTACGTGCAGCCGTTGCACTTTTCCGTGTCGAACGAGACGACGCCGTTGTCGTTCTTCTTCAGGGCACCCGACGAGCAGATCGCCACGCAGCCCGCGTCCGTGCAGTGGAAGCACGAGCGGCGGCCGATCGCCCAGTGAATGGGCTGAAGCTTGTTGCCGGAGGGCTTTTCGTCGAAGGTCATGACGAGGCGGGTGTCGCCGCCGAGGTCGCCCGGCCCCTGGAGGGAGCCGGTGAACTCGTTGTCGTTCAAGCCCATCTTCGAGGGAAGCATGTTCCACTGCTTGCACGCCACCTGGCAGCCCTTGCAGCCCGTGCAGTGCGAGGAGTCGAAGAGGATTGCTACTTCTTTGTTCTTTTCAGGCATGTTGTTCTCCTAGCCCTTACGCGGCCTTTTCAATGTTGACGAGGAAGGCCTTGTATTCCGGGATGTAGGAATTGGGGTCGCCGACGTTGGGCGAAAGGTCGTTCACGTTGTCGCCGGTGGCAAACTTCGTCGCCCACGAGAAGTGGTGGGGCATGCCGACGACGTGCGTGACCTGGCCGTTCACCGTCATGGGCTTCATGCGGATCGTGACCATCGCCTTCACCTTGACGGAGCCGCGGTTGTTCCAGACGCGGACCGTGTCGCCCGACTTGATGCCCTTTTCCTTCGCGAGTTCTTCGGAGATCTCGATGAAGTTGCACGGGATCAGTTCGTTGAGCCACGGGATGTTACGGGTCTGGGTACCGGACTGCCAGTGTTCGGTGACGGAGTAGGTCGTAACGACATACGGGTAGTCCTTCGCCGAACCGCGCTTGACGGACGAGTCGTCCGTGAAGCGGGCCATCGGGTTCTGACCGGCGCCGTTGAACTTGTTCTCCGTGGGGGATTCCCAGGGTTCGAAGTGTTCGGGCAGCGGGCCGTCGACCATCGAGTACGCGAAGAGACGGGCGTTCTGTTCCCAGGTCATGAAGAAGGCGTTGTTGTCCGGAGCCTTCGCCGTGACGAAGTCGCCCACGTCGTTCTGGATCCACTTGCCGTCCTTCCATTCGACGAGGACGCGGTTGGGGTTCCAGGGCTTGCCCTGCGGGTCGGCCGACGCACGGTTGTAAAGGATGCGGCGGTTGGCAGGCCAGGCAAACGACCAGTTCGGGTAGAGACCGAGCCCCGTGGGGTCTTCCTTCGAACGACGGGTCATCGGCTGCTTCATCGGATCCAGCTTGTCGGCTTCGTTGTTGTAGTAGCCGGAGAAGATCCAGATGCCGCAGGCGGTCGAGCCGTCGGCCTTCAGGTCGGCGTAGCCCTTGAGGAGCTTGCCGTCCTTGACGGTGTAGCCGTTCAGAGCCCAGCAGAGCGCGCGGATGTCGTACTTGCCGTCGATCTTGTAGGAGAACTGCGTCTTCAGAACCTGATCCGGGCAGGCGCCGCCTTCGGCCTTGTAGAGGGCCTGGATGCGCTCGAAGAGCATCGAGAGCATTTCGAAGTCGGACTTGCATTCTCCCGGAGGTTCGATCGCCTTTTCACGCCACTGGATCCAGCGGCCGGAGTTGTTGATCGAGCCCGTCTTTTCGTAGATGAGGGCGGCCGGCAGGAACCACACTTCCGTCTGGATTTCTTCGGGCTTCATGTCCGGAGCATCCCAGAAGAGCGCGGTTTCCGTAAGGAACCAGTCGGCGACGACGAGCCAGTCGAGCTTGGCCATCGCGCGACGGACGTGCGTGCCGTTCGCAGCCGAGTGCGCGGGGTTCATGCCCCAGCAGAAGTAGCCCTTGTACTGGCCGTCACGCATGCCGTTGAAGGTCATCATCGTGGAGTAGGCACCGTAGTCGAGCTTCGGGCTGATCTTGGGCAGCAGGTCGTAGCAGTAGTCGTTTTCGACCGTCGCGTTTTCACCGAACCATTCGCGAAGAGCGGAGACCCAGAACTTGGGCTTGTTGGCGTAGTAGCCCGCGGCGTACGTTTCCGTGGCGAGGTAGTCGGCGAGGGTCTTATGGATGCGACCCTGCGGCCACTTGAGGTAGCCCGGAGCATCCGGCACGCTCGCGCCGACGTCGGTCGAACCCTGAACGTTCGGTTCGCCGCGAAGCGCGTTGATGCCGCCGCCCGCGATACCGACGTTGCCGAGGAGGAGCTGCACCATGCACATGGCACGGCAGTTCTGCGAACCGTAGGTGTGCTGCGTCTGACCGAGGGCGTAGAGGATCGAGCCCGCCTTGTCGGCCTTGCCGGTCGAAGCGTAGATCTCCCAGACCTTCTGCATCACTTCGGGATCCATACCCGTCACCTGAGCAACCATCTCGGGCGTGTAGCGGGCATAGTGGCGCTTGAGGACGTTGATGACGCACATCGGGTTCGAGAGCGTTTCGTCGCGCTTCAAGACCTTGAGGTGCGGCGTTTCGAATTTCGGCGTGCCCGGAGCGTTCACCCAGGCGTAGTCGCCCGTTTCGGACGTATCCCACACTTCCTTGTGGTCGACGTCGTAGCCCCACGTTTCATCCGAGTAGGTCTTCGTTTCGGGATCCCAACCGGAGAAGAGACCCGTCGATTCGTCGAACTTGTAGTCGGGACGAAGGATGCAGGCGGCGTTCGTGTAGTTGATGACGTACTCGTGCTGCCAGAGGTCCTTCGAGAGGATGTAGTTGATGAGACCGCCGTAGAAGGCAAGGTCGGTACCCGGACGGATGCGCGCGTAGATGTCCGCGTTGGCGGAGGAACGCGTGTAGCGCGGGTCGACCACGATCCACGTGGCGCCGCGGTCCTGGGCGCGCTCGACCCAACGCGAGGAAAGCGGATGGTTTTCCACGTTGTTCGAGCCGATCGACATGATGACGTCGGAGTTCTGGAAGTCGCACCAGTGCGAGGTCATCGAGCCGCGGCCGAAGGACGGAGCAAGACCCGAGACGGTCGACGAGTGGCAGACGCGCGTCTGGTTGTCGATGGCGACGACGCCGAGCGAGCGGGCGAACTTCTGAACGAGCCACCCTTCTTCGTTGTTGAGCTGAGCGGCGCCGAACGAGGCGATGCCGTCGCAACGGTTGACCGTAACGTCGCCTTCCTTTTCAACGAAGGTTTCGTCGCGGGTCTTCTTCACGCGCTTGGCGATGGCGTCGATCGCTTCTTCCCAGGAAACCTTTTCCCAGGTCTTCGAGCCCGGACGGCGAACCATCGGATGGAGCACGCGGTCGGGGTGGAGCTGCGACTTGCGATCCTTCGTCACGACGTTGCGCAGGCCCCACATGGCCGCGCCCTTCGGGCAGAGACCGCCGAGGTTGACCGGATGATCCGGGTCGCCTTCGAGGTTGATGAGCTCACCGTTGCGGGTCGAGCAGATCGTGCCGCAACCGCCGGAGCAGTAGCAGCAGATGTTCGTCGTTTCGGTGACGTTCTGAAGCTTGTAAGGCGCCTTGGGAGAGGCGGGAGAGGCGGCTCGGGCCGCAGCGGCGATACCGGCGGCGGCAGGCGTCGTGCCGAGAAGAAGGCCACGCTTCAGGAAACTTCTGCGTGATACGTCCATGGGACCTCCTAAATCGTATCGGGGTGCACGCGGCGCTCCGTTCTCACTAAGCATGCGGCGCCAGCTGTGCGTGGGTCATAACGTGTGCAGGGAAAAAAGCCTTTCGAGCGCCCGAACCGGGAAGCGAAACACGCCTTTCACCTTTCACGCACGCAGTGTCGACGTTTTGCGCTTTGCCCGAAAGCCGTCGTTGGTAGGAGAAGCCGTCCGCCGTTGGAAGCATTTTTTTACGCAAAAAACGCATCGTTCGGGTTAGGTCGATACCCATATGTAGGTACGTCGCGCGACCTTTTGTGAAGAGAAGCCCCGAAGAGGTTGAGGCCTGCGTTATTCCTTTGCAGAATAGCGCTTCGGTTTCTCCGACACCCCGATCGCACGCGGTAACAGGGGTTTTCGCCTTTCTATCGGACAAATAGAAATTAACTAACCATCGGCGCCTTCCGACCGTTTTTCTCTACTTCGTACGACACCCCGCGTTTGCAGGGGTTTCGGAGAGCCGAACGGAGCGTTTGGCGCGACGCGCTTTCCGAGCAGAGAATCGTTCTCGTTTTCGACGGTTGTCGGTTTGTTTACAAAGCAAAGAACGCAAATCCGCGAGTGATTTTCGCCATGGTTTTTGCTATCCTTGGGGCTATCAGGGTTTTCCTTTAGTCTTCGGGAGCATGGTGTTTGTCCTCCCTCCCCGACCCCGGGGAACACCCGTCGACCCCCTCTTTTCTTTTGCGTTGACCACGATGCGAACCACGATTTCCGCCGCGTTTCAGACCGTCGCTCTTCCCTCCGTCCGTGCGGTCGGGACGCTTTTCGGCACGCTCGGCGTGTTGAGCGCGGCGAGCATGCTGGGCGCGCTCGGCGCGACGAATGCGCTCGCCGACACGACGGTCGATCCGACGGATCCCGCCTACCGCTGCGACGTGCTCGTCGTCGGCGCGGGCGGCGCCGGTATGAGCGCCGCGATCGTCGCGCGCGAAAAAGGGGCGAGCGTTCTCATTCTTGAGAAGATGCCGCGCGCGGGCGGCAACACGCTGATGGCCACGGGCCACATCACGGCAACGGGTTCGAACTACCAGGCCGAGAACGACATTCATGCCGAGGCCGCAACGTTCGAAGCGGACGTCCTCGAGGCGGGCCGCGGCGAAGCCGACCCGAAGCTCGTGCACCACATGGTCGCGCACTCGGGCGAAGCGCTCGACTGGCTGATGGGACTCGGGGCGGCTCTTGAAAACGTGCGCGAAGTGCCGGGTACGAAGGAATACCGCCTCTTTCGACCGACGGGGTGCGAGACGGTCGGCTCCGAAATCGCAGGCGTCCTTTTGCGTCGCACGGAAACCCTCAACATTCCCGTTCTCACCTTCACGCGCGCCGAAGACCTCGTTCTCGAAGGAAAGCGCGTTTCGGGGGTGCTTGCCGAAACCGCCAACGGCAACCGTTTCGTCGTGAAGGCAAACGCCGTGGTGCTCGCCACGGGCGGCTACGCGGGAAGCCAGATGCTTCTTTCGCGCTTTTCTCCCGCCGCCGCACACGACCTCTCCTCCAATTCGCCGGGGTCGACCGGCGACGGCTTGAAGCTTGCCGACCGCGTGGGGGCCGCTTTCACGTGCCTGGAAGACGTCCTCTACCACCCGACCGCGGTGCCGCTTTCGGGCGCGATTCTTCCCGAGTCGCTGCGTGCGGACGGGGCGATCCTGCTCAACGCCGAAGGGCGGCGCTTCGTGAACGAACTCGCGCCGAGCGCCGACGTTTCGGAAGCCATTCGTGAAAACGGCAACTACGCCTGGCTCGTCGTCGACCGCCAAACGGTTCGACACGTTCCCGTCATCCATCAGCTCGTTTCCGAAGGGCTCGTCTACCCGGCGCACTCCGAAGTGCAGCTCGCGACCGTCATGCACGCCAACCCGCGCACCGTGGCGCAGACGCTCGTTCAGTACCGAGAGTTCGTACGCAAGGGGGCGGACGAAGACTTCCGTCGTCCGACCATGCTCTCCGACCTTTCGGACTTTCCTCTTTATGCGATACGCGTTCGTCCGGCCCTGCACGGCACGACCGGGGGCGTCGTCATCGATACGAAGGCCCGCGTGCTCGATCGGCACGGCGTGCCCGTTCCGGGGCTCTTTGCGGCGGGCGAAGTGACGGGGGGCGTGCACGGCGCCTCGCGCCTCGAAGACACGGCCTTGACCGACGCGATCGTCTTCGGGCGCACCGCGGGCGAAGCCGCCGCACTTTACGCTGCGGAAGCCGCGAAGGCCAACGAATCGAGCGCGAAAACGAGCGCCCGCAAGTCCGCCGCCCCGAAGCCCGCCCTCGCCCGAGAGGCCGCGCAGGGGACGATGCACTTTGCCGCGCTCGACCCCGCGAAAGCCGCGACATCCGCGGCGAAGCCCTCGGCCAACTGAGGACAACAGGCATCACCCTCACGCCAGGTCATTGAGAAGGTTCCGCTTCCGGGCATACTTTCGTCTTTGACGCCTCACCGAACACACTGCGTCGCCAGATGGATTTGGATCGCCCGAGCCAAGCGCTCCACAGCCGCATCGATCGATGTTGTCGTGAACCCGGCAAAACCCAACAAGAGGCCACTGCGTGGGTTTTCGCCCACATAACAGGGAGAGAGCGGTCGCGTTTCCAGCCGATGCTCCGTCCTCAGATATTCGCTCAACTTCACGTCATCGACCTCGCGGTCGAAGATAAACGTCAAGTGCGTTCCTTGGTGGCAGGGAACGAGATGTCCCAGGTCCGAAAGGTAGCGCCCGATAGAGCGTATGGCGACGCGACGCCGTTCCTCGTAGAGTGTTTTGAGCTTGCGGATGTGCGCTTCGTAATGCCCTCCGGCGATGAATTCGCAAAGAATGGCCTGATGAACTTCGGACGTATGCCGGTCCGTCACCATCTTTGCCCCGACAAAAGCATCTTGAACTGAAGGCGGCGCAATAAGGTAGCCAATATGGAAACCCGGATAGATCATCTTCGTGAAGCTGCCGAGGTAGGCCACATTTTCATTCGGACACTCCAACGCAGCGAGCGCCGGATACGGAGCGCCTCCGTAGCGCAACTCGCTGTCATAGTCGTCCTCGATGATCCACGCGCGCTTCGCCGCAGCCCAAGCCAAAAGTCGTTTACGACGTTCCAAAGAGAGAACCGCCCCCATCGGATACTGATGACTCGGAGTCAGCAGAAGACCCCGAACATCGTCGGTGACGCTTTCAAGAGCTTCAACCCGAAGCCCCTCCTCGTCGACCTTCACCGGAAGCGTTTTGAGTCGCGCGAACTGCAACGCCGTCCGATGCAGATCGAAATTCGGGTTTTCGTGAGCAACGATGTCCCCCGGCTCGAAGAGCACCCGCGCGCAAAGGTCCAATCCTTGTTGGATCCCCGTGGTGACGATCACCTGCTCCGGTTCGCACCGAATGCCTCTCGTCTCGCGGAGATAGTCGGAGAGCACCTGCTTGAAGGGAGGCCATCCGCCCGGCGCACAGTAGCTGTTGTGCATCCACGGACTCTTCGATATGCGAGCAACGATTTGGGTCCATTTGCGGCCCGGAAGGCTGCCAAAGTCAGGACTCACAACTGCAAGAGGCTCTTCGCTCTGAACGTGAAACCGTGCCGCCTTCCGCACCACCCCGACTACCGATGAGGCCTCCGGAAGCATCCGTGCCGACGAATCCTTCCCAAGTCCATCGCTCGCCCAGGCTTCGGCTCGACGCACATGAGTTCGTAGCGCAACGGTCGTCCCTCTCCCTGCGCGAGCCTCACACCAACCCTCCTCCACGAGACGCCGGTACGCCGCCGTCACGGTGTTGCGGGCCACGCCGAGCGAGTCCGCAAGCCTGCGGGTTGACGGCAACCTGTCGCCCGGCTTCATTCTCGTGCGCACGCTCTCAAGAAGTTGGTCATAAAGCTGCTCCTGCAGAGAACGACTTGCCTCATGGGAAAGCCGAAGGTTCAGAAGTGAGGGCTGTGTGAACAAAAGAGATCTCCCGAAGAAAAGTCCCAACTGGGCTGCAAGCTTGCGGACGAGGTCCGTCTTCCTATGGAGCCATTATGCGCCTATTTGATGGATCCATTCCAAATGGTTCCGAGGCATGATTTTCCCGACCTTGACTCTCTGACGGCTTTCAGACATTCTCTCCGTCATGTTCTCCGTCCTTCGTCTGTTGCGGACCAATCAACTGCCAACCGCCGCACTGACCGCCCTCCTTCTCGGCGTTTTTTATCCGCCTGCCGCCCGAATTTTCGCTCCGGCAGGATCCGTCTTCCTGCAATTTTTAAGCTTGGTCGGCCCCCTGCTCGTTCTGCTCGTTGCATTCGACATTGCCAAAAACCGGCGTTTTCGCGAACAGCTGCGCGGCGCTGGAGCCGTCCTTTGTGCTTTTGTCGTCTCGACCGCATGTTGCTCGCTCTCGGCCGCCGCACTCTCCTACGCCGTCATCTCGTGCGGCTTTTCCACTTGGCTCCCTCCCGTGCCGGGCATGCCCACCCCGGAGCTTTGGTGGACACCTCCACCCTGGATCCTTCCGGGCGCGATCGCGACCGGTCTCTTCCTGGGCTGCATTCCTTCATTGCAGGCCCAACGCATCACCTCATCGGTCAAGACCTCGCTGATGAACATCATTCGGCGAACCGCACCGATCGGCGTCTTCTGCCTGCTTTGCACGACCTTCGCCGGCTCGCCCTTCGAATTCCTTCGCCACGTCGGAAGTACCGCCGGACTCATGGTGATCGGCTCGCTCTTGGGGCTCGTCGTTATCAACCCCTGCGTGGCTGCTGTGCTTCTTCAACGTTCTCCGGTTCAGCTCGCTCTGGATGTTCTGAAGCAAAGCGCGCTCCCTGCCTTCGCCTCGCGCAGTTCGCTTGCCAACATTCCATTCAATCTTGAGCTCTGCGAAGCCCATGGCGTACCGGAGTCTTTGAGCAACATCGCCATCCCGCTCGGCGCCATCTTCAACATGCCCGGAGCGGCCGTCACCATGGCGGCGCTTCTCACATTGCTCCTCGGTCCTCAGGCAGAGCTTTGGACGATCCCAGCCGCCGCATTGCTCGCATTTGGCGCCTCTTTCGGCATTGTCGGCATTCCGAACGGGACCGGAACCGTGCTTCCGGCGATCTTCGCGTTCCTCGCACTTCCTCCCGATCAACAGCTCCTCGGAATGGGACTCTACTTCGCGGCGTCCGTCGTTCAGGATCCTTTTGGGACGGCCCTCAACTCATCGAGCGACGCGTTCCTCACCATCGCGGTCTACCACCGTAGTGCCGCTTGTCCCCATTAAAGCAACGCAACTTGGACCCATGGTTCCTGCGCAAGCCCCCGACAATGAGAGGGACCTCATCCTCCGGGAGACACACCATGTCCAACTCAAGAACGCTTCTCGCCGCGGCGATTCTCGTCGCCCTTTTTCCCATAACCTCGAATGCTCTCGGCACGAACCGAGCGGTGGGCACGCCGCTGACGCCCCCCAACAGCCCCGTCGACGCCAAAACCTGCCTTGCCTGCCACACGACCATTGACAAGTTGCATAAGCGCGGCGCACACCGCGACCTGAACTGCGGCTCCTGCCACACAGTTCCGACAGAACATGCGAAGGCTCCCTCGGCGAAAAATCGACCCGCTACGCGCTTTGACTACGAATCGTGCTCGCAGTGTCACACGACACAACATGAAGAGCTCATGGATCCGAAATACCACTACGAATGGGCCAAAATGGGCGGCAACGCGCCCTATACGTTCCTGCGTGACACGGAAGACGGTTGGCCGCGCAGCGTTCAGTTCCGGCTACCTCGCTTCCATTCGAGCCTCATGGCTGACTTCGTCGCAAACCGCGCGAACGGACGCTTCGAATACGCCGACAAGCGCGGCCAAGGGGAACCCCATGTTAGCGGATAGAACTATGTGAACGTGTTCGGACGACTTA
>UMGW01042421.1_pt1 | contig 18638 bp, 37 predicted proteins | sample 1965371 | NCBI WGS metagenome assembly UMGW01 (sample SAMEA4836082, study PRJEB28245) | human gut metagenome | biome: gut microbiome; material: fecal sample | place: Denmark | collected 2008
CGCCGCTCTGTCTGCGGCGCTTCCTGTTTTCTGCGCCGTTGTCAGGCGCGCAGGCCCGCTTGCATAAGGATTGACTGCTCCTGCCGCCGTTTTTAGCGCCGTTGTTGCGAGAGTTGCCATCTGCTTTACTGCGTCTTTCTTTTCAGCGTCCGACAGCTCAAGCCCATTGATTTCAGCAGCGTTGCGCTCGAATGTGCGCCTGATAATATCGCCCATATCAGTGACAGACGCAGCGTTTGCTCGGTTAATATCCTGCTGTGACAAAAAGCGCGCAAGGCTCATACCGCGCCCACGCCCAAATTCTCCGGCTCCAGCGCCGCCACCGGCTCCACTTCCACCTCTACCGCCCATTACTCTACCTCCTGTTGTCCTTCGGTCGTCATTTCCTGCATCTTCGGCAGAGCCGCCTTTGCGGTCGCCTCGTCCTCATTCATCCACTTCATGCGGAACTCCCAATCGTTCATAATGCCTGCGCTGAGAAGCTGCATGTCGCGGGAGAAATCAGTAGCTTTGTCTTCTATGATGCTGTCATCGAAATCTATAGATATTTCCACATCTTCATTCAGCCCGGCGTTCATAGCTGTGTTTCCCAGCCGAAGCAGAATACGGCACAGCTCCACAAGCGCCTGCTCCAGCACAATCTCATGCTTTTTGATCGTGCGGAACATGGTGCTGTTCTCGCTGATAACCTGCGTAGCTGTTGCCACGCTGCCGCCGTCAAAACGATAGTAAGTCTCTCCGAAGCCGCACTTACTGGACAATACGTTCAGTTGGTCTTGAAGCCCTACATTCAGCTGCTCAGTTCTGAGCGTCGGGGAAATCGTATCTACGACGTTTCCTTGCTGCGTATCCTCTGGAAGCAGATAGAAACGCCGGTCGTTGTCGTCAAGCGTCGGTTCGTCGTCCTCCCACCTTGTAGCGGGCATTTTGACCATCATCATCATTGGGCCGTTTTCGAACTCGTTGACGTAGCAGTCATAGGCACAGTCAACGCCGCGCAGAACATCAATCGCATTTGCGTACACAGGAATACCGACTGGAAGCAGATAGTCAAGATTGTTTGCGATATTCGGTCTGTCAATGACAAACTGTCTTTTGTTGCTTCCTGTATGCACAACCGGTGGGATTCGCTCAAACCCAGGAACATCTGTCAGCAGGGCTGCAGAAAACGTCTCGTTTTCGTATCTGTAAATACTATTCTCGATGACGTAAAGACCGTTTTCGTCCTTCCGATGGATCTGCAAGTACAGGTAATTCTTTCCCGCTCGCGTGACCACGCTGTCGAACGCGCACTCTGTGATAAACCCGTTCTGCCAAGCCAGCGGAAAGATGTGCTCAATCGTCACATAGTCCAGCTCGATGCCGGAAACATCCCCCGGCACGATCTCACCGCTTTCGTTGACGGCCTGCCCAACCACACGAGGAATGTAAGCCACAGTTCCGAGCGCTGACTTCATTTCCTGCATTTCGTTTGCCTTGACCGTGAAGTTGTTCGCCGTCAGAACTCTGTCGATAAACTCCTGCTCCTTCTGGCCTTCAAGCGTAATCTGAACCTTCTCATTCATCAGGAGGTTTGCCCAGTCCTCACAAACCTTTTTCGCCATACCGAGGCTTGCACGGTTGCACTTTGTCCACTTATGTCCGTTATATCGCCGGTACTGATGGAACCCCTTGACTTTGCCGACGTACCACGACTTCCAAAGGGACACGTATGTATAAAATTCCTCTGGGATTGTCGTATACCCGAGTTCCTTTAATTTATCGATAACCGTCATGCAATAACTCCCATTCTACGGCTCACAGGCTCTAAGGCGTACCGCGTCGCGTCAATCAGATGATTGTTCGCGTCCGGGTATCCGCTGATAATATCGCCGTCTTTGTTTCTTTCATATTCGTAGCCCACGAACTCATCGTAGGCATGTGGCGTTCGTTTTCTATCAATGACAATCGTTCTTCTCTGCAAGAACTTCATGCCGTATTCGACCGAGCCGGGTCCCTTGACCGCCTCATACGCAGGCAATCCCATTGCTCGTAGGTCAGCCACGCTCTTTGGCTCCGCGCTGTCACAGATGACGCGCACATTTCCATATCCTCGCTGTTTGATTATCGTCGCGCTCTGCTCGTTCGAAAGTTTATTCTGGTATATCTCGTCAAGCAGGTAAATTGTTTCCCTTGCCTTGTCGTAATGCAGCCGGATAAATGCAAATGGGTCTGGGAACCATCCGAAATCCACGCCCTGATAGATTTTATCGAATCTGGAAACTTCTTCGTCCGTGATCTCCCGAAGTTCGAGCCTGTCAAACACATTGCCGCCGGTTCCGACCGGGACACCGAGGTATTCATGCTGATACGCCCGATCATCTGTGGCTTTCAGGTGTTCCGCTTCTGCAAGAAACTGTTCTCCCAGCCATTCAGGCGGTGCTTGCAGATACGTGGACTTGTGGCACAGCCGGTCGGCTCGTTCTTCCGAGCTGTCCTTGTTTGCCCAGTTGTCGCGGCTGATCGGCGGGTTATAGCTTTCAAAGTTCCAGAACTTAGAGCCGCCGCGCATTGTCGACTGCAAAATCGTTCGTATTTCCGCACGCCCCGCGAACTGGTCTTTTTCTTCAAAGTGCGTCACGGCAATATATCCAAACGGGACCTTGATGGATTTAATCTTCATCGGGTCGTCTGCGCCCCGGAACATGATCTTCTGCCCTGTAGGCTTATAAATCAGCTCCATCGGAGAGACTTTCGCCTCCCAATATTCTGCCGCGCCGAGCTCCCCGATTGCCCAGACATACTGTGCATAAACGCTGTCACGAATGGTATTCGCAACCTTCCGAAGCACCAACGCATGACAGTTTTTGTTTTCCTCCTGCATCAGCAGGGTCGGAACGATAATGGACACAAACGAGGATTTCAGGGAGCCGCGCCCGCCGCTCTCGTCGTAGTGTGTATGGCCGTGCCGGAATACGTCACGCGCCACACTATAAAAGGCAGGGCCGATTTTTTCTGACAACCGAACATCAGACATCGATAATCACCCGCACCGCATCTTCCGCGTTTGGCTTAAGTTCTGCCGCAGCAAGACGTTTCGCCAGACTGTCTGCAGCCTTCAGGCGGTCGGAAAGCGAAGCGTCCATTCCAAATTGGTCCTTTACCTCTCCGCGCATAACAGCAGAATAAAACTGCAGCACCTCGTTTGCGTCAGCGACCAGCGCCGCTTCTTGTTCGCCCATCCTGCGCTCAATATAGGCAGAAATTTGAGGTTTTTTTAGGTTTTCAGCGCCGATGAACGGGGCCGTTTTCAGGCTATATCCCGCTTTTTTCGCCGCTTCTGTGGCATTGCCGGATTTCAAATATTCTTCGCAGAATCGTCTCTGCTTCAGCGTAAGCTTTTCATCCGCCATCACTGTAAAGTCCGGCCAGCAGTTTCACCACATCCGCAATCTGGTACGTTTCCAGCAGAGTGACATTCTTCGGCTTTTCATCAGGTCGATATTCGTAAACCATGTATTTCGTCACCATCCTGTCATTTTTCGCGGAATAGGTCTGCATTTGATTGATTTTTATTTTGATTCCGTTGTACAAGAGCGCTGTTTGCAGCTTGTGTGCAAGGGCGCGCAAACTCGCCATAGCCGCTCCTTTCTGCCTCATTCTTTCGTTCTCGTGTCTCCGTGTGTGAATAAATATATTTATTCACACCGGAGAACACGAGAACAGGAGGAGGAGGTTTCCGCAGAACGCTGCGGTGCAGATGAAAAGGGGCGTAGAGTTGATCTCTACGCCCTTATAGTAAATGTTAAATTTGGCTCTGGGACGCAGACTTTTTCATAAAAGCCCTCTTTTTTGCCCCACAAGGCGAATAAATTGCCTGTGCCACTCCTGTGCGGTGCGTTCGGACACATAAACCGCCATCGCAGCGCCCTGTAAGGTGTGTGTACGCTTCCAAAGGACCAAATCTATGAGCCGGAGTCGCTCCGCGCCGTCAACGAGCTGTTCTGTCTCCGCGATTGCCTCCTCAACGGCAGCACGCTCGGACTTCGTCATCAGCCCGCCGCCCTTATAATTGCGGATCATCCACTTTGCATATGGCCACCAGCCGTAGCGCGGCTTACTCATAACTCCTCCTTTTGGCAAGCCTGCAGCTCGTCCTTGTACGCTGCGCACAGAAACGCAGCATTAGTTATAATATGCCACAGAGCCGGTAAGCCGCTCTCATAGTCGAGCGCCAGCGGATTATCCCAGATATGCAGAACGTGGCGCAGAAGGGCGTCCAGCCACTTCTCACGCGGCACCTTGCGCCAGTCCTCTGCATCGGCGTATTTTGCCTTGCCAAACTCCCGCACCTGCATGATTGCCTCGATTGCCTCTACCGGTACAAGCGACGGCCTCGGCTTGCCCTCGTCGTACTTTGCCCCCTTAATCTGTTCCATCAATAGTGTACCCTCCCTTCACGTTTTGCCCGATCGTATTTCCGCGCTCTGGCGGACATGCCGCTTGTTTCCATCCCGCGCTCTGTGCGCTCTACCTTGCTTTTGTTGTACTCGTCCGCAGCCTTGCGGTACGCTATGTATGCCTCACATGTGGCATGCTTCGGCCCGCAGCCCTTTTCGGGGCAATCCTTGCACGGCGCGGAATACGGGCTAATTTTCAAATCTCCCTGCATTCGTCCCTCCTGACGCAGATCCGCTTCCCGCCGATCTCCACGATATACGAGATCGCATTCAGCCTGCCCGCGTACCGCTCCGCGTTGTACCGCCTGCCGACTTGCGGCTGCAGCTCTGGGTATACAGGGATTGCGGCCGTGATCACGATCTGCACCGGCGTCCACTGTGTTTCCGGGCCGCTGCCCGGCCGCGTGTTGGCCGGGTGCAGCTTGTGGTACATGCCACTGCATACGCGGCTGCAGAAGTGCAGCTTGATCCGCTTGTTGCGGCTACCGGTGATGATATTGCCGCAGTATGCGCAGCGCTCCGGCTCTCTCATCAAAGCTTTACCCCCTTTATGTATTTATCAAAATACGTCACAGCCACAGCCATAGCCGCCCACATGTCCGCCGAGAAACCGTAGAAGAAACCGGGGTCCTTCTTTGTGCCCTTGCCGAAGTTCGGCTGTCCGAGCGTGTAGCGGTCAACGAGGGCCTGCCGGATGTTTGCATCTTTGGCAGATAGCGAGCCGCACAGATTCAGCTTTTCTTCCCGGCGGTATATCCGCGTCGGCGCATATCCAGTCTGCCACAATACAGTCTGCCAGAACCGTCCGATCCAGACGCAAGTATCGAAAACCTCTTGGCCTACCGTCATGCCCATGCCAGCAATCATTTCGATTGCCACGTCGGAGCCGTTCCCGTAAAGCTTCCGCTCAAGCATCGGCAGCAGCTCATTGTTGCATTTCTTCCCGGCGTCCAGCACGCGGCGGATCTCTTCGCCGTCATGCTCTACGATTACATAGCCGGATTGAATATTGCCGGGGTCAATCGCCAGAATCGTTCCCACGTTTTGCCCTCGCTTTCCAAAACATACTGTTGTAGATGTCGTATCGGTGTTGGATGTATGTACTCATGACTTCCGGTCGAAGGCGGGACCAGCTCTCATACAAACCGCATGTCTGCATCTCCGGGCATCCGCACCGGTAAATGCAGTTAGGTACCAGAACGTCCGAGATCTCCGGCTGAATCTCATGCAGCGCCGCTTCTCCCTCGAAGAGCACCGGCGCGTCCTGCGGGAGCTTGTCCCTCGGCGTTCCGGTTCGGTCTGTTCTCTGCGTAGAGATAAAGCACTCCCATTTGTGCCTTGACCAGTGCGTCGCAATCCAACTCTTAATGCCTTGCCAAACCCACGATACCGAGATCCGCCGAATCGGCGAGTGTTCAGCAATCAAAATTCGGCGCTTAAAGTCCTCGCTCGGCTCATGTCCCAAAGAGCCTTTGCCGGAAGTGGCGCGGCAGGTGTCCACGACCTCCTGCCAATCGCCCTTGATTTTCAAAATTTTAGTGTTCATGTTGCCCTCCTAAATTCCGAGTGCAGCAGACGGCCAAAGGCTCATCCTGGTCTTATTTGTCACATAGTCCAGCATCCGCAGCATCCCAAAGCATTTTTCAAGTTGTCCGGAAACAGACTTCATCTGCTGCACCTGCCAGAACAGCGCATAGCAGCGCTCCGTCGCAGTTCCCCGGTTTTCGCCGTACAGGATGGATATGCCATCCAGCAGCAGCCGGTATTCATCCGTGTGCAGGCTCTCCACCCTCTTTGCCAGCTCCGCCAGCTCCACAGCCGTTTTTTCGATGTCCGCTTCCTCCTTCGGCGGGTCAAGCTCCACTTTCGGGATCCCTCCCAAGAGCAGCGCGTCAATGTAATCCAGCAGCAGCTCCCGCATCTCAACCGCATTCGTTGGTTTGTTCATTTGTGCCTCCTCCCAAAATATCCTTAAGGCTTCTTTTCTCAAACCCGAACCTTCCTCCTTTCGCACTACCGCGCGCAAACCGCAGCCCGCTCATTTTGCAGATAGACGTTCACGCCGCAGACAGGGCAGCGGAACGTATAATCGTAAACGATTCCGTCCTCGAGCGTGTCGTCCGCTTGTACTCGCGCCGCTTCGCGGCTGATGTATTCGTCAGGCATGGTTTACCTCCTTTAGCCAAAGCTCACTCGCTGCCATCGCTCCCGCCCGGATTGCGGGTTCCTCCGTTATTTTGCCCTCATCCATTTTCTTCCGCAGCAGCTTCGCGTACAGGGTGATTGTCAGCGTATCCTCTACCACACCGGCGTTTGTCTTCCAGCGCGGCTTTGCTGTCAGCCCCCAGTTTGCATGGTTCCGGCTCGTGCCGATAGACATAAGGATCTTTCTTGCGCGTTTTCTGGTCATGTTTTTCCCTTCATCGCCCGCTCTGCACAGAGGCAGAGCGGTGTGTACAATTTGCAACTCTGTGTGTTCTGGTACACAATAAATTTCCTGCTGCGATCTATTTTCCCGTATCTGTTGCGCGGGTGCGGCCGCTTCGCGCACAACCCGTGCCTGGTTCCCGATTCGCGCTTGAAATTGTCGCAATTCCCGCATGTTTCGTTCTGGCTTTCCGGCATGATCCTGACGCGCCCGTCCTTGTCGGCCTCGGCAAGCTCTACAAGCCTGCTGATTGGCGTATTGTTGAGCGTTTCGAGATCAACCATGTGTTTTGCACATAGCGCAAGCTTAACCGTTTCCACTGCTTCCGGTTCAAGCCCCGTGTCCTCGTAAGCCTTGAGCCTTCCCCATACCTCCTTCTGCGTGCAGCTTCCGTCATACGGGCAAGGCAGCTCGCGGCATTGCGCAATGTCGCAGAAGTTTCCTTCAAACGTTAATCGTTCCATAGCCCCTCCTATTCAATCCAAAACGTCGCAACCGGAACAAGCTCTTCATACCATCGCTGGAAATCATTCCAATCGTTAAGAATGTTCCGGAAAAATTGTGCCGTCCCTTTTACCGTTCCCCATCCGTTCGGTGCTTCGTATTCTTCGAACTTGTCGGGGTTCTGCTCCAACTTTCTCAGACCAGCCTCGATTTTTGGAATTACATCCACGCAAAGCCCGTTGTTCTGGCAGTTCTTCCATTCCAGTCCAGTTGACTTCTTAATAATCTTCCGAACGTTCCACGTTACATTTGCGTCGCACGTACCAACGGGGACGTATGCATCAACTCCGTCGACTTTAACCTTGAACGAAATATCGTAGCTCATGTGCCACCCTCCTCTTGTGCTTCCGGCAGCGGCATCCAGTGGGTAACTGCGCAGTCTACCGGGTTGTTGTACACATCGTCCGGATTAAACTGTCTGTTCTCCCACCAACCCTCCGGGATGTAGTAATCATCCGCCTCCTCGTCGTACAGGCCATAGCAGTAGATGTCGCTCCAGTTCCACGCACTTTCCTGCGTCAGTAACTTCCCGTCCTCGTAGATAGCCGGTATCACGAAAATGTATCCGTTTCGATTGCAAACTGCCAAAACATCTGTCTCTGGTTTCGGCAGCCGCTCCGCCACTGGAATCCACCTCTGTTTCTCCCGCAGTGCCGCGTTCTCGGCGGACAAGCGCTCGATCACGTTAGCAGCCGCAAACTCGATGTATTCCCGCCGATCTTGGGTTTCTCCGACCTTGCAGTTTTCGCACGCGTCGTCGTGTCCAAGCCCCTTGGCGCAGCACCGCAGCGCCTGTGCGATTTCTTTTTCTGTCATATATTCTCCATTCCTTCAAAAACCATCTGCCCCGGCAGATTCTCAGTTACGGCTTTCACTTTCTTTGCCGCCTTTTCTGATTCCATGCGCTTGGCTTTGTACTCGTTGTAAAGAGCGCGATAGCGGTAGCTGTCGCCGAAGATCGCCCACGCCGCCTTGACGACGTTCGGCTCATATTGCCGGATCAGCTCCAGATCCGCTGCGGCTCTGGCAGAGATCGCGCAGCCGCAGCAGCCCGTCCGCTTGAGGCCGTAGACTTCATAGGCGTCCGAGTACTTGAGGCCATAGTAATCCTTGTACCATTGCTTGTCCGCGTCCGAGACGTAAAACAGCGGGCGGAGGCGGAATGTGCCTTTTGCCGTTTCCGTAAAGCACATACTGGAGCTGTCGCCGCGTGGCACAGACCGCATTCCGCCTTCGTCGCGGCGCTCGCCGGTGATGACCATCTCAAACTGCTTTTCGATCTCATGTGCAGGCTGCTTTTTGCAGACGTCGCAGCAATGGTTGCTTACCCGGAACGGAATCGGATTTTCCCGGATGAAGTCCAGCATGTACTTGCTTGAATTGATGACCAGCTGAATATCCGGGCGTGGTTCGCCCTTCGAGTTGCAGCAGCAAAGGAAATTGATCGTCGTTTCGCAGCCCGGATACCGCTCTTTCAGCTCCTGGCGCTTCGCCGCCTTATCCTCTGCGTTGTTGTATTCCTCGTGGATGCTCAGCGGAATGCCCTTCTTTTGCACGCCTTCCAGCCCGGCAGACATGATCTTCGAGACGAACGGCTGCCCGTATTCCCGTGTAGCCTGCACGATGTTTTTCTTCGGGCGGACGGTCTGGATCTCCACGCCGTAAAGCTCTGCCATTTCCTTCACATGGCGGCGCGTGGCCTCCATCTCAAGCCCCGTCTCGAAAAAGTAATATCTGATCGGCGGCAGGCGGAATATCTTCCGAGCGGTCTCAATCATGTGCATCATGATGTCGCTGTCGCTGCCTCCAGAGTACGAACACATCGCGTTCGGATGCTCTTTCAGGCGCTTTGCGATGATGCTCTGAATTGCCTGAAACTTCGCAGGCGCATCGAAATCTGCATACGGCGGTCGCTGCGTATACACGCTGCTCCTGAACCTGCCGTCTTTGTTAGCTCTCACTTTTCATCCCTCCCCGGCGTCAGCTTGGCCAGCATGATCTGGCCGAGATCCGCCATGTACACCAGCCGCCCGCGGCTGTACACCATCAGCTTCTCGCCCTGGATCTCCATCCGGTCTGCCTCGATGTTCGTCAGATCGTGGCAGCAGTCGCAGACAAATCTCATGTCTTATCCTCCTGCCCGAATACCACAACCATGCTTGGAAACGGCGCGTTGTGCTTGCCGCCGCCGAATTTCAGCCGACCGGCGATAAAGCGGATTTTCGCCTTCCCGTATATGTATCGATGAAACCACTTTGTATCCGTCCGCGCGGGCAGCAGCATGACGACGGTTGCCCCATTTTTGTTGGCGGACATTGATGCTTTCTGCACCCATTTCCCGATCTCCCGCCCATACGGCGGGTTACACCAGCAGACGCCCGTCCACGTCTGAGCAAGGCCGTTGTCCTCCGGTGTAAAATACCGCGCGCATTTTGCATTCTCCGGCAGCGCGCAGACGTCCGTTTCAAAGCCAAATTCTTCGTTCAGCGCGTCAAAAAAGCTCTGCGGCGTTTCCCACAAATCCGTCGCGCTGGAAAACATCACATCTTTATTCATACCAGCGCCCCCGGCCGTGTATCCGGCGTGCTTCTCTCGAGCAGCATTTCACGTGCAACGTCGCGCTCCAGCTCTGCTTTCGCCAGCGCTTTTTCGAGGCGGTGGATCTCGATGGACGCGGCCTGATTGCTTTCGGCCAAAAGGCTGTTGCGTTCCAGACATTTCGTAGCATTATGGGCCACGGCCCTTCGTTCTTTTTCCTTCTCGCAGTTCTGGCAGACATAGCGAGCTGCCAGCGATCTTGCCAGTTTTCCCAGCATTTTCATGTCTTATCCTCCTCGTTTTCCGCAAGCATCCGGTCTATTGCCGCCTGCTGGATCGTATCCAACTCATCCCCGTGGCGCTGTACGCCATGTTGCATCCGAGCGGCCCCCTTCGATATAGGCCCCATCACCCTGTCCACGGCAGCGCGTTCCAACGGATTCAGCTCATCATGGTGCCCCTGCACGCCGTAGCCGGGCTTTGCAGCGCGGCCAAGCGACGCAGGGCGTGTGCTGGCCTCTTTCAGCCAGTCAAACACGATCCCCTTGTAATTTGCGGCCATAGAGCGGGTTATCACGTCGATCATTGCAGCCTCGCCATATTCCTCTGCGGCTTTCGTGATCTGCGTGACAAGGCTTTGCAGGCCGACAGGCTTATACTCCTCCCGTCGTTCGCCCTTGTACGTCACCCATTTTTCAACTGCTTCGCGCAGCGTGGGGGGTAGGGGGGAAAGAATACTGTCCATGTCCTTTTCCTTTGTCCTTTTCCTTTGTCCATAGCTTTTTTTGCTTTCCTCGGAAAGCATTTGCTTTTTTTGCTTTTCGTTGCTTTCATCAAAAGCATTTGCTTTTTCTGATTCAGGCCGACCGCCCTGCTTTCCTGCTTCGCTTCTGGACGCGGAGATGGCTTTTTGAGCCGCTACGGATTCGTCAATGTCCCGTCGAATCGCAGGCCAAATGAAACGCTCACTCCCGCTGAACTCTGGCTCTGCTCCCGACTCGCGATAATCCATCGCGGCCAGCACCAAGCGCCCCACCTCAGCGGCACTGTACGCCTCGAAATAGCTCCTGTAACTCAGCCACAGCTTGACGTATTCCTTTTTCTCTCCCATCCGTCAGCCCTCAGAACGGAAGCTCGTTTTCGTCGCCGATCTCCATCTGCGGCATATCCGGTTCGGAAAACGGAACTGGCGTTGTGCTGGGGAGCTGCGAGAAATCCGCAGGCTGTACTGCTGCGGGCGTCTGCCGCTTCTCGGCAAAATAGCACCGATCTGCAAGGATCTCCGTCGTGCGGCGTTTATTGCCCTGCTTGTCTGTCCAGTCGCGCTGCTGCAGACGGCCTTTGATTGCCACGAGCTGCCCTTTGGCAAAATACTGGCCGACGAAATCAGCGGTTTTGCCAAACGTGGCAATATCAAAAAAGTCCGTAACTTTGTCCTGTCCCTGCGGCGCGTAGTCACGTTCGCAAGCCAGTGCAAAGCTTGCTGCGGTTGTGCCGCTCTGTGTCATGCGGATCTCCGGGTCACGGGTCAGTCGGCCCATCAACGTTACTTCATTCAACATTTGTGTTGCCCTCCATTACCTCACCTGTAGTCTGATCAACAGGCATATCGTCGACCATTTCCGCATCTGCGACAACAGTTGGAACGCTGAACATATCGTCGCTGATCTCCGTCTTGACTGTGCTGTCCTGCGCGATCTGCCGAACAAATTCAGACTTCATCGGGGCATACTTCAGAACCTTTTTCAGAACGGTCTTCTTTGCCATCTCTTCAAAGTTGGTCTGCCACGGGCCGGAACCGAATGCCTTGCTGTACTTCTGCGCATGGGCGCGAACATCGTCCAGTGTCATGATCTCGAAACCGTAGCCGCCGTCCTTTGTTTTGAACATCGCCCAGACGTTCACCGGGTCGCCGCGATCTCCGTTCAGCTTCGGGATAAATTTCAGGCTGCATTCTGTGCCATACTCGGCAATCAGTGTATCGTTCGCGTGTCCGACCTGTGCTTGGATCGTCTGGATCTCGCCGGAGCGGTATGCCAGATCAATCATGCCTTTGTACCCAAGCTGGAACTGACATTCAAGGCGGTTCTGTTTCCCGTTCCAATACGGGATCAAGTATGCCTGCCCAAGCGGCGTGTTCGGCTCCAAGCCAAGCTGCGCGGCAGTCATCATTGCGCCGAGGAAGGATTGCGGCGTACACTGCGCCAGCTTCGGATTTGTGGAAAGCGCGGAAAGCGTGATCCGCGTGAACCGCTCCGGCGTCATAACGGAGGGAAGCGCTTTCTTGATCTCACCCTCCATCTGCTTGATATACTGCTGCATTGTCGGATTTCCGCCGCTCTGTGCCTTCATAGCCGTCTGCGCGGTTGCCTGCTGGATTTTGTTCATGATTCTTCCTCCTGTTTCATTTCTGTAATTTTGAATGGCCGGGCCTGCACCGTTTTATAGAACGGCGTCAAATCGATATCCGGGTATGCATCCTTAAAGGCCTTGGGCTGGAACGTCTGCCGGTTTTGCTGCTTCCAAGAGACGTTGTAGCCGTTGCAGGCGGCCCGCTCTGCCGTACCCATATCGAGCTTGATCGTGTTTTCAATCTCTCGGCTGCGCTCCGCCAGTGCCGCCGCCTGACGTTTGATCTGCATATACTCAGACAGCAGCTGTTCGCGTCCAAACAAATCAAGCTGTTCGCCGCTGCTATTGGCATAAACCGTGCTGATCGCGTCCGTCGTCGCCTCCGAGCCGTCCGGTGCAGGCGGGGTGTCTTCCTCGACGCACCGCCAGAAAAGCTTCTCCGCCTCCATCAGCGCGGAGATTTCCGCCTCGTCGCGTTCCAGCGTGTATGTAAAAAATCCGCGCCCGAAGACGAGCACCGCTAAATACCAACGGTCAAGGCCGGTGACGGCCAGATAATGCACGCACTGGCAATAATATTTCTCCGGGAAATCCACACCGTTGAACTGCCGGATATCTAATGTGGAGGTTGTCTTACATTCAAGCCCGGCGTCCTCTCCGACAAGCCGCCGGTCAATGTCGGCATGCGCCCACGGGTACGCAGGGTTGCGCATAATATAGTTGCATTTCCGGACTTTCTTACCGCTAGATTCCTCGAATCTGGAAGCAACGTATGATTCCAGGTCGCGCCCGATCCGCATTGCCTCGGTGTCTTCCTTTTCAGGCAGCCGCCCGGTTTTGTCCATCCATACGGTGTATGGGCTCGCATACCGGCCCATGCCGACAATCGCCGCTGCATCACTGCCGCCGATAGACTTTCGGCGTTCCTCTAGCCACGCCTCGCGGCTCATGTTCGCGGTTGAGATCATTTCAAGCACTCTATTCGCCCTCCTGTTTCATCAACCCCACCAGCCACAGCGGCGGGAATAAATAACGATCTTCGTCCTCCGGCTCGTCCGGCTCATACTTCGGCTCCGGAATGCTCAAGTACAGATTTTCGCCGTCATACGCCATTCCGGTTCGCCTCCTGCCTGATCATCGCCTCGCAAAAGCTCTGCACCGTGGAATAGCCGAGCTTTTTCAGCAACCTGTCCAGCTTCTTCGCCTGATCGTCCGTCAGGCGGAAATAATACCGGTTTGTCTTCTTCCGCCGGTCGGCGCGGTTCTTCGGCGCGTCCAGCGCCTTGATTGCCGCCGCAGCCTCCGGGACGAGCTGCACACCGTATTTCTCCGGTGCTTCGCACTGCGAAAGCAGGCATTTGTTGAATTTCGGGTAGTCAGCCCGATGAACTGCGTCGACACAGGCTTTCGACCCATGCCGGACGCGGGAATCCGTTAAACTTGACATAGGTTCCTTTCTGCCCTATAATGAGGGCGACATAGTTTTTCTGTCGGCCTCTGTCGCGTTGCAGCGCGGCAGGGGTCATTTCTTTTTCGTTCGCTCACGGATGAGCTTGCACGTCGCGTCCCACTGTGCGCAGATGATCTCGGCATAAATTCCGCAGCCATAAGCGTCCTCGGTCGGGCGGTAACAGCGCTTCGCGTCGAGCATTGCGCAGATCTCACAGGGCGTCATGGTCAGCGCCGCTTTGCCGATCTCATCCATCACAGCACCCCGAACGTCGTGCAGCCGAGTGCGATCGCGCCGGTGATCACGGCGGCGTCCGTAAGCTCCGCGTATCCGGCGATCACGGCCATCGCGAACGCCACGCCGCCGACCCACAGGCTGCATACCTTTGCCACCCGCCGCAACGTCTTGCGGTACTGCAGCTCGTCCCACAGCCGTTCCTGACGTTCTTCAGTGGTTTCCTCTCTCATAGCTCTCCTCCAACAAATTTAATGAATGGTTCTCTCGGGATCTTCACTCTGTGCTTGCTTGTGCAGCAGACCGGGAAGCCCAGCTTTTCAGGCCGTTCCCGCGCCATTAGGCGGATCCACTGCGGATCGCAGCCGAGCACCTGCGCCGCCTCGCTTGCGAGGATTGTGGGCTTTGACATTGCCCGGATATCATTGATGGTCAATGGCACTTCGTGTCCCTCCTTTTCCCCGGCTTCTGCAGCAGTGAATCGACCGATACGCCGAAATAGTCGGCAACGAGCGATAGTTTTTCGACTGTCGGACTACAATCCGCCCATTTTGCAATCGTGCTATTGCCAAAGCCAAGTGTCTTTTCAAGTGCAGAAAGCGAAATATTGCGTGATGCGCAAAGTTTCTTGATGTTTTCTAAGAGCATTTTCTCCCTCCTTATTGACAAAGTTGCGAAAATGTTCTAAACTATCGTTGTCAGCAAAAGTAAACATTTCCGCTACAGGGGCAATTCCTTTGTGGCTGGTTTGTTGCGCCCGTTTGTACTTTTCATTATACGAATATTTTCGTAATTGTCAAGATGTTTTTACGAATTTATTCGTAAATTTCTTTGAGGACTATCCTATGTCAATACTCAGCAGAATCGGCGAACTTCGAAAGCAACACGAAAAGCTTTCCATTAACAAGTTGGAGCAGGAATGCGGTCTTACACGCGGGTCAATGGCAAAGTGGGATGACCACGCGCCCAGTCCAGACAAAGTCAAAAAGGTTGCAGACTATTTCAATGTTTCTGTTGAGTACTTGCTTTACGGTGACCCGTCTGCAGGCATAAAAAAAGACCCCGTCCCGAAGGACGAGGCGGTGAGTCTTGCCGCGCAGGAGATATTAGACTTTCTGGATTCTGCGTCCGGCGAAGAACTCGCTGACGTGATCAAATATATCCGGTATTTGAAAAGCCAGAGGGGGCAAGCATGAAAATTCCGTCTTTTTCAGATTTCAAAGCGCAGCTCGACATCGAGGCCGCAGCATATGACTTTGAAAATGCGTTAACTGCATTTACTGCGGGCAATTCTCTCCCGTTTTCTGCGGAGCAGGTGTCTGCTCTTGCGTCGTGCTCTGTTGCCGTTTCTCTCGCTCTTTTGCAACAATATCACACATGGCTTTCCGAAACGCTTCAGTCATTACATGAATCGGAGTGAACGGCTTACTCATGCATACCCTCCTTAATCATTCTCAAAAGTTCTTCCTGTTCTTCAACCGAAAGTTCTAACACGATCCGCTTTAGCTGTGTGCGGATCCGCTCTATCTGGCTGCTATCATAGCACACTTCCTGTAAATTTTCCAGCATTGCGGCCTCCTATCTCCAAACTTCCAAATTTCAACGTCTATTTTTGTGCAGGTTCGGCATTGCTGCTGTTTCGTTTTGATGATACCATACAAGTATTGCCAAAATATATGGAGGGTGATGTTGTATGCAGAAGCAAATCTATTATGTGACATGTCCGCGGTGCGGGGAAGAGTTTGACGAAAAGATGAAGCGTTGTCCGTACTGTCAGACTCCAAACAGAAAGAGCGTATGCAAGACGTGCGGTGCGCAGATCAGCGCAAGCGTCAAGCGTTGTCCATCCTGCGGCGCGAAACATCGCAAGAAGCTGTCGCCGATTGGGAAAATACTAGTTGCCGTTTTCGGCGTTTTGTTTATCTTCATGTGTATCGGCATGGCTTCGCAAGATACCAGCACGCAGGGTGCTGACGGTAAGTCTCCGGAGCTCACACGTGAAGAATACATTGCTCAGTGCGAAGATCTTTCCTACTCCGGAATTTCCAGAAACCCAGACGAATACAAGGGTAGAAAAACCGTAATCAACGGAACTGTCATTCAGGTGCAGGAAGGAATCCTAGATTCAGTTACGCTCCGCGTACAAACCGAATACGGAATCTGGTACGTCACATACACGCGACCGGAAGGGGAAAGCCGTATCCTAGAGAACGATCGCATTACATGCTATGGAGAATGCAACGGCGTCGAAACTTATATTGCCGTACTCGGAAATACAGTCACAATACCGTCCATGCGAATGGAGTACTATGACTAATGCAGGATCCTCGGCTCCCGCCGTTTGTCCTGCTCCTCACCAACATCTGAGACGCAGGAAAATAGCATAGGAAGCCCCTTGATATAATCAAGGCTCAGACTATGCACATCCTGGAACAGCGCGCCGTCGACGATGACATTTACCTGCCCGTTATCCAGCCGAACATTGATGCTTTTCATATTCGTTCCTCCGATGTTGTATATTTTAGAACTTTCGTTCTAATTCGTTGATTGGAAGTCCTCGACAAAAATGCCGCCTGTTTTTGGGCGTACAGAAAATGAAAAAAGACGTTTATGGGGCTGATAATGTAATACAATATTCTGTTTGGCCGGCCCCATCGTATCTGGAACATACGGTGGGGCCATTTCAGCAGATGCCGGATTCAGGAACTATCTGCTACGTTTTCATTGTACCAGATAATGTTTGTAAAAAAAGCTCGAGTTTTGCGTTTTCTTCTCATAGTTTGCGTTTTCACACGGAAAATGTAAGAAATAACAATACAATCTGCAATTGGAGGCGCACCAATGTCCGCAATACAGGAACTCGCGCCGTTTATCGGCGCGTATCATGGGAAAATCAGAAATGCGAAAGATCATAGCGGAATGACGCTGGAGGAGCTGTCGGAAAAGTCCGGAGTTTCCTTCTCCACCGTGAGCCGATTATATGCTGGAACACAAGCGGATCCACGGCTTTATAACTCGGCCGCAATATGTAAAGCGCTTGGCCTGTCGCTCGACGAGCTGTTCGGCCTTGAAAATCCCGTCGGGAGCCCGGAAAAGCTGACCAAGCAGATCCATCATGTCGAGCTTGAAAACGCCAAGCTGGAGGCAACAGCGGCCGCGCAAAGCGCACAGATAAAGTCTACACATACAATGTGTTACGTCCTCGCCCTGTTTTGTATGCTGCTCTCTTTTTCTCTGATTGCCTGCCTTGTAACGGATGCACAGAGTCGGAACGCAGGCCTCATTCGCGATGGAGATTTGTCCGTAGCTGCATGGGTTTGCATTGCCCTGATCGTAGGTTCAGCGCTGGCTTCGGCAATTACTTTCTACGCGATCCGAAAAGAACGTGGAGGGAAACATGGAGTGCATCAAGTGTAAAAAAGGGATTCCAGACGGCGCGCCCTACTGTTGCTGGTGCGGAAAGAAACAGACAGAGAAGCCGCGCGCAAAGTCTCGCGGGAACGGGCAAGGTAGCGCTTATCAACGCGGCAAGACCTGGACGGCGCGGTGGACTGTCGGAATATATCTCGATGAGAACGACAAACTGCATCAGAAAACGAAGACAAAGGGCGGCTTCGCAACAAAACGGGCCGCACTTCAATACGCTGCGAACCCGCCGCAGAAAGAAAAACGGAGCCCTACCTTGCGAGAATATTATAAAACATACTTAAAGGGCGATTATTTGTCCCTCTCCCACGACCGGCAGGGCGCAGCAGACAAAGCATTTGAACGTCTGGAAGAAATTGCGGACTGTGAGATTGACGCACTGACGATCGGCCAGATTCAGGATGTGGTCGACCGGAAAGCCAGCACTTACTATACACGCAGAGACATGAAAACAGTCCTGTCACACTGCTTCAATCTTGCCATCGCTGAAAAGCAGACAACAGTCAATCTTTCAAAATTCGTCAAACTTCCGAAGCTGGAGGAAAAATCGCCAGAGCCGTTCTCGGAGGACGACGTAAAAAAGATCTGGAAAGTGTACCCGAAAAACAATTTTGCTGGGTTTATCCTCGCAATGATATACACGGGCATGATGCCGGGAGAGCTCCGAAAGCTGGATAAGAGTATGATCGACTTTGACAAAAATGAGATCGTAAATAGCGGCCTCAAGACAAAAAAACGGAAGGAAACGCCTATGGTGTTTCCTGATTTTGTCGCTCCTGTTTTCCAGCAGCTCTGCGATGAAAGCAAATCGAAGGTCGGTAAGATATGCTGCATGAACGAAGACAACTTTTATGCAAGATATTACGAATGCTTGGAGCAGGCTGGAGTGAAGCGCCTCCCGCCGTACGCCTGTCGGCACACGACCGCGACCGCGCTTGCAATGAAGAACATCGATCCGTTTACAATCAAGGAGATCATGCGCCACGCGAAAATCACAACAACGCAGAGGTATGTTCACCCGAACACAGAGGGCATGGTTGCCGCGATTAACAAAATCGAGAAAGGCTGATTTTATGTATCATATAATGTAGCTTACAGAATACAATTTTATAGAACCGTGCATGATACGATGTGACTTTCCAAAATCAACTTGTGTAGCATTTCATGGATAAAATAATAAAAAAAGTACCGCATTTGACTTAAAATCAGGTCAAATGCGGTACTTTGGCGCGGAAGGAGAGATTTGAACTCTCGCGCGCTTTTTAGA